>Ga0105251_10001381_pt1 | contig 21013 bp, 16 predicted proteins | sample KBSS64metaG_FD_80424 | JGI IMG/M metagenome (GOLD analysis project Ga0105251, IMG submission 80424) | Switchgrass rhizosphere microbial communities from Kellogg Biological Station, Michigan, USA - KBS S6-4 metaG | ecosystem: Host-associated > Plants > Roots > Rhizosphere > Soil | place...
ATACCGGCCAGATATGACCAATACACGCGGCGATAGCAATCAGGCCGAGCCAGAACGGGGTCACGCCGAGTTCATAAGCTGCCCAGACGGGTAACATTCCTTTCAGAACGTCAAAAATCAGTACCGCTACGGCTGCACCTTTACCGCCTAGTCGCAAGACATTCGTCGCACCTGGATTGCCGGAACCATTGAGCCGGGGATCGGGCAAACCAGCAACTCGGCAGACCAGAATGGCGCTAGAAATGGAGCCGCAAAGATACGCAAGCAGGATCATGACGGGCGCGATTGCACTCATAACGCTGTTCCATTTTGAAAGTGTCGTTGTATTCTCTGCATCTGTGGATAATACGCATATTTCGCCGGAAGTGGTATCTGGCGTGACTAAAAACCGGGCAGGGCGTGATGGACATTGTATTTATAGAGCAACTGACTGTAATCACCACCATTGGTGTTTATGACTGGGAACAAACCATTTCTCAGAAGCTAGTATTCGATATCGAAATGGCGTGGGACAACCGCCAGGCGGCTAGCAGTGATGATGTAAATGATTGCCTAAGCTACGCTGATGTCAGCGAAGCGGTCATCAATCATGTTTCAGGTGGCCGTTTTGCACTTGTGGAACGTGTCGCCGAAGAAGTGGCTCAACTCCTGCTCACCCGCTTTAACTCGCCGTGGGTGCGTTTAAAAGTCAGCAAGCCAGGCGCTGTTGCACAGGCGACAAACGTAGGAGTTGTGATTGAGCGTGGCAGTAATCTGAAAGCCGATTAGTCCATTCATATTTGTTAAACCAAATGTGCGTAGTCTTGTCATAACTGTCATCTTTTTGCGGCAGCTGCCGCATTTTTTATGTTTGTTTTAGGGGTTAGAGGATTTATTAATGATCGATCTGCACTCGCTAGCTATTGCTGCGATTCTTGGTGTTGTTGAAGGGCTAACGGAGTTTTTACCTGTCTCATCCACCGGCCATATGATAATCGTCGGGCATCTTCTGGGATTTGAAGGTGATAAGGCAAAAACTTTTGAAGTCGTTATCCAGTTAGGTTCTATCCTTGCGGTTGTCGTGATGTTCTGGCGTCGCCTGTTTGGGCTTATCGGTATTCACTTTGGTCGTCCACAGCATGAAGGTGAAGGTAAAGGGCGTTTAACGCTAATCCACATTCTGCTGGGTATGGTGCCTGCGGTAGTTCTGGGCCTGATTTTCCACGACACCATCAAGTCGCTCTTTAATCCTGTAAATGTGATGTACGCGTTAGTGGTTGGCGGTGTGTTGCTGATTGCGGCTGAACTTTTGAAACCGAAAGTGCCGCGCGCGGTTGGCGTGGATGACATCACTTATCGCCAGGCATTTATGATCGGTTGCTTCCAGTGCTTAGCGCTGTGGCCGGGTTTTTCACGCTCGGGTGCGACAATTTCCGGCGGTATGTTAATGGGCATTAGCCGCTATGCTGCGTCAGAATTCTCGTTCCTGCTGGCGGTGCCGATGATGATGGGTGCGACGGTTCTGGATGTTTATAAGAGCATCGGCTTTTTGAGCATGGCCGATTTGCCTATGTTTGCCGTTGGTTTTATTACTGCCTTTATTGTTGCGCTGATTGCAATTAAGACATTCTTGCAACTTATCAAACGTATTTCTTTTATTCCATTTGCGATTTATCGTTTCGTTGTCGCCGCAGTGGTGTATTTCGTATTCTTTTAAAATGAACTATTAATAATAAAAGCCACTCGTGTTGAGTGGCTTTTTTATTTTATCAGCATAGGAATTGTAATGTAAAAAATTGTGCGAGCAATCACATTACGTTCCCGGGTTACTGACTATTATCACTCGTTCTATTCTGGAGAAAATATGTCAGCCATAGTCCGCCGATTTATCAGTTATTGCTTCTGTTGCCTGCTGGGGAAATTCAGCAGCGTGAAGTCATTGCTGAGCGGACTTTGCTGTTTCAACTCTGTTCAGTCATTGAGTGTTGCTGACGAATCTTCTCAGGAAAATACCGAAGATGAGTTTTCCGGCGGCTGGTCTCGATTGTGGGATTGTGCCGGTGAGAGTCTGTTTGCATCCGCTCAACGCCAGCCGATCCCGAATGCTTCTGCCACCGTAAATACCGCCATTCAGGCGCGTCTGGTTGCACAACTGCGCCATGAATTAGCGTTTAGCTTCACCACCCGCAGTGTTCATCATTTACTGGTTTGCCATCGTTTAAGCGGCGAGTCAGATGCCACTTCATATTCCCATAATTCATTGTTTTATTGCTCAAAAAGCACAATGCGCCTTACAGCCATTGTGCTTTTTTATTGCCTAAATCCGACCCTGGAGAGAAACCATTATGTATATCGTTTGTGTAGCTGCATGCCCAACGGGCGTCGCCCATACCTTCATGGCCGCTGAAGCGCTGGAAATCACCGGCAAAAGCCGCGGGCATGAAATCAAAGTCGAAACCCAGGGCAGCATGGGAGCAGAAAACGAAATTACCGCAGAGGACCTGGCGCGGGCGGATGGCGTGATCATCGCCGCAGATGTCGCCATTAACAACAAAGAGCGCTTTGATGGCATGTTAAAACTGGAATGCAGCGTGGCAGACCCGATCAAATTTGGTGAGGCGGTCTTTGAAGCCATTGAGCAGGAGATAAATCATGGCTAAATTTCAGGGTGGCGGAGCGAAATCCTCCACGGGCACCGAAGTGAAAAACGCCATCATGACGGGCGTGTCATACATGCTGCCGTTCGTCATTGCCGGAGCGGTAATTATGGGCATCGCCCGAATCGGTGCTTCGATGTATGGCATTGATAACATATGGGATGCTAGCCATGGACAGGCGGCGAGCCTTGTCGTACAGATGCTGCATAAATTCGATGGCTTTGGCGGTTTAGCCTTGTCCTTAATGCTGCCCATTGTTGCGGGTTACATCAGCTTTGCGATTGCTAACAAACCCGGCATTGCACCGGGTATGGTGGGTGGTCTGCTGGCAAGCAATCTGGGAACCGGATTCCTTGGCGCGCTGGCGGCGGGCTTTGTGGCAGGTTATGTGGTGCGTTTGTTGACGGCAAAAGTGAAGCTTCCACGCTCGCTGGCCTCGGCAGGGCCGATTTTTATTCTGCCCGTAGGCGGTACATTGCTGACCTGCATCATCATGGCTTTTGTAATTGGCACGCCGCTGGCAGCGCTGAACCGAGGCATGGAAGCGTGGCTACTGGCGATGTCTGGCACTAACAAAATCATACTCGCGGCGGTGGTCGGTGGCATGGTCGGTTTCGACCTCGGTGGCCCGGTCAACAAAGCGGCAGTGACGACCGCCATGGCGCTATTGGCATCCGGTATTTACGACCCGAACACGGCGGCTCAAGTGGCGATTATCATTCCGCCAATTGGCCTCGGCGTGGCTTCGCTCATCTGGAAGCATCGCTTCCCGGAATCGTTGCAGGAAGCGGGCAAAGCCTCAACGTTGATGGGCCTGATTGGTGTCTCAGAAGGGGCGATTCCTTTTGCGCTGGCGAATCCAAAAATCATTGTTATCAACGTGGTCGGTACCGCGACGGGCGCAGCAATGGCGGTCGGTTTAGGGGCGGTAAACCACGCGCCAATCTCTGGCTTTTATGGTTGGCTGGCGGTCGATGGCTGGCCGATTTATATCCTGTCGATAGCCGTGGGTTCCGCGATTGTGGCGGTAGGTTCTTTGCTGGTGTTTCGTCAGTCGAATATAACCAGTACCAAAGAAGAAAAAGCTGTAGCACCTGCACCGAAATTTAAAGTTAGCCGCTAACGGCTTATTGAATGGTGTGCGAGTAAATATAAATGGGGCCGCTGAGTCTCAGGGATTTCTACATTTAAAATAAAGATGTGATGCTGCAGAAAATATTAAATTCAGCATCTCGTTAGGGTCGAAATATGAAAACTGTTCATCTGGTACAACATACTCACTGGGACCGTGAGTGGTATTTTACTGAAAATGATTCAAAAGCTGTTCTTTATTATTTCATGGATGATCTATTACAGCGTCTTGAAGAAGATAAAACCTTAGGACCATTTGTTCTGGATGGGCAAACCGTCGTCATTGAAGACTATTTAAGTGTCGCGCCTCATCAGGAAACCCGGTTGCGGAAATTAATTGAACAGGGTCGAATCGTGACAGGCCCGTGGTATACGCAGAGCGATTTTCTGGTGGTGGGGGCTGAGTCAATTACCCGCAATTTACTGCTGGGTCAGGCCGATTGCCAGCGCTTTGGGGGCATGATGCCGATTGGTTATGTGCCTGACTCCTTTGGTCAAAGCGCGCAGTTACCCATGTTTTTACAACAGTTCGCTATCGACTATGCGGTCATCTGGCGCGGCTGGAGCGAATTTAATGTGCCGCACAGTGAGTTTAGCTGGCAGGCCGCTGATGGCAGCAAAATCACTACTGCCGTGCTTCCGTGGGGCTATGGCTGTGCGAAGTGGCTGCCGGATGAGCCAGTCGCCGGGCAGAAAATGCTCGAATCTGTTCTGGCAAAACAGACTCGTTTTTCACTGACCGAGCACGTTTTACTGCCCAATGGCAATGACCAGTCGCCGTTTGAATACCGCGTTCCAGCGATGCTGGACCAGCTCAATCAGCAGCAGGACGAATATCGTTTTGTGCGAAGCAGTTTCAGCCAGTTTTTCCAGGCGCTGGAAAAGACTAACGTCCCTCTGCCGCTGTATCAGGGTGAGCTTATCAGCCCGAAATATATGCGTATTCATCGCGGTATTTTCTCGACCCGCGTGGATATCAAACAGCTGAATGCGCAACTCGAACAGACGCTCAGCCAGCACCTGGAGCCATTGCTGGCCGTGAACTGGCGGCTCGGCCTGCCGTATCCCCAGCATGCGGTCGATAGTATCTGGCGTGAAGCGATGAAATCCCATGCCCATGACAGTATCGGAGGCTGCAACTCAGACCGCGTCAATGCAATGGTCAAAAACCGCCTTGAGTCCGGCCTCGAAATGGCCAACCAACTTGTCGACCTGAATATGAAAATGTTGGCCGAAGGGATTACAGCGCAGCAGGACGGCAAGAAAATCATCATCTTTAACGCACGTCCGCAAAGGAGTCACGGCCTGGTTGAACTGACGATTTTCACACCCGAGCAAGATTTCCGCGTGGTCGATAGCGAAGGGAAAGAGTGCCGTTGGCAAATTGTCGAAGAAAGGCGCCAGGATATGTCGATCATTGTTCAGGAGTTGTCGAACAGCACTGAAACCACCTGGTATCGCAAATGCCTGTTGCTGCTCGAAGTGGCCGATATTTCGGCGTGCGGCTACCAGACTTTTTATCTGCAAGAGGGCGTTCGCGCGGGCTTCCTCCAGCAGACTCAACCGGTAGTGAAACTGGAAAATGAATGGCTGCGGCTGGAAGCGGATAAGAAAGGGAGCCTGACGCTGACCGACAAACGCAGCCAGCAGATTTACCCTCACATTTTGCAACTGGTTGATGGTGGCGACGCAGGCGATAACTACAACTATTCTCCGCCATTTGAAGACTGGCTTATCAACAGCGATGAATTCCTGACGTCCCTCCATGGTGTACAAGGGCCATTGCAAAGCAGCATGACGCTCAATTGGCAGATGGCGGTGCCGCAGAATTTAGCTGCTCGTCAAGAACGATGCGCCAACGCTGAACTCGACATCACGATGATCGTCACGTTGGCCCACTGCAATGCCTGGCTGGATGTGCAGGTCAGCGTCAATAACACAGTTTGCGACCACCGCTTGCAAGTATTACTGCCGACAGGCGTTACCCAGCACGTGCATTTTGCCGATCAGCCATTTGGCTTGATTGAACGTCCAAACCAGCCACCAGAAATGGCGGTGTGGCAGGGTGAGCAGTGGACCGAAGCACCGGTTGCGCTCTATCCGATGCAAAGCCAGGTGATGATGCACGATGCGCAACGCGGATTGTGTACGGTGACTAAAGGGCTGCGTGAATACCAAATTCCTGAAGACCGTCAGGACGTTATCGCGGTGACGTTGCTACGCAGTGTTGGCTGGCTTGGTCAGGCGAATATGCCTTATCGTCCAGGTCGTGCGTCCGGCATGGTTTTGCCGTCGCCTGATTCGCAAATCCAGGGCATGCACCATTTCAAACTCAGCATATTGGCCATGAATAACGGGGCGGATAACGTTTTCTGGCGGGACGTTGAACGCGCTCGCGGCAATCTTCACACCTGGCTTGCTACCGGCTGGTCACGTTTTCGAACTAACCCTCACGGGCGCGTTTTCCCACCGCATTACAGCGTTTTAACCTGGGACTCTGAGCTGCATTTCAGTACGCTGAAAAAGGCCCAACAAAGCGATGCGCTGGTGGTGCGAGGCTGGAATCCATCGATGCAAACTCAATCCTGCGGGGTGATTAGCGCTAATGGTGAAATCACATCTACAACGCTTGGAGAAACGCCGTTGAAAGCCCGGCAGGAGACGGTATCAGGCTGTGCGCCAGTCACTTTCGTCATTGATTATAAAGGGGCGAAAACATGCTAACCCTCGACTTTATTTGTACGTTGCCCAACGGAATTCATGCGCGTCCGGCCAGTGAAATTGAACAGCGTACGCAACGATTCAAGGCCTCCATTACGCTGATTAACCTGAGTAAAAAGACTCAAGTCGATGCGAAAAGCGTGCTGGGGATGATTGGCGCTGATATTACGCACGGCGACTCGTGCCAGTATCTGATTGAGGGGCAGGACCAACAGGCCGCGTTTGAGTGCCTGGAAGCGTTTATGCGTAATGAGTTTGCTGATTGCGACGAGCCGCTGGCACTCTCACCGGAAACGCACAGCCAGCCGTTACCGGTATTTATTGAACACGCACAACCGGTATACCTCCGTGGCAATGGCGTCAGCAAAGGGATTGGACGTGGTATCCCTTTGCATATTGATTCCGTGGATCTCCATGAATTATCGCGCCATGAGCCTGAAACAGACATTCCCCGTCAGCAGCAGCAATTGCTTGAGGCCTGGGAGTTAACGCAAAAAAATCTGAATAGCGCCGATCCCGCTGCCGCACAGGTTTTGGCGGCTCAGCTTAAATTACTCAGCGATCCGGCATTCAAATCATGCCTGCTCTCGCACGCCACCGCACGTAACGCGTTACAGGCGATTGCGCTCACGGCACAGGCTTTGAGCCAGCCGTTGCTCAACAGCAGCAGCCAGTATCTGCGCGAAAGGGCTATCGACATTCGCGACCTCTGCCAGGGAATTGCCGCTAATCTGCTGGGCAGGCCGCTGGAAGCGCAAATGACGCTGACTCAAGATAGCATTGTTATCTGCAACGGCACGCTGACGCCCGGCCAGTTCCTGCGGCTGCGTAACCCGCATCTTAAAGGCATCGTGATGGGCGACGGCGGGGAAACCTCGCACACCGTGATTCTGGCGCGGTCCTTCGGTATTCCCTTGCTGTGTGGAGTGACGCAGAGCGAAGAACTGACGCGCACTGCCAGCATGCTGTTCCTCGACAGTCGCTACGGCGTGCTGGTGGCAAACCCGGATACCACGATGGAAATCTGGTATCGGCTGGAAACGCAAAAACAGCAGGCGATTGCACTACGGAGTGCGCCGTTGCGTGAGCAGCGAGTGACGACTGCTGATGGGACAACCTTCAGCGTGCTGGCGAATATTGCGCTGGCAGTTGAAGCGCAAAACGTCTTCGCCCATGGTGCCGATGGCGTAGGGCTGTTCCGCACTGAAATGCTGTTCTGTGAACGCAGTCTGCCACCCGATGAAGAAGAACAATATCAAGCGTATAGCCAAGTATTGAAAAGGGCAGAGGGTAAGAAAACTACCATTCGCACGCTGGATATTGGCGGTGATAAACCCTGTGGTTTCCTCGATTTAGCGAAAGAGGAAAACCCTTTTTTGGGGTATCGAGCCGTGCGCATGTATCCGCAATTCCATGAGATTTTCACTACCCAGGTCCGGGCATTACTCAGGGCGAGCGCTGTCGGGCCGGTGAATATTATGGTGCCGATGGTATCGACACTTGCGGAAATCCAGTGGCTGCACAATCAGTTTGCTCAAGCCGCGCAAACCTTGCAGCAGGAAGATATTCCTGTTGGCGAATGGCATCTGGGCATCATGGTTGAAGTGCCTTCCACGCTCTATCTTCTGGAAAAAGCCGCCAACTATCTCGATTTTGTTTCTATCGGCAGCAATGACCTGGCGCAGTATTTCCTTGCCTGTGATCGCGGGAACCCTCACGTCCGGTATCTGTATGACTATCGTAATCCAACATTTTTAGCGTTGATGCGAGATATCACTCACCGTGCGCAGACGGCAGGATTGGCGATAAGCCTGTGTGGTGAAATGGCAGCGGATAAGCAAATGTTACCGCTGTTAGTCGGCATGGGGTTGACGCAATTGAGCATGGCGGCCAGCGCCATCACGCCATGTAAGGAAGCGCTCAAAGTGCTGGATGTGCAGCAATGTCGGCAACTGCTTGAAACGGCGATGGGATGTGACACCAGCGAGGAAGTCACAAAATACGTCGAGCATTTTCTGCGAGCGCAGTCGCGCAAACCCGCACTGGCGAAGGAGTTGCTGTTACTGGATAAAAACGTAGGCAGCAAAGAAGAAGCCATCAAATTGCTGACCGATAACCTTGAAGTGCAGCAGCGCGTGGTTTCGGGTGCGCTGGCTGAACGAGCCATCTGGGAGCGTGAGGCCGTATTCTCCACGGCTCTCGGTTTTGCCGTGGCAATTCCGCACTGTAAATCTTCGCATGTCTTGCACAGCAGTATTTCACTTTTGCGCTTAAACTCGCCGTTGAATTGGGGCGAAGATGTTGATGTGCAACTGGTTATTATGCTGACGGTGAATGATCAGGAGCAGGATAATCACATGAAGATTTTCTCACGCCTGGCCCGGAAACTCATGCACAACGACTTCCGCGAACAGCTGCAAACGTTGTCGAATGCCTCACGGATCACCGATCTTTTATCGGCTGAACTGGCACTTTAACGGACGATTTCTTAACGGATTAATGTGAAATGACCCTAATCACCACCTCGCCGGATGCAACACCAGGCTATCGCCAACCTTTGGCTGTTCTGGCGTGCGCCTTTTTCCTTTGGGGCTGCCTGACCAGCATCAACAGTGTATTGATCCCGTTTTTCTATCACTACTTTTCACTGACCTACCGCGACGCGATGTTGGTCAACGTGGCGTTTTATCTGGCTCCCTTCGTGGCGTGTTTGCCGTGCTCGGCATTGATGGCGCGGCTGGGTTACAAAATGACGCTGATTTTGGCTGTAGGCTTTGCTGCTCTGGGCTGTCTGTTGATGGCGCTGGCGATGTGGTTGGTGACGTTTTCGCTGGTACTGATGGCCATATTCATCCTGGCTATGGGTGTCGCGGCAATGCAGGTGGTGGCGAATCCGTACGTTACGCGGTTAGGGCCGCAAAAGACGGCAGCAGGGCGGTTGAGTCTGGCCTCGGCGATTAACTCTACAGGAACCACGGTTGCGCCACTGCTGGTGGCAAGCCTGTTGGTAATCTTCCCGGTGAGTCTGGTCGCGCATCAGGAGCCTGTGCGCTGGCTTTTCCTGGGGCTTGCCGCACTGACGTGTGGATTAATTGTTTTGTTGTATACCTGCCATCTACCCGATTTTCGCCAGCTACAGATGCAGCGATTAAGCCAGCGCTCAAGAGCGTTATTCCGTGAATCTCACTTTGTGATGGGCTTGCTGGCGATTGGCATCTACGTTGGCGTAGAGGTGGCGATAGGAACGACCACCCTGAGTTATCTCAGCGACAAGTCTCTCGGGAACCTGGATTTGCAACAGGCGACGTCGCTGATTGCGATTTACTGGGGCGGTTCGCTTGCCGGGAGAATGTTGTACGGGCTGGTGGCGCATCGCGTGAACGCTGTCGGCGCGTTTCGTATCGCGACCGTCATTGCAGGCATCCTGGTGATTGCTGCCGTAGGTTTCGCAAACCTGTGGGGAGGTGTGTGTTTACTGCTGGTGGGCTTAATGAATTCGCTGATGTATCCGGTGATTTTTGCCCAGAGCGTGCGCAATCTGGGCGATCAAACCAGCCTCGCTTCAGCTTTTCTGATTATGGCGGGAATTGGCGGTGCAATACTGCCGTTCCTGCAAGGCTGGATGGTGGACGTCATCGGCTTGCGGTTAAGTTTTTTACTGCCTTGTGCGGGGTACTTAGTGTTGATGGGGGTTGGCCTGAAAATGCGCCAACCACCGGCAATCAGCTAGCCGCAGGGGTTGTCAGTCCCCCTTCTTTTTTCCATGCTTCCACAGCGGCAATACGGCGGCGTGTTAATTCATCGCGAATCGCCGGGCCGCTGAAACCATCATCAATCACTTCTTTGTTGGTGACGCTTTGCGCCGCAATCCATGCCGCACGCAGCAGCCTGCCTTGTGGATAATCAGTGGCTTCAAAACCGGTGCGTCCGCGAGCATCGGCTTCACTGGTTAACGCCACCTGTTCGACGCGCTGTGGTTTGCGCCATGCGTCGATGGCATCGAATAATTTGATGATGGTTTTTGGCTGCAGGATAGAAATCGTATGAATTAGATCGTGATATTCGGCAACCAGTTTGGCGAGGTCACGAATTTCATTCGGCACACGCATTCGCTGGCATAACCGTTCGACAAGTTTTACCCCTGCCGGACCATGCCCATGGTGACGAGGCCAGAACTCTTTTGGCGTCAGCCCTTTACCGAGATCGTGGCACAGCGTGGCAAAGCGTACGTCAACGTCCGGGCTGAGTTGGGCGGCAATCGCCAGCGTCATCAGAACGTGAATACCGGTGTCGATTTCCGGGTGCCACTTTTCTGGCGCTGGTACGCCAAATAGCGCGTCGATTTCAGGGAATAATACTTTCAGCGCCCCGCATTTGCGCAGCACATCGAAATAAACTTGTGGGTTACGGCTGGTGAGGGCGTTTTCAGTCTCTTTCCAGACCCGTTCCGGTGTGAGGTGCTCAAGTTCGCCGTTAGCCGCCATCGCGGACATCAGCGCCTGAGTTTCCGGGGCAATCTGGAAATTGAGATGAGCATAACGTGCAGCAAAGCGCGCAACGCGTAAAACGCGTAGCGGGTCTTCATTGAAAGCTGGCGATACATGCCGCAACAGGCGTTTTTCGATATCGGCACGCCCGTTGTAAGGGTCGATAAATTCGCCGTGTTCGTCCTGGGCAATCGCGTTGATGGTCAAATCGCGGCGCAACAAGTCCTGCTCAAGCGTCACATCAGGCGCGGCATAACAGGTAAAACCTGTATATCCCTGGCCTGATTTACGCTCAGTACGCGCGAGAGCATATTCTTCACGTGATTTAGGGTGCAGAAAGACCGGGAAATCTTTCCCAACCTGCTGGTAACCAGCATCAAGCATCTCTTGTGGTGTTGCGCCAACAACCACCCAATCTTTATCTTTGACCGGTAATCTCAACAACCCATCACGTACTGCACCACCGACCAGATAAATCTTCACGCTTTAATGCCCCTGCATCCAATTACGATAATACGTAAGTGTAGGATACAGGGTTGCAGATTAATTCATCCAGCGATCTTTCTTCTTGCGGCTTGGGATCATGTGAGGCAGCAACAAGCCGAGCAGCAGACCGAAACCAGCGACACCGCCGCCATACATAAACCACTGCATGATGATGGCACGTTGCTTGTCATCCAACTGAACATTCGCGGCATCGACTTTCTTCTTCGCGACGATTAACTGGTTTTTAAGCTGTTGATTTTCTTCTTTAAGACCGGTAATTACGCTGTCGCTCTGCGCGACTTTCTGCTGCATTTCTGCCGTGCGCTGATTCCAGGTGGTATCGATATTGGTGAGCTTGTCAGTCAGCGTCTTAACCTGGTTTTCAAGGTCCGGCACACGCGTACGCAGACTTGGATTGGTGCTCAGTTGCGCCAGTGGGATCCAGGAGGTACGGCCATTACTATCGCGCACCTGGCCATATTTAGTTTCTTCATTGCTTTGCAGCAAGGTCACTTCTTCGCCCGCATTTACGGTGCCAAGCAAGCGGTAATTATCCCCAGGACCACTACGCACCCAGGTGTTCAATTCGTCAGATACATAACGTTTTTCATCGGCATGAGCCACTACGGAAACGCTAAGGGAGAGCAAAGTAAGGCAAATTAGGCGGAATTTGTGCATGATTTCGTCGTTATTGTCATAAATAGTGGAACGATAGTAGTGGCATCAGTCTGACGGTGCAATCCGTAAACCTGAATGAGAATCATCCTGGTGTGAATTTGACCAATTGCTCACAGCTTTTGGTGCGTCAAAATACGCGCCACTCATGGTAATTTGGCGAAAAATATTATCTACTGACCGCTATTGTGAGACTAAGTTCGCCGGGCGTTAGCTCGATGTGACACAACTAAAAGTAAAAAGACGATGACTCAGGAAATCGAACTCAAATTTATCGTTAATCCAGCTGAACTGGATTCTCTTCGTAATACATTAAATTCGCTGGAAAGCCAGCATAGCGAACCCCGCCAGTTGCTCAACATCTATTATGAAACTGCCGACAACCAGTTGCGCCGTCATGATATGGGGTTACGCATCCGTGGCGATAATGGCCGCTATGAAATGACGATGAAAATCGCAGGCCGTGTCACTGGCGGACTGCACCAGCGCCCGGAATATAATGTTGAGCTTAGCAAGGCTGAGCTTGACCTGTCGCTGCTGCCAAAAGAAGTCTGGCCTGAAGGCCTTTCCCCGGACGATTTGCAATCCCAGTTAAACCCACTTTTCAGCACTGATTTTGCCCGCGAAAAATGGGTGGTAACGCACGGCAAAAGCCGTATCGAACTGGCGCTGGATCTCGGTGAAGTGAAAGCGGGCGAACTATCTGAGCCACTTTGCGAGCTGGAACTGGAATTACTCGAAGGCGAAACGGCAGATGTTTTAGCTTTTGCAAAGCAACTGGTCGCTCAACCGGGTTTACGCCAGGGCAGCCTGAGCAAAGCCGCGCGCGGATATCATCTGGTGCAGGGAAATATGGAAAGAGAGATTAAGCCGTTAACGGTATTACGCGTTCCCCCGAAAGCGACGGTTGAACAGGGGCTGGAAGGTTCACTGGAGCTGGCGCTTAGCCACTGGCAATACCACGAAGAACTGTGGTTGCGTGGCAACGGCAAAGCCAAAGCACAAGTACTGGAAGCAGTTGGCCTTGTGCGCTACGCATTGGCGCTGTTCGGCGGCATTATTCCACGCAAAGCGAGTACGCAAGTTCGTGAACTGGTCGCAACTTACGAAACCATGTTGGCTTCAGACCTTAAAGCGCAGGAACTGGCTTTTAGTGCGGAAAGCAGTCAAGCCAAACTGGCGCTGACCGAGTGGCTGGTAGGCCGTCAATGGCAGAAATTCACTGACGAAAAAGCTAACGTCAAACTGGCAGGTTCGTTTAAGCGTTTTGCGGATACCCATCTTTCGCGCCACGCCGCAGAACTGAAAGAAACTTTCCAGCGCCCGTTAGGTGACAGCTATGCTGACCAACTGCCGCGTCTGGCGCGTGAAACTGGCTCTATCCGGCTGTTGGCAGGCGTTTATGATGATTCGAAAACGCAACCGTGGCTGGATAACTGGCAAGGGCTGCGTCACGCCATTGCGACGCGCCAACAGGTAGAAATCGAACATTATCGTAATGAAGCTATTGCGCAGGCCCCATTCTGGCTGCATAGCGGAAAATAATCCCCGTCATACTTCGAGTCGCAGGGTTGTTGGCCGCAGGAACTCACCCCAGTCACTTACTCTTGTAAGTTCCTGGGGTGAGTTCCCTTGCCGCCTACCTGCAACTCGAATTATTTAGGGGATACTGTTAACAAGGGATACGACCATGATGTCGCAAGCGCCACTATTACAGCAGCAATTGCAGGCGGCGCTGGCGCGTCTGCCACAAGAGATTGACCGCCAGACGCTAAGCCCTGAGGCTCAGGCTGTGCTGGCGTTTAGTGATTTTGTTTGTGACAGCATGGCGGCTCACCCCGTATGGCTCGAAGAGTTACAGCACTCAGCGCCGCTTGCCGACGAATGGCAGCACTACGCGGCCTGGCTGCAGCAAGAGTTGCAGGGGGTCGATAGCGAACCCGCTTTAATGTCCGCACTGCGCCTGTTCCGCCGCCGCATGATGGTGAGAATTGCCTGGTCGCAGGCCTTACAGCAAGTGCCGACTGAAAGCTCCCTCCAGCAATTAAGTGCCCTGGCAGAAACATTGATTATCGCCGCCCGTGACTGGCTCTATGCCGCATGCTGCCGCGAGTGGGGCACGCCGTGTAACCAGGCGGGTGTCGCGCAACCGTTGATGATCCTCGGTATGGGTAAGCTTGGCGGCGGTGAGCTGAATTTCTCCTCCGATATCGACCTGATTTTTGCCTGGCCGGAAAACGGTTCAACCCAGGGTGGACGCCGTGAATTGGATAACGCCCAGTTCTTCACACGCCTTGGCCAGCGCCTGATTAAAGTCCTCGACCAACCGACGCAAGACGGCTTTGTTTATCGCGTCGACATGCGCCTGCGTCCCTTCGGTGACAGTGGCCCGTTGGTGGTGAGCTACGCCGCATTAGAAGATTATTACCAGGAACAAGGCCGCGACTGGGAACGCTACGCGATGGTTAAAGCGCGTATCATGGGCGATAACGACGATGTGTGGAGTCAGGAGCTGCGCAACATGCTGCGTCCTTTTGTCTTCCGCCGTTACATCGATTTCAGTGTGATCCAATCCTTGCGAAACATGAAAGGGATGATCGCCCGTGAAGTTCGCCGCCGTGGGTTGACCGATAACATCAAACTCGGCGCGGGTGGCATTCGTGAAACTGAGTTTATCGTCCAGGTATTCCAGCTGATTCGTGGTGGGCGCGAGCCATCTTTGCAATCGCGCTCTTTGCTACCGACCCTTGAAGCGATTCAACATTTGCACCTGTTGCCAGAAGGCGATGCCGTCAAATTGAATGCGGCCTATTTATATCTTCGTCGCCTCGAAAACCTCCTGCAAAGCATCAATGACGAACAAACTCAGACGTTGCCTGGCGATGAGCTGAACCGCGCTCGCCTTGCATGGGGCATGAACGTGCAAACCTGGGATGAACTGCAAGAGACTCTGCAGCAGCATATGAATGCTGTGCGTCAGGTGTTTAACGAGCTGATTGGAGACGATGAACCAGAACCGGGTGAGGATAAACTCTCAGAAGCGTGGCGTGAGTTGTGGCAGGACGCGCTGGACGCCGATGCGAATACGCCCGTACTGGAGCATTTAACGCCGCAAGCGCGCGGCGAAGTGCTACGTCTGGTGAGTGATTTCCGCCAGGACACTGATAAGCGCACTATCGGACCACGTGGCCGCCAGGTGCTGGATCAACTGATGCCACGCTTGCTGTGCGAGGCCTGTTCCCGCAGCGATGCGCCATTACCCTTGTCCCGCTTAACGCCGCTGTTACTCGGCATAGTTACGCGTACGACTTATCTTGAGTTGCTGACGGAATATCCGGGAGCACTGAAGCACCTGATTACGCTGTGTGCTGCATCACCGATGATTGCCAGCCAACTGGCGCGTTACCCGCTGCTGCTTGATGAACTGCTCGATCCGAATACGCTTTACCAACCGACCGCCACCGACGCCTATCGTGATGAACTGCGCCAGTATTTGCTGCGCGTGCCGGATGATGACGAAGAACAACAGCTTGAAGCGTTGCGCCAGTTTAAACAGGCGCAGCTGTTACGTGTGGCGGCGGCTGACATTACGGGCACGTTGCCGGTGATGAAAGTCAGTGACCATCTGACTTGGCTTGCCGAAGCGATGATTGATGCGGTGGTCCAGCAAGCCTGGGCGCAAATGGTGTTGCGATACGGCCAGCCAAAACACTTACAGAATCGTGAAGGGCGCGGGTTTGCAGTGGTCGGTTATGGCAAACTCGGTGGCTGGGAATTGGGCTATAGCTCCGATTTGGATCTCGTTTTCCTGCACGATTGCCCATCGGATGTGATGACAGATGGCGAGCGTGAAATTGATGGCCGCCAGTTCTATTTGCGCCTCGCGCAACGTGTTATGCACCTTTTCAGTACACGAACCTCATCGGGCATTTTGTATGAAGTCGATGCGCGTTTGCGCCCGTCGGGTGCCGCTGGCATGTTGGTGACTACCACCGAAGCATTCGCTGATTATCAGCAAAATGAAGCCTGGACCTGGGAACATCAGGCCCTGGTTCGTGCGCGTATTGTCTATGGCGATCCGCTGCTTAAGCAGGAGTTCGATGCGATTCGCCGCAAGATTTTATGTGTGCCGCGTGAAGGTGAAAAACTGCAGACCGAAGTGCGCGAAATGCGCGAAAAAATGCGTGCGCACTTGGGTGGGAAAACCCGTGAACGCTTTGATATTAAAGCCGATGAAGGTGGCATTACCGATATCGAATTTATCACGCAATATCTGGTTTTACGTTATGCGGCGCAGGCCCCAAAATTGACGCGTTGGTCTGACAATGTGCGCATTCTGGAATTAATGGCGCAAAACGACATCATGAGTGATGACGAAGCAAAAGCGCTGACGCATGCTTATGTCACGTTGCGCGATGAACTTCATCACCTGGCATTGCAAGAGCTGCCTGGAAACGTGGCAATGGATACATTCACTCAAGAGCGCGAGCAGGTATTAACAAGCTGGCACAAGTGGCTGAGTGAGCCGCAAACACGCGCATAAGATTAATTGTGATATTATCCGCGACAAAATTTTATCCCTCTCTGGAGAGTCAGGAATGAAAGTAACGCTGCCCGAATACAGCCGTGCAGGCGTCATGGTAGTTGGTGATGTGATGCTGGATCGCTACTGGTATGGCCCTACGAGCCGCATCTCCCCGGAAGCTCCGGTGCCAGTGGTTAAAGTCGATAACATTGAAGAACGCCCTGGCGGCGCGGCTAACGTGGCAATGAATATTGCTTCGTTGGGTGCCAATTCTCGCCTGGTGGGTTTGACTGGCATCGACGATGCCGCGCGGGCACTCAGCCAGACGCTGGCCGGTGTGAACGTTAAGTGCGATTTCGTTTCGGTCCCGACTCATCCGACAATCACCAAACTGCGTGTACTTTCCCGCAACCAACAGCTGATTCGCCTCGATTTCGAAGAAGGCTTTGAAGGCGTTGACCCGGCACCTTTGCACGAGCGTATTAGCCAGGCTTTGCCGCATATTGGCGCGCTGGTGCTGTCTGACTACGCAAAAGGCGCGCTGGCAAGCGTTCAGCATATGATTAGCCTTGCGCGGGCGGCAAACGTTCCTGTGCTTATCGACCCAAAAGGCACTGACTTTAATCGCTATCGCGGTGCTACGCTGTTGACGCCAAACCTCTCTGAATTTGAAGCGATTGTTGGCAAGTGTAAGAACGATGAAGAGCTGGTGGAACGTGGTATGAAGCTCATCGCTGAATACGATCTTTCCGCGTTGCTGATTACTCGTTCTGAACACGGCATGACGCTGCTGCAACCGGGTATTGAACCGTTCCATCTGCCGACTCAGGCGCAGGAAGTTTACGATGTGACCGGTGCGGGTGATACGGTAATTGGTGTGCTGGCTGCAACGCTTGCTGCGGGCAATTCGCTGGAAGAAGCATGCTACTTTGCCAATGCGGCAGCAGGCGTGGTTGTTGGCAAACTGGGTACTTCTACCGTTTCGCCAATTGAGCTGGAAAACGCTGTGCGTGGTCGTGCTGACTCAGGCTTTGGCGTTATGACCGAAGCTGAGCTGAAAGTGGCTGTGGCTAACGCGCGTAAGCGCGGCGAAAAAGTCGTGATGACCAATGGCGTGTTCGACATTCTTCATGCGGGTCACGTTTCGTATCTGGCGAATGCGCGCAAGCTCGGCGACCGCCTGATTGTTGCGGCAAACAGCGATGCTTCAACCAAACGTCTGAAAGGGGAAACCCGTCCAGTGAACCCGCAGGATCAACGCATGATCGTGTTAGCGGCGCTGGAAGCGGTGGATTGGGTGGTGTTGTTTGAAGAAGATACTCCGCAACGCTTGATTGGCGAGATCCTGCCCGATCTGCTGGTTAAGGGCGGCGATTACAAACCGGATGATATTGCCGGGAGTAAAGAGGTCTGGGCCAACGGCGGGGATGTGATGGTGCTGAATTTTGAAGATGGTTGTTCGACGACCAACATCATTAAGAAGATTCAAAGCCACGAGGCATAAGCCACAAAGCACAATAAAAAAACGCCCCGAAATTGGGGCGTTTTTTACATCTGTGGTTCAGTTGGCGGTGTAGTAACTTCCGGTGCCTGAACGCTACGATTCTCAAGCTCGGTTAAACGCTGCTCCAGTAAAGCGAGTTTTTCTCGGGTGCGCAGCAGCACTTGAGTCTGCACATCAAACTCTTCACGGCTCACCAAATCCAGACGAGTTAACTGCGACTGCAAAACCTGGCGAACTTTTTTCTCGACATCATCCCCGAATTCACGAATCCCTTTCGGCATTGACTCGTGGACCTGGCGTGCGATCTGTTCAATTTTTTTCGGGTCAATCATAGCGGCTTCCATAATCTTACGGGATTGGTCTGCCTTAATTGTAATGCCTGCACGACAGGTTAGAAACCCGAAATGTTATAAGGTTTGCCGTTGCCAGAGAAAATCATCGGCGTTATAGTAAGTCTGCTTATTCTCAGGGCGGGGTGTAACTCCCCACCGGCGGTAAATCAGCGAACGCTGAAAGCCCGCGAGCGCTCCAGAGCAATCTGGAGGTCAGCAGATCCGGTGTAATTCCGGAGCCGACGGTTATAGTCCGGATGGGAGAGAGTAACGACTAAGCTCAAGCTTTTAAGCCTGCTCACGTTATTTTTATAGCTCCTAAGACTGCCCTGATTCTGGTAACCATAATTTTAATGAGGTTTTTTTACCATGAATCAGACGCTCCTTTCTGCATTTGGCACTCCTGCACAGCGCGTAGAACTCGCTCTTGAAGCACTACGTGAAGGTCGTGGGGTAATGGTTCTTGACGATGAAGATCGCGAGAACGAAGGCGACATGATTTTCCCAGCGGAAACCATGACCGTTGAGCAAATGGCTCTGACCATTCGCCACGGTAGCGGTATTGTTTGCCTGTGCCTGACTGAAGAACGCCGTAAACAACTCGAATTGCCAATGATGGTTGAGAACAACACCAGTGCTTATGGCACCGGGTTTACTGTGACTATCGAAGCGGCAAGCGGTGTAACTACCGGTGTTTCTGCTGCAGACCGTATTACTACCGTGCGTGCCGCGATCGCTGATGGTGCAAAACCAAGCGACCTGAACCGCCCAGGCCATGTGTTCCCGCTGCGCGCTCAGCCAGGTGGCGTATTAACTCGTGGTGGTCACACTGAAGCAACCATTGATTTGGTAACGCTTGCTGGTTTTAAACCGGCTGGTGTGTTGTGTGAACTGACCAACGATGATGGCACCATGGCGCGTGCACCTGAGTGCATCACTTTTGCCCGCCAGCACAACATGGCTGTTGTAACGATTGAAGACCTGGTGGAATACCGTCAGGCTCACGAACGTAAAGCAAGCTAACTAGCGAGCTAAAAAGCCCGGTTATTACACCGGGCTTTTTTATTTGTACTCTAAATAATTCGAGTTGGCAGCAACACCCCTGCAACTTGAAATAGGACAAGTATTATCCTATCCCGTTGGTTTGCAGCAGCGTCAGGCTAAAGCCCATCACCGCCATACCGCAAAGAACACCGTAACTTGGATTGTTATGTGGATCGATTTCTTTAGCGAGTGGCATTAGTTCATCAACCGACAATGCCACCATAATGCCTGCGACGGCGGCCATAATTGCAGCCATTAAAACTGGCGAAATCATCGGGCCTAAAATTAGCCAGGCCAGTACACCACCGAGAATTTCCGCAAGTCCCGAAATCCCAGCCCAGAAGATGGCTTTGCGTTTTGAACCCGTAGCCGCGTAGACCGGTCCTGCCACGGCCAAACCTTCAGGAATATTGTGCAATGCTACTGCGAGCGCAATCCCCATCCCTAATTCCAGGTTACTACTGGCAGTCACAAAGGTTGCCACCCCTTCAGGGAAGTTGTGCAGGCTAATACCCAGCGTCAGCAGCAATGCGGTGCGGCGTAAATTACGCGGTTGTGGCTTGCTGTCCATCAAGTCTTGCGGATGTGCATGGGGCAGGGCGCGGTCGAGCGCGAAGTAGCCCAGCAAACCCACCATAAACATGCCATAGCCCAGTACCGGCGACATTCCCTCGGTGTGGAGTGCGGCAGGCAGCATCTCCATTAAAGAGATAAGCAGCATAATGCCCGCTGCAAAGCCGAGGGAAAATGCCAGCACACGGTTTGATGGCTTCTGGCCGAGCACGCCAAGAAAAGCACCAATGAAAGTGGCTCCCCCTGCTAATAGGGTCAGGATCAAGGGTACTGACATTTATCACTCCTTTTGATAATGATTCTCATTCATATTAATGGGCGATGTGATAAAAATCGAGAGCCAGTTGAGAAGCTTTACACATCGCTTACATTCAAATTTCCTGAAGATCTTCATCATGCTTATCTGAGTTCTTCATAGCGTAAAAGCGCGTACTGTAGTTTTCATAAACTGAATGACCTGATTAAAGGACACCACCATGACAACTCAACGAATGCCTGCGCTGTTCCTCGGACACGGTAGCCCAATGAACGTGCTGGAAGACAACCAATATACCCAAGCCTGGCGCCATTTGGGAGAGACCTTACCGCGTCCAAAAGCAATTGTGGTGGTATCTGCGCACTGGTTCACTAAAGGCACGGGTGTTACGGCGATGGAAACGCCAAAAACTATCCATGACTTTGGTGGTTTCCCGCAGGCCTTGTACGATACACATTACCCAGCACCGGGTTCCCCTGAGCTGGCACAACAGTTGGTCGATTTGCTGGCCCCCGTTCCGGTGATGCAAGACAAAGAAGCCTGGGGCTTTGACCATGGCTCCTGGGGCGTTCTTATTAAGATGTACCCTAATGCCGATATTCCAATGGTGCAACTCAGTATCGACAGCACTAAACCGGCGGCA
>Ga0105251_10001383_pt1 | contig 20991 bp, 15 predicted proteins | sample KBSS64metaG_FD_80424 | JGI IMG/M metagenome (GOLD analysis project Ga0105251, IMG submission 80424) | Switchgrass rhizosphere microbial communities from Kellogg Biological Station, Michigan, USA - KBS S6-4 metaG | ecosystem: Host-associated > Plants > Roots > Rhizosphere > Soil | place...
CCGGAATTCGTTCTTGAGAAAGCCGTAGTCGAAGCGCGCGTTGTGCGCGACGAAGAGCTTGCCGTGAAGGCGCTCGGCGAGCGCGGGCGCGAGCGATTCGAAGCTCGGCTGGCCGCGCAGCATTGAATCCTCGATGCCGGTCAGGCGCGAGATGAACGGCGGCACCGGCACGCCCGGATCGACCAGCACGCTCCAGCGCTCGATGCCGGCCGTGCTCGCTTCGACAACGCCGATTTCGGTGATGCGATCCTCGTTTGCGTTCGAGCCCGTGGTTTCCAGATCGACGAACACGATCGGGCGCGCGAGTCGCGCGAGCAGGGCGTCGGCGAGGGAATCGGGTTCGTCTTCGAGCGCGTCGGACATGGATGAAACGTTGAGCATGAGTCGGGAGTCTAGCGCAAACGAGTCCGCAGCATCGCGGCGCGCGAAAAAAGCTGCACGCGCCCGGTGCTTTCGTTCGATACTTCGAAAAAGCCGCTGAAAAAACCGCGAAGGACGCAATGATGCAGATCTACGATGAAATGCGTCAGGACGACTCCGTGCGCCGTCACTACGCACGGTTTTCGCGCTGGCTCGCGATGCAGAGCCCTGAGACGATCGCGCGCAAGCGCGCGGAGGCGGACGTGCTGTTCCGGCGCGTCGGCATCACGTTCGCGGTGAACGGCGATCTGTCCGGCACCGAGCGGCTCATTCCCTTCGACATGATTCCGCGCATCATTCCCGGCGACGAATGGCGCGTACTCGAAGCCGGCTTGCGGCAGCGCGTGCAGGCGCTCAATTTCTTTCTGCACGACATCTATCACAACGGCGATATCGTGCTCGCCGGGCGCATTCCCGCAGAGCAGGTCTATACGAACGCGCAATACCGGCCGGAGATGCAGGGCGTGGACGTGCCGCTCGACGTCTACGCGCATATCGCGGGCGTCGATGTCGTGCGCGCCGGCGCGGCGGGCGAGTTCTACGTGCTCGAAGACAATCTGCGCGTGCCCTCGGGTGTGTCGTACATGCTCGAAAACCGCAAGATGATGATGCGGCTCTTTCCCGAGCTCTTCGTGCAGAATCGCGTCGCGCCGGTCGCGCATTACCCCGACTTGCTGCTCGAGACGCTGCGTTCTATCGCGCCCGAAGGCGTCGACGATCCAACCGTCGTCGTGCTGACGCCCGGCATGTACAACTCGGCCTATTTCGAGCACACGTTCCTCGCGCAGCAAATGGGCGTGGAACTGGTCGAAGGCAAGGATCTCTTCGTCGACGACAACTACGTCTTCATGCGCACGACGCACGGGCCGCGCCGCGTCGACGTGATCTATCGCCGCGTGGACGACGACTTTCTCGATCCGCTCGCCTTCCGCGCGGATTCGGCGCTCGGGATTCCGGGCTTGCTGACGTCGTATCGCGCGGGCCGCGTGACGCTCGCGAACGCGATGGGCACCGGCATCGCCGACGACAAATCGATCTATCCGTTCGTGCCCGACATGATCGAGTTCTATCTCGGCGAGAAACCGATTCTCAACAACGTGCCGACGTATCAATGCCGCAAGGCGGACGATCTCGCCTATACGCTCGCGCATCTGCCGGAGCTCGTCGTCAAGGAAGTGCACGGCGCGGGCGGCTACGGCATGCTCGTCGGGCCGGCATCGACGAACGATGAGATCGAAGCGTTCCGCGCGCTGCTTCTCGCGCGCCCCGAAGGCTATATCGCCCAGCCGACGCTCGCGCTCTCCGCATGTCCGACGTTCGTGGACGCGGGCATTGCGCCGCGTCATATCGACTTGCGGCCGTTCGTGCTTTCCGGCCGCGAGGTGTCGATGTGCGCAGGCGGCCTCACGCGCGTCGCGCTGCGGGAAGGCTCGCTCGTCGTCAATTCGTCGCAAGGCGGCGGGACGAAGGACACGTGGATGGTCGATTGACTAACTCACTGCACATCACCACATGCTGAGCCGCACTGCCGATCACCTGTTCTGGATGGCGCGCTACATGGAACGCGCGGAGAACACCGCGCGCATGCTCGACATCGACATGGAAGGCGCGCTCCTGCCGCAAACGCCCGAGCAGGCGGCGCGCGGGCAACGCTCGGTGCTGAAGATTTCCGAGCTGGAGGAGATGTTCGACGAGCGTCATCCGGGATCGCGCTCGCGCGAGGACATGCTGCATTTCATGGTCGCCGATGCGCGCAATCCGTCGAGCATCCTGTCCTGCCTGCAGGCGACGCGCGAGAACGCGCGCGCGGTGCGTGGCACGCTCACGACGGAAGGCTGGGAAACGATCAACTTCACCTGGCTCGAATTCAATCAGCGGCTCGCGAACATGGAGCTCGAAACGGGCCCGGATGCCCTGTTCGAATGGGTCAAGTACCGCTCCAATCTGTGCCGCGGCGTGATGCAGGGCACCGCGCTGCGCGACGACGCGTTCTTCTTCATGCAGCTCGGCACCTATCTCGAGCGCGCGGACAACACCGCGCGGATTCTCGACGTGCGCTTCGCCGATGCGACGCCCAACTCGCGCGAGGCGGCGCGCCAGCTCGAAGACTTCTATTACTGGACGTCGATCCTCAGTTCCGTGTCGGCGCTCGAGATCTATCGCAAGGTGTATCGCGATGTCGTGACGCCGACGCGCGTCGTCGAACTTCTGATTCTCAACGAGCAGATGCCGCGCTCGCTGCTCGCATCGCTCGACGGCGTCTGCGAGACGCTCGCGAAGCTGCGCACGGATGCGTCGAAGGAATGCGAGCGCTTCGCGGGCAAGCTGCGCGCGGACGTGCTGTACTCCGACATCCGGCTGATTCTGGAGACGGGCGTGCACGCGTGGCTCACGCAGTTTCTGAAGCGCGTCGATGAACTCGGCCTGCGCGTGATGCACACCTTCCTCATGTTGCCCATTGCGTGAATCATGCTGCTGACCATACGCCACGACATCCGCTACCGCTACGCCACGCCGGTCACGTATTCGATCCAGCAGTTTCGTGTGACGCCGGCAAGCGGCGCGTCGCAGCTCGTGCGGCACTGGCGTGTCGCAGCGCCGGGCAAACTGGATGCGGCGCGCGATGCGTATGGCAACGCGTTGCACACGCTCGTGCTGACGAAGCCGCACGGTGAGATCCATGTGAGCGTGGCGGGCGAAGTCGTGACGCAAGCGTTGCCCGATGGCCGCCTGTTCGACGAAGCCGGACCGATTCCGCTCGAGCATTTCACCTGCGCGACGCCGCTGACGATGCCCGATGCCGCGATCCGCGCGCTCGCGCATCGCGTGCCGTCGCTCGATACGCCGGCGTCGCTCATCGCGCTGGCGGAGCGCATCGGCGAGAGCGTGCAGTATCGCAACGAGCCGGCGTATGCCGCGGGCACGGCCGCGCAGGCGCTCGCGAGCGGCTTCGGCGATGCCCGCGATTTCGCGCATCTGCTGCTCGCGTGCTGCCGGGCGCGAGGCGTGCCCGCCCGCTGCGTGAGCGGCTATTTCGACGCGGGCGCGACCGAGGCCGTGGCCGCGCACGCATGGACCGATGTCTGGGCGGAGCACGGCTGGGTCTCCGTGGACGCGACGCAGGCCGCATTCGCGGGCGAGCGTCATTGCCGTCTCGCGGTGGCCCGGGACTACGAGGCCGCGGCGCCGGTGCGCGGCTCGCGCGTGGGCGGCAAGGAGGAGACGCTCTCGGTGCACATCGGGATCGATGCGCACCGGGATCAGTGAACGGGCGGATGCGACGCGCGGTCGCGCTCAGTACAATGAGGGTTTGCTCGTTTTTCAGGATCGATCGACATGACTTATTGCGTGGGCATGTGCGTGGACGAGGGACTCGTGTTCCTGTCCGACACGCGCACCAACGCCGGCGTGGACCACGTAAGCGCCGCGCGCAAGATGGTTGTTTTCGAACAGCCGGGAGAGCGCGTGATCGTCCTGCTCGCGGCCGGCAATCTTGCGCTGACACAGGCGGTGACGCATCTGCTCGCGGAGCCGTCCGATCCCGCCGCGCCTACGCTCTACAGCGTCCCGACGATGGCGGAAGCGGCGCGCATCGTCGGCGATGCGGTGCGGGAGGTGCATCGGCGCGATGCGCTGTCGCTCGCGGAATTCAGCGTCGACTTCAATTGCAGCTTCATTCTCGGCGGACAGATCTGCGGCCAGCCGCCGCGTCTTTTCATGATTTACGCGGCGGGCAATTTCATCGAATCGACGCGCGTGTCGCCGTATTTTCAGATCGGCGAATCGAAGTACGGCAAGCCGATCATCGACCGCGTCATCACGCCCACATCGCCGCTCGACGAAGCCGCGAAATGCGCGCTCATTTCGATGGATTCGACATTGCGCTCGAATCTTTCGGTCGGTCTGCCCCTCGATCTGCTGGTCTATGAAAAGGACTCGCTGCGCGTCACGCGCTTCGCCACGCTCGACAACAACAGCGCCTACTACCAGATGATCAACAAGACGTGGGGCGAGCGTCTGAGGCAGCTCTTCGGCGAGATTCCGAACCCTTCCTGGACCGAACTCGACAACGTGCCGCTGCGCCCGCGCGAAACGCGCAGCACGGTGCCGCGGCTCGTCATCGGGGACCTGCCTTGCCCGGGCGCGCCCGCGCAGACGCTCGCGGAAGACGTCGAAAAGGGCAACGCGCCGCAACTCTGACGTCACATTCGCGAGCACATAAAAAAACAGCCATCGGAAAACCGATGGCTGTTCGAGGGTACTGCGATCCTCCGACGCGGCACTTGCGTGCCGCGCCAGTCGGTTGTTCTTAGAACTTGTGGCGCAGACCGATGAGCACCAGTTCCTGGTGGTTGCGGCCGCTGGCAAAACCGAAGTCGCTGATCGAAGCTTGCGCGTCTTGCGTCGTGCCGTCAGCGTTGCGCTGCGTGCCGCTCGCGTGCTGATAGGCGCCGACAGCGTACACGTCGGTGCGCTTCGACAGCGAGTAGTCGGCACCCAGGCTGACCTGGTGGTAGTTCGCCGAGGTGTCGCCGCTGGCGTGCGTGTACGTGTAGCCCAGGCCGAGCAGCGTAGCCGGCGTCAGCTGGAAGTTCACGTAGCCGTTGGCCACGTTGAACTTCTCTTGTTCCGTGAACGCCGAGTTGCCGTCGTTCTTGTACTGCGCGAAGCTGTACGAAGCACCGACCGTGAACGCACCGAACACGTACTGGCCAGCACCGCGCGCGATTCCGACCGCGTGGGCCGTATCGTAGCCGGCGTTGATCACCGTGTTGAACAGCGAATCCGACGACGGGCTGTTCCAGCCGGTCGCGCGGTTTGCGCTCGGGTTGTTCACGTACAGGTAGCTGGCCGCGATCGAGAACGGACCGTTGCCGTACGTCGCTGCGCCGCCCCAGGTCTGGCCCTGGCCGGTCGTGCCAGCCAGATTGCTGAAGCCGTAGATGCCTTCGAACTGGAAGCCACCGAACACCGGCGACACGTACTTGACGGCGTTGCTCACGCGCAGGCTGTTGTCGTAGTTGTCGACGTCGCCCGGCGTAGCGAACGCTGCGCCCCAGTAGTTGTCGCCCGTGAGGCCCTGAACCATGTCGACGGACGGATCATACTGACGACCCAACGTGACCGTACCCCACTGGTTACCGCTCAAACCGACGAACGCTTGACGGCCGAACAGGCGACCGCCCTGGTTCGACTGGCCCGTGCCCGGATCGAAGCCGCTTTCCAACTGGAAGATCGCCTTCAGGCCGCCGCCGAGGTCTTCCTGACCCTTCAAGCCCCAACGCGGGCCGGACAGCGTGCCGTTGACCATGCCGAAGAGATGGTCGCCATCAGTGTTGGCATGGCTCACATACGCGAGACCGGTATCGATCACGCCATAGAGGGTGACGCTGCTTTGTGCTTGTGCCGCGCCTGCTGCGCCGAGAAGCGCCAGCGAGAGGGACGTCAGTGCGATTCGTTTCATCGAATTCTCCACGCGAATGATTAATCGTTGTTGCCGGCGCAGAGAATAACGCAACGTTTCGTAACTTAAGAAACGAAAAAATATTGACTGTCTCGAAAAACACACAGTCTGGTCGGATGCCCGCCTGTAAAGGGTCTGCGGGGATCTCAAAGCGAATTTCGGGAGACAGGCGGGCCTCGGAAAAGTTCCGCGCCGAATCGCACGTTCGAATCTGTGATTTTTAGCGTCGATATTCGATTACGCGCGATTCAAATAACAAAGCGCTTTTCCGACACGCGATTTTTCGGATTCGATGGACAGCGGTGCTGCGCCGTCAGAGGATCAGTTTCGAACGTCTGCGTCGTCCGCCGGCGCGGCGTCGCGCCGCGACAACAGCGCGAGCGCCATGCCTGCGCCGGCTGCAACGAGCACCGCGCGCCACGGATGCCGCCGCACCGCCGCGTTGGCATGCGACGCCTTGCGGCCCGCCCCGACCATCGCGTGTGCGGTGACGCGCGTGGCGGTCGATTCCGCCCGCGCGAGCTTGCGCGACAACTCCAGCGCCCGCGTCACGGCGGATACCTTCTTGCGCGCCTGTCCCGTCAGTTGCTGCGCGTGCTGGGCGCGCGCACCGATCGCGCGACGCGCGCCTGCTGTGACCGGCGCGTCCGCGCGAGCGCTCGCTGGCGTAACCGGCGCAACCGTCGACGCGCTGGCGGTCACCGGCCCCGCGGTGCGCGTCGAGGCGGCGAGCATCGAGCCGATCTTCGCGCGGCTTCCGGGCGGCACGCGGCCGTTGTTCTGTTGTCCCCACGCGCCGCGCGGATCGTGCAGACGCGCGCGCGCCGCCGAAAACTCCGCGCCGAGCAAGAGCACGGCGGCGGAGAAGTACAGCCACATCAGGAGCACCGCGAGCGATCCGGCCGCGCCGAACGCGCTCGCCGTACCCGCGTGCGTGAGATACAGCGCGAAGAGTTTCTTGCCCGCCGAAAACAGCAGCGCGGCGACGAGCCCGCCCACGAGCGCATCACGCCACTCCACCGGCGCGTCGGGCAAAAACTTCAGCAACGCGCCGAACGCGACCGTGAGAATCGCGAGGCCGACGGCGAGCTGCACGACATCGCCGATGATCACGAACGGCGAATTCGCCCACAGCCACATGCCGACGGCCTGAATCGCGGTGTCGAGCACGAGCGAGACGATCAGCAGGAACGCGACGCCGAGCACGAGCCCGAACGATACGAGCCGCACGCGCACCATCGCAATGACGCTGGAGCGCTGCTCGCCGCTCATCGGCCAGACGATGTTGAGCGCCGTATTAAGCGATGAAAACGTCGCCGACGCGCCGACCGCCAGCAGCACGAACGAAATGATGGCGGCGATGCCCGTTCCGCCGCTGCGATGCGCATTCTCGACGATGCTCTGCACGCCGGCGGCCGCCTGATCGCCGAGGAGTCCGTTCACCTGATGAAAGAGCTGCCCGCGCGCGGCTTCGGGCCCGAACACCCAGCCGGCGACGGCGATGACCATGACGAGTGTCGGCGCGAGCGAGAACGCCGAGTAGAAAGCGATGCTCGCGGCCATCGCGGCGCAGCGGTTTTCCGAGAACTGCTTGAGCGCGCCGAGGACCCAGGAAGCGTCTTTTTTCACGGCCGCTTCGATCTTCTGCGTGGAGACGGAACTCATGACGACCTCTCGAATCGGTGATGGAGCGCGGAAGCCCGGCGATGTTCACCCCGTCGAGCACGTTCCATTCCAGCGCATGCCGACGCAGGCGCGTGACTTGCTGAAGGAGCGCGGTTTGCGCGGCAAATGGGCGCATTGGTGCAAACACCGTGTCAACCTGTCTGCGCGATGTAATCGTGCACCATATACTTGTGAAACCACTTTACGACGCGCCGAGGGCAATCATGCTCCAGATGTCACGGCGACAGTTCCTGAAGGTCTCCGCGAGCACGCTGGCCGGTTCGAGCCTGGTGGCAATGGGCTTTTCTCCGGCACCCGCGCTCGCCGAAGTCCGGCAATACAAACTGTCGCGCACCACGGAAACGCGCAATACCTGCCCGTACTGTTCAGTCGGGTGCGGCATTCTTATGTACGGCCTGGGCGACAACGCCAAGAACGCCAAGCCGAGCATCATCCATATCGAAGGCGATCCGGATCATCCGGTCAATCGCGGCACGCTCTGCCCGAAAGGCGCCTCGCTCATCGACTTCATTCATAGCCCGAGCCGGCTGCTGTATCCCGAGCATCGCGCGCCCGGGTCGAACGAGTGGAAGCGCATCTCGTGGGACGAGGCGCTCGACCGCATCGCCGTGCTTCTCAAGGAAGATCGCGACGCGAATTTCGTCGAGACGACGCCCGACGGCAAGAAGGTCAACCGGTGGCTGACTTCGGGCTTTCTCGCGGCGTCGGCGGGGAGCAACGAGGTCGGCTATCTGACGCACAAGACCGTGCGCAGTTGGGGGATGCTCGCATTCGATAATCAGGCGCGTGTCTGACATGGCCCGACGGTGGCAGGTCTTGCCCCGACGTTTGGCCGTGGAGCGATGACGAACCATTGGGTCGACATCAAGAACACGGACCTGATTCTCGTGATGGGCGGCAATGCGGCCGAGGCGCACCCGTGCGGCTTCAAGTGGGTGACCGAGGCAAAGGCGCATCGTCGTGCGCGGCTCATCGTGGTGGATCCGCGCTTCACGCGCACGGCATCGGTCGCGGATTTCTACGCGCCGATTCGCACCGGCACGGACATCGCGTTCCTGGGCGGCGTCATCAACTATCTGCTCACGAACGACAAGATCCAGCACGAGTACGTGAAGAACTACACGGACATGTCGTTCATCGTGCGCGAGGACTTCGCGTTCAAGGACGGCGTGTTCTCGGGCTACGACGCCGAACATCGCAAGTACGACAAGTCGAGCTGGGACTACGAGCGCGGCGAGGACGGTTACGTCAAGACCGATCCGACGTTGCAGCATCCGCGCTGCGTCTACAACCTGCTCAAGCAGCACTACGCCGCCTACACGCCGGAGATGGTGACGAAAGTCTGCGGCACTCCGACCGACAAGTTCCTCAAGGTCTGCGAGATGCTCGCGACGACCGCCGCGCCCAATCGCGCGGGCACGATCCTCTATGCGCTCGGCTGGACGCATCACTCGGTCGGCGCGCAGATGATCCGAACGGGCGCGATGGTGCAGCTTCTGCTCGGCAATATCGGCATTGCGGGCGGCGGCATGAATGCGCTGCGCGGGCATTCGAACATTCAGGGCCTGACGGACCTCGGCCTGATGTCGAACCTGCTGCCCGGCTACATGACCTTGCCGATGGAAGGCGAACAGGAGTACGAGGAGTACATCAAGAAACGCGCGGCGCAGCCACTGCGGCCGAACCAGTTGAGCTACTGGAAGAACTACCGCGCGTTCCACGTGAGCTTCATGAAGTCGTGGTGGGGCGACAACGCGACGGCCGACAACAACTTCGGGTTCGACTACCTGCCGAAGCTCGACAAGTCCTACGACATGCTGCAGGTCTTCGAACTGATGGCCGCGGGCAAGATGAACGGCTATATCTGCCAGGGCTTCAATCCGCTCGCGGCCGCGCCGAACAAGGCGAAGATCGGCCTTGGCCTGTCGAAGCTGAAGTGGCTCGTCATCATGGATCCGCTCGCGACGGAAACGTCGGAGTTCTGGAAGAACCACGGTGAATTCAACGATGTCGATGCATCGAAGATCCAGACAGAAGTTTTCCGTCTGCCGACAAGCTGCTTCGCGGAAGAGCGCGGCTCGCTCGTGAGCTCGTCGCGCGTGCTGCAATGGCACTGGCAGGGCACGACGCCGCCGGGCGAGGCGAGGAGCGATCTCGAGATCATGTCGGGTCTGTGGCTGCGCATGCGAAAGGCCTATCAGGAAAAGGGCGGCAAGTATCCCGACCCGATCCTGAAGATGACCTGGCCGTATGCGGACCCGGAGAGCCCGACGCCCGAAGAGATCGCGATGGAGTTCAACGGCCGCGCGCTTGCCGACGTCACCGATCCCGCCGATCAGACGAAAGTGCTCGCAAAACGCGGCGAGCAGCTCGCGAGCTTTGCGCAACTGCGCGACGACGGCTCGACCGCGAGCGGCTGCTGGATCTTCTGCGGCTCATGGACGCAGGCGGGCAACCAGATGGGCCGGCGCGACAACTCCGACCCGACCGGCATCGGCCAGACGCTCGGCTGGGCGTGGGCGTGGCCGGCGAACCGGCGCGTGCTGTACAACCGCGCATCGTGCGATGTGAACGGCAAGCCGTTCGATCCGTCGAGAAAGCTCGTCGCGTGGAACGGACGCGCATGGACGGGCTCGGACATTCCCGACTTCAAGGTCGACGAGCCGCCGGACAAGGGCATGAGCCCCTTCATCATGAACCCGGAAGGTGTCGCGCGTTTCTTCGCGCGCGACGGCATGAACGAAGGGCCGTTCCCCGCGCATTACGAGCCGTTCGAGACGCCGCTCGGCTACAACCCGTTCTTCCCGGACAACAAGGCGGTGACGAGCAATCCGGCCGCGCGCGTATTCGCGGACGATCGCGCCGCGTTCGGCACGGCAGACAAGTTCCCGAACACGGCGACCACGTACCGGCTCACCGAGCACTTCCACTACTGGACCAAGCACGCGCGCCTGAACGCGATCGTGCAGCCGCAGCAGTTCGTGGAGATCGGCGAGGAGCATGCAAAGGAAGTGGGCGTCGTCGCGGGGGATCGCGTGAAGGTGTCGAGCAATCGCGGGCATATCGTCGCGGTGGCGCTCGTTACGAAACGCATCAAGCCACTGACCGTGGAGGGCAAGAAGGTGCACACCGTGGGCCTGCCGCTGCACTGGGGCTTCAAGGGCCTCACGCAGCCGGGCTATCTCGTCAACACACTCACGCCTTCGGTAGGCGACGGGAACTCGCAGACGCCCGAGTTCAAGTCGTTTCTCGTGAAGGTCGAGAAGGCATAAGGGGGACGAGATGGCTCTGCAATCGCTCGATATCAAACGTCTCTCGGCGACGACCACGCCGCAGACGCAGGTGCGCGAGCCGGTCACGGGGACGGTGGCGAAGCTCATCGACGTGTCGAAGTGCATCGGCTGCAAGGCGTGTCAGACGGCGTGCATGGAGTGGAACGATCTGCGCGACGACATCGGTCACACGACCGGCATCTACGACAACCCGCGCGACCTCACGGAGCATTCGTGGACCGTGATGCGCTTCACCGAATACGAGAATCCGAAGGGCGACCTCGAGTGGCTGATCCGCAAGGACGGCTGCATGCATTGCGAGGATCCAGGGTGTCTGAAGGCGTGTCCGTCGCCGGGCGCGATCGTGCAGTACACGAACGGCATCGTGGATTTTCACGAGGAGAACTGCATCGGTTGCGGCTATTGCATCACCGGATGTCCCTTCAACATTCCGCGGCTCTCCAAGGAAGATCATCGCGTGTACAAATGCACGCTCTGCTCGGACCGCGTCGCGGTCGGGCAGGAGCCCGCGTGCGTAAAGACGTGCCCGACCGGCGCGATCATGTTCGGCACCAAGGCGGACATGCAGGTGCAGGCGGCCGATCGCGTGGAGGACCTGAAAGAGCGGGGCTTTGCGAATGCCGGTTTGTACGATCCGCCGGGCGTGGGCGGCACGCACGTCATGTACGTGCTGCACCACGCGGATCAGCCGGAGTTGTATCACGGCCTTGCGAAGGATCCGCACATCAGCCCGCTCGTGTCGATCTGGAAGGGCGTGACCAAGCCGCTCGCGATGGCGGGCATCGCGCTCGCGGCGCTCGCGGGGTTCTTCCATTACACGCGCATCGGCCCGAACGAAGTCAGCGAGGAAGACGAAGTGGAAGCGCACCGCGAGGCGGAAGAGGTGCGGCGTCGCCGGGAAGGCGGACAGGAGCGCGAAGATGAAACACGATAGCGAACTGCGTGACGTGAAGGGCCATCGTCTGATCGTGCGCTACACGCCGAACGAACGCACCAATCACTGGATCACCGCGATCACCTTCGTGCTGCTCGCGCTTTCCGGGCTCGCAATGTTCCATCCGTCGATGTCATGGCTCTACGCGATTTTCGGCGGCGGGCAGTGGACGCGCATTCTGCATCCGTTCGTCGGCTGCGTGATGTTCATCTCGTTTCTGATCCTCGCGCTGCGCTTCTGGCATCACAATTATCTGGACCGCAACGATGTCCAGTGGATGAAGCAGATGAACGACGTGCTCACCAATCGCGAGGATCGCTTGCCGGAGATCGGCAAGTACAACGCGGGGCAGAAGCTGCTGTTCTTCGTGATGGTCGCGAGTCTCGTGCTGCTGCTCTTGAGCGGGATCGTGATATGGCGCGCGTACTTTGCGTTTTATTTCCCGATCACGGTCATTCGCATCGCGTCGGTCGTGCATGCGGCGACGGCGTTCGTGCTGATCGTGTCGATCATCGTTCATATCTACGCCGCGCTGTGGGTGAAGGGATCGATCGGCGCGATGACGCGCGGCACGGTCACGTATGGATGGGCGCGCAAGCATCATCCGCGCTGGTTCAGGGAGATTATCGGGAAGTAAGGGGCTGTCGCGACGGCGGGCCAGTGTGCGCGGGGCGCGGTCCATTTCTTATCCAATTAGCTGATATCCTTGATCGACCGCTCATCCCCGCGAGGAAACCTTCCGTGGTTCAACGCATAGTCGAAGCCGCGAGAATCGAATCGCTCGATCCCTCGGCGATTCCGCGCTTGCGCATGCCGGAGCGCGCCACGATATTCGCCGCGCGCGCCGCGCGCCTTGTGCAACTCGCCGACGCGAGCAATCCCATCGCCGGTTATCTGCGCCTGATGGCCGCGCTCGCCGATGCCCAGCAGCGCGTGCTCGCCGGATTCAACGCGCCGATGCCCTCGCGCGCATCGATCGAACTGAACCAGCGTCATTCGATGCCCATCGTCCCCGCGCTCACGGACGCACGCGATCCCGCGTGGCGAGACGTGCTCTTCATGCTGCTCGACGGCATCGAGGCCGCGGGCGCGCTGACGCCCGCGCTCACGCAACTCGTCGGCCGCCTGCGCGCGACGGACGCCGCCGCGCTCGACAGCCAGGCCGATGCCGTCCTCGCGCTGCGCTTCGCCGAGATCGATCCGGCCGCGGCGCCGTTCATCGCGGCCGCGCTGCAAGTCGTGTGGACCGATCTCGCGAGCCGCATCGACACGAAGGACGTGCCCTATCTCGACACGCCCGGGGTATGCCCGGTCTGCGGTTCGGTGCCGGTGGCGAGCATCGTGCGTGTGGGCGGCGCGTATGACGGCTATCGCTACGCGCAATGCGGCCTCTGCGCGACGGAGCTTCACGTGGTCCGCGCCAAGTGCACGAACTGCGATTCGACCAAAGGCATCGCCTATCACGTGATGGGCACCGGCGACGAACCCGAAAGCGAGAAGTCCGCGCGGGCGAAGAGCGCGCCGCTCAAGGCGGAGTCGTGCGATGAATGCGGCACGTACCGCAAGATCGGCTATCAGGACAAGGCCTATGATTTCGAGCCCTACGCCGACGATCTCGCGAGCCTCACCCTAGACCTGTTGATGGGCGAGGCCGGCTATCGGCGCGCGGCGCCCCATCCGTGGCTGTGGCCCGAACATTCGGAAGACGATCGATGAGCGACGTCAAAGGCGGCGAGGGCGGCGAACTGCGCGCGTTGATGGCCCGCGTGCCATCGGTGGAGCGCGTGCTGGCATCGGCAGAATTCGAGGCGGTGATCGCCGGATACGGGCGCACGCAGACGCTCGCCGTGTTGCGCGAGACGCTCGACGCATGGCGCGCCGATGCGCAGGCAGGCCGCGCATCCGTCGACGCCTTGAGCGATGCGCAACTCGCGCGCACCGTCGATGCGAGGCTCGCAAAGCGCGCGCGCAGCAGCGTGCGCAGCGTCTTCAATCTCACGGGCACGGTGCTGCATACCAACCTCGGCCGCGCGCTCCTGCCCGACGAAGCGGTGCGCGCGGTGGCCGAGATGCTCACGCGGCCCGCCAACCTCGAATTCGATCTGGACACGGGCGCGCGCGGCGATCGCGACGATCTCATCAACGGCCTGATCTGCGAACTGACGGGCGCGCAAGCCGCGACTGTCGTGAACAACAACGCGGCGGCCGTATTGCTCACGCTGTCCGCGCTCGCATCGCGAAAGGAAGTGATCGTGTCGCGCGGCGAGCTCGTCGAGATCGGCGGCGCGTTTCGCATTCCCGACATCATGAGCCGCGCGGGCGCGAAGCTGCGCGAAGTCGGCACGACGAATCGCACGCATCTGAAAGACTACGACGAAGCGATCAACGCGAAGACCGCGCTCCTGATGAAGGTGCATTGCAGCAACTACGCGGTGAGCGGCTTCACGAAGGAAGTGACCCTCGCGGAACTCGCGCCGCTCGCGAAGGCGCGCGGGCTGCCCGTCGCGATGGATCTCGGCAGCGGCACGCTCGTCGATCTCGCGCAGTGGGGCTTGCCGCGCGAAGCGACGGTGCGCGAGACCGTCGCGGCAGGCGCGGATCTCGTCACCTTCAGCGGCGACAAGCTGCTGGGCGGGCCGCAGGCGGGGCTGATCGTCGGGCGGCGCGACCTGATCGCGAAGATCAAGAAACATCCGCTGAAGCGCGCATTGCGCGTCGGCAAGCTGACGCTCGCCGCGCTCGAAGCGGTGTTGCGCCTGTATCGCGCGCCCGAAACGCTCGCCGAACGTCTCACGACATTGCGCCTTCTCACACGTCCCGCCGATGTCATGCGCCTCGCGGCCGAGCGCATCGAGCCTGCGCTGCAAGGCTTCGTCGGCGACGAATTCACGGTTGGCGCCGAACCGATGTTCAGCCAGATCGGCAGCGGCGCGTTGCCTGTCGATGTCCTGCCGAGCTACGGGCTCGGCGTGCGGCTCGCGAGCGGCAAGCGGCCGGGCGGTGCGCTCAACCGCGTCGAGAAGCGGCTGCGCGACTTGCCGCGGCCGGTGCTCGGGCGCATCGCGGACGGCGCATTGCGGCTCGATCTGCGCTGTCTCGAAGAGGCCGACGAAGCCGCGTTCGTCGCCCAACTGGAAGCACGCGAATGATCGTCGGCACGGCGGGGCATATCGATCACGGCAAGACGACGCTCGTGCGGGCGCTGTCGGGCGTGGACACCGATCGCCTGAAGGAAGAGAAAGCGCGCGGCATCTCGATCGAACTGGGTTACGCATATGTGCCGTTGAACGACGGCGGCGTGCTCGGCTTCATCGACGTGCCCGGACACGAGAAGCTCGTGCATACGATGGCGGCGGGCGCGTGCGGCATCGACTTCGCCTTGCTCGTGATCGCCGCCGACGATGGCGTGATGCCGCAAACGCGCGAGCATCTCGCGATACTCGAGCTGCTCGGCGTGACGCGGGGCGCGGTCGCGGTGACCAAGTGCGATCGCGCGGAGGCATCGCGCGTGCGCGACGTGCACGCGCAAATCGAAGCGCTGCTCGCGGACGGCCCGTTGCGCGCTGCGCCCTTGTTCGACACCGATGCGACGAAGGCCGACGACGAAGGCGTCGCCGCACTGAGCGCTTATCTTCGCGATGCCGCCGCGCACTGGCGCACGCGCCGCGACGACGGCTTTTTCCGGCTCGCGGTCGATCGCGTGTTTACGTTGACAGGGCAGGGCACGATCGCGACGGGCACGGTCTTCGCGGGCCGCGTGAACATCGGCGACACGATGGCGCTCGCGCCGCGGGAAGCGTCCGGTGCACCTGTGCGCGTGCGCAGCATTCACGCGCAGAATCGCGCGGCGCAGACGGGGCGGGCGGGCGAGCGCTGCGCGCTCAATCTCGCGGGCATCGACAAGGATGCGCTCGCGCGCGGCGACTGGATCGTCGATACGCGGCTCGCGCGTGCGTCCGAGCGGCTCGATGTCGAGCTGACCTTGCTCGATGACGCGCAGCTCACGCTCACGCATTGGGCGCCCTTGCATGTGCATCTCGGCACGACGCATCGCGTCGCGCATGTCGCGCTGCTCGAAGCCGACACGCTTGCATCGGGGCACACCGCGCGCGTGCAACTCGTCTTCGATCAGCCCGTTTGCGCGCTGCCCGGCGACCGCTTCATCGTGCGCAATGCGCAGGCGAACCGGACGGTGGGCGGCGGACGCGTGCTCGATCCGTTCGCGCCCGCGCGCAAGCGCCGCACGCCGCAACGCCGCGCGTGGCTCGATGCGCTCGTCGCGATGCTCGACACGGGCCGCGTCGATGCGCTCTTCGAGCAGGCGCCGTATGGCTTGCCGCGTTCGCTGATCGAGCACCTCCGCGGACGATCGATGACGCCGGAAGGCCTGCGCGCCGTTTCCACGCATGACGACACGCTTTATATTGCATCGCGTCATTGGGACGCCATGAAGACGCGCCTTCTCGACGCGCTCGCCGCATTCCACGAACGCTTCTCCGACGAACAGGGCCCCGACGCCGCGCGCCTGCGCCGCATGGCCGCGCCGCTTGCGCCTGATGCGCTGTGGCGCGCGCTCGTCGACGATGCCGTGGCGAGCGCAACGATTGCGAGGAGCGGGCCGTGGCTGCATCTGCCGGCGCATGCGGTGACGCTCGACGAAAGGGAAGAAGCACTGGCGCGCGCGGTGCTGGCATCGCTCGAAGAAGGGCGTTTCGAACCGCCCTGGGTGCGCGATCTCGCCCGCGCGCACGGCATCGGCGAGGACGAGATGCGCAGGCTCCTCAAAAAACTCGCACGCCGCGGCGACGTGTATCAGGTCGTGCGCGATCTGTTCTACTGCCGCGCGTCGATCGGCGCACTGGCGCAACTCGTCGCGCAGCAGGCCGAGGCGCAGGGCGGCGCGCTCGGCGCGGCCGCCTTCCGCGACGCGAGTGCGCTCGGCCGAAAACGCGCGATACAGATTTTGGAGTTCTTCGACCGCGTTGGGTACACTCGATTCCACCGCGATCTTCACCTGTTGCGCAGCGATAGCCGCTGGCACGAGTCCGTCTGACGATTGCGCACCGCTGCGCTTTCGCCTGTCGATCACGATGGAGCATTCCTACTTCAAGCTGTTGCACCTCTTGTCGGGCCACCCCGAGTGGGCGCTCGCCGTGGTGCTGCTCGCGTCGTTTCTCGAATCGGTCGCGTTCATCGGCACCTTCGTGCCGGGCAGCACCGCGATGTTCATCGCCGGTGCGCTCGTCGGCGCAGGCGCTCTGAATCTCGGCTGGGTATTCGTCTGCGCGATCGCGGGCGCCATCGCAGGCGACGCCGCGAGCTTCTGGTTCGGCCAGCGCTATGCGGACAAGATCGCGCAGATGTGGCCGTTTCGCGTGCATCCGGGCGCGCTCGCCGCGGGCAGGAAGTATTTCGATGCCCACGGCGCGAAGAGCGTCGTGCTCGCGCGCTTCGTCGCGCCGATGCGCGCCGTCGTGCCCGTCGTCGCGGGCGTGGCGGGGATGACGCCTGCGCGTTTTCTCGCCGTCAACATCCTGAGTGCGCTCGTCTGGGCGCCGACGCATATCCTGCCGGGCGTCGTATTCGGCGCGTCGATCGAGCTGGCGGGCGCGGTGTCGATCAGGCTCGTCGTGATCCTGATCATCGTCACCGCGCTTGGATGGATCGTGTTCAATCTCTCGCGCCTCATCGTGTCGCACGCGATGCGCTGGACCATCGCGTCCCGCGAAAAACTGCTCGCATGGGCGCAAACGGGCCGCGGCCTGCCGGCACGGCTCGTGTCGCGCGCGCTCGATCCGGGCAATCCGGCGACCGGCCTCATCGTGACGATCTCGGTGCTGCTGCTCGCCTCCGCCTTTGTCTTTTTCTCCGTGCTGGCGAATGTCGCGCGCGGCGCATCGATCGTGCAGGTGGATGTGTCGATCTATCGGCTGCTGCAATCGTTCCGCTCGACCTGGACCGATTCGATTCTCGATGGCGCGGCGACGCTCGGCAGCACACCCACGCTGCTCGCGCTCGGCGCGATGGTCATCGTGTGGATGAGCTTCGAGCGGCGCTGGCGCACGGTCACGTACTGGGTCGTGGCCGTGGCGTTTTCGCAGTTGCTGGTCGCGGCGATCCGCTTCACCGCGCACGAGCCGATCCTCGTTTCCTTCACGCCGGCGGAGCACCGCTTTCCGAGCAGCCATGTGGCGGCAACCGTCGTCATCTATGGCTTTCTCGCGTTTCTCCTGCTGCGGCGCGTGGGCTTGCTGACGGGCGTGTTCATCGCGACGGCGACCTCCGCGATCGTCACGGCGGTCGGCGTAGCGGGGCTGTATTTCGGCCGCTTCACCATCTCCGATGCGCTGGGCAGCACGGCGCTCGCGGCCGTGTGGGTCTTTCTGATCGCGCTCACGGCCGTATGGCGCAATCCCGCCAAACCGAAACCGCGGCCCTTGATGCCGATTGCCGTGCTGGCCGTGATCTGCGCGAGCGTCGCCCTGCAACTGAGCGATGACACGGAAGCGCACAGCGCGGCGCCTGCGACCATCGTCGTCACGCCGATCCAATGGACCGATACCGTGTGGCGCACGTTTTCGTGCTATCGAGCGAGCATGGAGGGCGATCGTCGCGAGCCGATCACCGTCCAATGGGCCGCGACGCCCGAGCAGATTCGCGCACAGCTGATATCGCGCGGCTGGACGGAGGTGTCGCATGTAAGCTTGAAGAGCGTGATGTCGGTCATGTTGCCGAATGCGCCCGCGATCGATCTGCCCGCGTTGCCGCGCCTGAACAACGGCGAGCCGTCGAAGCTCGTGTTCGCGCGCTCGCCTCGCGGCGCCGACGAGCGCGACGTACTGCGCTTCTGGCCGACGCATTATGCGGTGCGCGAGGGCGAGGGCACGCCGCCCGCGCCAATCTGGCTCGGATCGGTCGTGCACGAACGCTTGCGGCGTCCGTCGTGGCCGTTCAACGTGCTGAGGCCGGACCGGCGCGTCGATCCGATGGCGTTCGATCACGGCGAGGGTTCGCCCTGGCGCGGCATCGAAATTGCGAGCAGCGCCGGATGTGGAGACGTTCCGGTGATGCTCGTCGAGTCCGGGTCCGAATGAAGTTTCGGTTGGTGCATCGCAGCCGGCGATCGAGAGGTGCCGATTGATCCAGATTCCGCCGTCGGCGATCGTGCAGTGGGGCAGCGCGGCCGTGTTCGCGAACGTCCTCCTGACGCGTCTTGGCGTGCCGCTGCCGTCCGCGCCGTTGCTCGTGTTCGCGGGCTCCGCCGTGGCGAGCGGGCGACTGTCCTTCGCGCACGTGCTGTTCGCGGCGCTGTGCGGCGCGCTGCTCGGCGACAGCGTGTGGTTTTCGGCGGGACGCATCTACGGGCGTCGGCTCGTCGCGGCGCTCTCGCGCAGATCGTATGCGGTCGATAGCGGCATGCGCACGACGGGGGAGTTGTTCGAGCGCCACGGCGCGCCTATCGTCGCGGCATCGAAGTTCGTGCCGGGACTCGGACTCGTCACCCCGCCGTTGATGGGCACGACGCAGATCGCCGTGCTCGCATTCTTCTTCTGGGATACGGCGGGGATCGTTGCGTGGGCGTCGTTCTGGCTTCTGGGCGGCGCGCTCTTCGAGCGCCAACTGCATGTCGCGGTGCTCGCGCTCGAATCGCATGGCGCGACGGTCGTGGATGTGCTCGCAGCGGCGGCGTTACTGTATTGCGTGTATCGCCTGATGCGGCGAAGACAGCCGCGTTCGCATCCGGGCGATGGCAGCGGGTGAACATGCGCCGCTATAATCGGACGCCCGCCCGGATTCTCGCCGGACTTGGCTTTGTCGTGGGTCCCATGAAGGAAGGCATCCGTATCCGGTGGTGCGGCCGGGCTTCAAACCCGGTAGGGGGTGTCAGACACTCTCTGGTCGGTTCGACTCCGGCTGCCTTCCGCCACCTGGCTGATTGAAGCGGTTCGTCGGCATTTGGTTTGGCTACAGGGAAAGGCAATTTAGACGGCCGCGGAGAAAGCCGCCGTCAAGTTGAGCAGGGGATCGTGAGCGACTTGGCTTTCGCATAATCGTCGGGTGCCGATCGTGCGTCATCTGCTCAGGGCTCTTTCGAGCCCGGCATTTCCTTCCAGATAAGAGGGTGACCCGACGCATTCTCGAGGCCGCGAAGCAACGGTTCGCAACCGTGGATTGACGGCCACCCGCTTCGTCCACATCTGCGAGCAGCTGGACGGCAAGTGACAAAACGCCATGCAGGCGCCCAAAACAAAAGGCCACGGGGCAAGGCCCCATTCGCTCGGCCCGTTCATGCTGGCCAAGCTCCATACGGTGCACGCGACCTGCAAGGACCGCGCTCAGACGAAGACCGTCAGCATCGCCAGCAAACGCAGCACGCAGGCGGCCTTCTACTGGAACGTCGAATTGCTGGAAAGATCATCCCGGCGGGCCTGTTTCTCCGCGGGTGAATTGGCACGTGCATGCGCTGTCACCTATGTTGCCCGACAACATCGTCATCACCAGCGTCTCTTATGTCGTTAGAGTGACACTAGTGAGAAAGTCCGATGCAACCGACGTCCGCATCGTCGACGCACATCACAACAAGGTGCTGCGGGCCGATCACTAAAAGCACTCCTAATTTCATGCGAGACATGGCCTTCTCCTTTGCCGGCAATGCTGGTTCAGGTCGCGCTTGCCGTAGTTACGGCTGCGGATTCGAATCGGCGGTTCCCGAATTGACCCTTAGCGCGACTTCCCCGGTCCGAAGCTTCCAATCAGAAACGGTGACGCACGCCGACGGTGGCCTCGATCTGATTCGATGTCGATGCGGGTGAACTCACACCGTTGATCCAGGCGACTCCCAGCGGGTTGCCAGCCCTCGCGCTTACGCTTTGATAGGTGCTTTGAATATAGACGTCCGTGCGTTTCGAGAAGGCGTAGTTCCCGAGCGCGCTCACCTGATTCCAGTGCGGAGCACCACTCCCGGCGTTGCCTCCGGCCCGTGAGTATGTGTAGGCGGCCGCCAGCATAACGGCTGGTGTCAAAGCGAACCGGATGTTTCCTTCATAGTTCTGGAAGTGGGTGTTAAAGCCAGTCAGGAACAACTCTGTCAGGTTCGTTTGTGTATAGACGATGCCCGCGACCAACGGACCGAACGCGTAGTTGACGCCTCCGCCCCACGTCTGTTGCCGGCGAGCGAGTGCACCTAATGGCAC
>Ga0105251_10001385_pt1 | contig 20970 bp, 18 predicted proteins | sample KBSS64metaG_FD_80424 | JGI IMG/M metagenome (GOLD analysis project Ga0105251, IMG submission 80424) | Switchgrass rhizosphere microbial communities from Kellogg Biological Station, Michigan, USA - KBS S6-4 metaG | ecosystem: Host-associated > Plants > Roots > Rhizosphere > Soil | place...
CAGTTTCTCCGATTCGATAATCGATTGGCGAGGGTTGCTTGTGCGGTTTTAGCAATTAGCGAAACGGCCGCAGGCGCGTGGACTGGGCGTTGCGGGGTTTCGTCCGTGCGAGTGTACGCCGTCGATTAATCGATTGCTTAAGCGAGCGGGCGAATCCGCGTTCGCGCGTGAGCGATATGAATCGGAGAATACGGATTCGATTCAGTTTCAATTCGGTATGGAGAGAGCCGAATCAGAAACGAAAGAAAATCGAATAGAAAATGAAGGCGGGAAACAAAAAACCCCACGACGATGCGTGGGGCTTTTGCGTGCGATGCGCTTGAATCAGCGTATCGCGAAAGAGGGACCTTGGTGCCCAGGAGAGGACTCGAACCTCCACGGTGTTGCCACCGCTAGGACCTGAACCTAGTGCGTCTACCAATTCCGCCACCTGGGCCAAGGGGTACAGCGAGCCCGCTATTTTAGCGGGAACCGGCACCGTGTCAACTGCAAAGTCATACGACTAAGCTGAATCGAAAACACGGTCCCTGCACAAAAAGGAAAAGCCACCCGAAGGTGGCTTTTCCAAACATCTGGTGCCCAAGAGAGGACTCGAACCTCCACGGTGTTGCCACCGCTAGGACCTGAACCTAGTGCGTCTACCAATTCCGCCACCTGGGCAAGGGTGCGTGTGCTGCAAAATTTGCTTTGCGTCCAGCAAAGAACGCCATTATAGCGACCCCAATGTGCCTGTCAAGCGTTTCGTAGCAATGCGCGTAACGACGCGCCGGGCGCGCCGTATCGGCTTGCCAGCCCCGTGAGGCTGAAAAGACGGGTGTTAGAATGACCCGCAACGATGACCGCATTATTGGTTGCAAAGCACCGCAAAAGTCCCGTCCAACGAGAAAAATCACGACTACGCCCTTGAGCAAATATCCGTATCCGATTCCGAGCCGCGAAGAAATTCTCGGCGTGCTGCGCACGAGCGAGACACCGCATGCCGCGAACGACATTGCCGAGGCACTGTCGATCAAGCGCCAGGAGCGCGAAGGATTTTTCAAGCGACTGGCGGCAATGGAACGCGACGGGCAAATCCGCCTCGACAAGCGCGGCCACTATCAACTCACGCATCCGTCGAATTTTGTAGCGGGGCGCGTACAGGGACATCGCGACGGCTTCGGCTTCCTGATCCGCGACGACGGTCAGGACGATCTGTTCCTGCCCAACGGCGAAATGCAGAAGGTCATGCACAACGACCGCGTGCTCGCGCGCATCGTCGGATATGACCGGCGCGGGCGGCCGGAAGGGCATATCGTCGAGGTGACCGATCGCGCGAACAAGCGCATCATCGGACGCCTCGTCAACGAGAACGGCGCGCTCATTCTGGTGCCGGAAGACAAGCGCATCGGTCACGACATCCTCATCACGCAAAATCCGAAGAAGGCGAAGGTCGGACAAGTGGTGTCCGTCGATCTGACGGATTTCCCGAGCCGTCACTCGCAGCCGCTCGGGCGCGTGGCCGAAGTGATCGGCGATATCGACGATCCCGGCATGGAGATCGAGATCGCGGTGCGCAAATACGGCGTGCCGCATGAGTTCAGTGACGCCGCGCTGAGCTCGGCCGCCAAGCTGCCCGACGAAGTGCGCCCGGTGGATATCCGCCATCGCGTCGATCTGCGCGACGTGCCGCTCGTCACCATCGATGGCGAGGACGCGCGCGACTTCGACGACGCCGTCTATTGCGAGCCGGTGGCGGTCGGGCGCGGTCAGGGATTCCGCCTGCTGGTCGCGATCGCGGACGTGTCGCATTATGTGCGGCCCGGCGAGCCGCTCGACGTCGATGCGCTCGATCGCAGCACGTCGGTGTACTTCCCGCGCCGCGTGATTCCGATGCTGCCGGAAAAGCTGTCGAACGGACTGTGTTCGCTAAATCCGAATGTCGACCGCTGCGTGCTCGTGTGCGATATGGTCATCACGGCGCGCGGCGAAATCAAGGCGTATCAGTTCTACCCGGGCGTGATGCATTCGGCGGCGCGTCTTACGTACACCGAAGTCGCGGCCGTGCTCACCAATACGAAGGGTCCGGAAGCGGCGAAGCGCGCCGATATCCTGCCGCAGTTGCAGGATCTCTACGGCGTGTACAAGTCGCTGCATGCCGCGCGCCAGAAACGCGGCGCGATCGATTTCGATACGACCGAGACCTACATCGTCGTGAACTCGCAGGGCAAGATCGAGCAGATCGTGCCGCGTCATCGCAACGACGCGCATCGGCTGATCGAGGAATGCATGCTGGCCGCGAACGTCTGCGCGGCCGACTTCCTGAAGCGCAACAAGCATCCGGGTTTGTATCGCGTGCATGCCGGGCCGACGGAAGAGAAGCTGGAGAATCTGCGCACGTTCCTGCGCGGCGTCGGCCTGACGCTGACCGGCGGCGCCAAGCCCCACGCGAGCGATTACGCCGCGCTGATCGCGCAGATCCGCGACCGGCCCGATGCCCAGATGCTGCAATCGATGGTATTGCGCTCGATGCAGCAAGCCGTGTACAGCCCGGACAATATCGGCCATTTCGGACTCGCGTATGAGGCGTACGCGCACTTCACGAGCCCGATTCGACGCTATCCCGACCTGCTCACACATCGCGCGATCTACGCGATCTTGCAGGGCAAGAAGTATCTGCCGGACATCGGTCACGATGTATCGCTGAGCACCGGCCTCACGAAAGCGGCGCGCGAGATGCAGAAAGCCGACGACACCGCGCGAGGCCGCGCGCGCAACAGCGTCGCGATCTGGGAGGAGCTCGGTCTGCATTGCTCGTCGAACGAACGCCGCGCCGATGAAGCCTCGCGCGATGTCGAGGCGTGGCTCAAGTGCTACTTCATGCGCGACAAGCTCGGCGAGGAATACGGCGGCATGGTGAACGGCGTGACGTCGTTCGGCATCTTCGTGCAGCTGGATTCCCTTTTCATCGAAGGTCTCGTGCACGTGACCGAACTCGGCTCGGATTATTTCCAGTACGACGAGATCAAGAACGAACTGCGCGGCGAGCGCACGGGCATCCGCTACCGGATGTCGGATCGCGTGCGTGTGCAGGTGGGCCGCGTCGATCTCGATGCGCGCAAGATCGATTTCCGGCTCGTCCGCGATACGCCGGTGAAGCCGCCGGCGCCGCGTCCGCCGGTGGTTGCGGGCGAGCCCGCGAACGTCGGCAATGGCGGGGCGGGACCGCGTATCCGCCCGTTCGGCGACGACGACCTGCCGGGCACGCGCGCCCGTGGCGGCACGAAAAAGGGTGCGCCGATTTCAACAAACCCGCGCGCTGGCGCGGCGAAGAAACGCGGTGCGGCGTCGAAGTCGGCGCCGCAGGGGCGGCCGGCGCGCAAGAAGCGTTAGGGCGGGGCGCGATACTGCCGCCATCGAATACGCGCGGTCCGATGCTTCGTGCTTCGGACCGCGTCGTGCTTTTCAAGTTTTCACCGAAGGTTCGAATCAGTCATGTCACGTCTCAAGGTTCTATACGGATTTCACGCAGTGACCGCACGTTTGCGCGCGGACGCATCCTCGATCGAGGAGGTGCTGTACGACCCCACACGCAAGGACCGGCGCATGCAGGACTTTCTGCGGACCGCGAAGGAAGCGGGCGTGCGGCTGATCGCGGCGGACGAATCGCGCCTGTGGGGGCTCGCGGGCAACATCCAGCATCAGGGCATCGTCGCGCGCGCGAACGATCTTCCGCTCGCGCAGAACCTGGCGGAACTGCTCGACGGCATCTCGGGCACGCCGTTGCTGCTGGTGCTCGACGGCGTCACCGATCCGCATAACCTCGGCGCGTGCCTGCGCGTCGCGGATGCGGCCGGCGCGCATGCGGTGATCGCGCCGCGCGACCGCTCCGCCGGGTTGAACGCGACGGCGGCAAAGGTGGCGAGTGGGGCGGCCGAGAGCGTGCCGTACATCACCGTGACGAATCTGGCGCGCGCCCTGCGCGAGCTCAAGGACGCGGGCGTGTGGGTGATCGGAACGGCGGGCGAGGCGACGGCTTCGCTCTATGAGACGAAGCTGGACGGCCCGGTGGCGATCGTCGTTGGCGCGGAAGGCGAGGGTATGCGCAGGCTCACGCGCGAGACGTGCGACGAGGTCATGAATATCCCGATGGCGGGGACGGTCGAGAGTTTGAATGTGTCGGTGGCGAGCGGGGTTTGCTTGTTCGAGGCGGTGAGGCAGAGGCAGGTGAAGAAGTAACGGCCGGCGTCCACTAGTCACATCGGCAATTCGAAGCTTCGAACATCAGTCATGGCGTTAAACCGACTTAGTGATCTGCTCGCCGCAAAAAGCGTGTACACGCGCGAGCAGTTGAAGGGTGTTCTCGATACCCAGGACGCGACGATCAATACGGGCGTGTTCCGCCCAGCGGGTTTCGATTCGGTTCTGCTGTTCGTCACCGAGACGAAAACGCCGGACCGTGTTCAGTATGTCGATAAGCTCGAAGGCGACGTCCTGCACTGGCAAGGGCAGAACGCTGGACGTTCAGACTCGTTGATCGTCGAACATCGGCTTCGTGGCATCGAGCTTCTGCTGTTTTATCGCACGAGAAAGTACGAGTACCCGGGCGCTGGATTCAAGTACGAAGGTTCCTTCGAATACGTCTCGCACCAAGGCTCGATGCCCACGAGTTTCACGTTGCGGCGCGAAGCCGAGAGGCCCGCGCAGGCCGAAATCAAGGCCGAAACCGAGGCGGGGGCGCAAGTCGAAGCAAGCGGAGCTTTCAATCCCTCGAGTATCGAAGATGCCCGCAAAAAGACACTCTCCGCCATCGTCATGCGTCAAGGGCAGCCCGCGTTCCGCAAGGCCTTGCTCAATGCCTATGAACAGCGTTGCGCGCTAACGGGCTGCGATGTCCCACAGGTTCTCGAAGCCGCTCACATCTGCGGCTACATGGGCCCGGAAACCAACGACGTCCGAAACGGACTCTTGCTGCGCGCCGACTTGCACACACTCTACGACCGCGCGTTGATCGCGATCGATCCGTTGACTCACGAAGTGTCGATCGCTCCAGCGCTGCGAGAAAGCGAATACGCCTCGCTCGAAGGACGTTTGCTTCGTTTGCCGAAGCATCCTCAGCAACGACCAAGTCGCGAAGCGCTGCAGATTCACTGGATGCACGTGCGATCGATCCGGGAAAGGCAATCGTGATAGGCATAAGAAAAGCGCTCGGCTTAGCCGCATCGATATCGATGTGCATCCTCACCGCCTGCACCACCACCCAGATCGACCGCGGCACCTACATCGCCGACACCCGGTATCACGCCAAAAACGCCGACTCCCGCGTCCGTTTCCTCGTGATGCACTACACGGAGATCGACGAGACACGATCGCTCGCGGTGCTCACGGGCGATCAGGTCAGCGTGCATTACGTGGTCCCCGACGCCCCCCGCATCGAAAAGGGCGAGCCCGTCGTCTATCAGCTGGTGCCCGAAGACAAGCGCGCCTGGCACGCCGGCGTGAGTTCCTGGCAAGGCGCGACGGAACTGAACGCGTCCTCGATCGGCATCGAGAATGTGAACCTCGGGCCTATCGGTGAACAAGGCGGCGACCGCAAGTGGCAGCCGTATCCGCCCGCGCAGATCGACGCGCTCATCAAACTCTCGCGCGATATCGTCGCGCGCTGCCGGATCCCGCCGACGCGAGTCGTCGGCCATAGCGATATCGCACCCCAACGCAAGATCGACCCGGGCCCGCTTTTTCCGTGGCGAGCGCTATACGATGCCGGCGTGGGCGCATGGCCCGACGACGCAACCGTGGCCGCACATCTCACCGGACGCGATCCCAAAGCGCCGAGCGACGTGCGCGCGCTGCAGGAAAAGCTGAAGCGCTACGGTTACGACATCGCGACCGACGGCGTGCTTGACGAGAAGACACGCCGCGTTTTCAGCGCCTTCCAGATGCACTTCCGTCCGTCGGACTACGCGGGCAATGCGGACGCGGAAAGCGACGCCATCGCCCAAGCCTTGCTCGACAAGTACTTCTCCAACTAAAAAGGAAGTCCGATGAGCGACTATTTTCTGCCGCTGCGCGCGCTCCACATGATCTGCGCGGGCGTGTCCATCGCCGGTTTCGTGCTGCGCTGGATCTGGATGCTGACGAATTCGCGGCTCCTCACGACGCGCGCGACGAAAATCCTCCCGCACATCGTCGACACGCTGTTGCTCGCAAGCGCCATCGCGCTGGTCGCGATCATCGGCTTCTCCGCGAACGCCGCGTGGCTCGGCGCAAAAATCGCGGGCCTCGTCGTCTATGTCGTGCTCGGCACGTTTGCGCTCAAGCGCGGTCGCACGAAGGGCGCGCGCGCCGTGTATGGCGTTCTGGCGATTATCGTGTTCGCGTTCATCGCATCGGTCGCGCGCTCGCACGATCCGCTCGGCTTCTTGCGCGCGATGGCATGATCGGAGGATGCGCCTCGCGCGCTCCGATAAAATTCCGTTTTTCACCGATAAGCAGCACCGCTCCCATGACTCAAGACGAACTCAAGCAACTCGTCGGCCAGGCCGCAGCCGACTACGTGAACGCGAACGTGCCGGAAGGCGCGATCATCGGCGTCGGCACCGGATCGACGGCCAACTGTTTCATCGACGCCATCGCGAAGTCGAAGGCGCGTTATCGCGGCGCGGTGTCGAGTTCGCTCGCGACGACTGCGCGACTGGAATCGCACGGCTTCAAGGTGTTCGATCTGAACGACATCGAGACGCTCTCGATCTACGTCGACGGCGCCGATGAAATCGACGCGAGCGGCGCGATGATCAAGGGCGGCGGCGGCGCGCTCACACGCGAGAAAATCGTCGCGTCCGTGGCGGACGTGTTCGTGTGCATCGCCGATTCGAGCAAGCGCGTGCCGGTGATGGGCACGTTCCCGCTGCCCGTGGAAGTCGTGCCGATGGCCCGCACCGCGATCGGCCGCAAGCTCGCGGCGCTCGGCGGCGTGCCGATCGTGCGTGTGACGAAGGACGGCTCGCCGTTCATCACCGACAACGGCAACGAAATCATCGACGTGAAGGGCCTGTCGATCACCGATCCGCGCGCGCTCGAAGCACGGATCAATGCGTGGCCCGGCGTCGTCACGGTCGGGCTGTTCGCCGCGCGCGGCGCGGACATCTGTCTGCTCGGCACCGAAACGGGCGTCGAGCGCATCGACTACAAGTAAAGACAAAACGCGCGGCAGCCCGACGTGGGCGTGCCGCGCTTTCTGCTGCTGAATCGATCAGTACGCGTTGCGTCCGATGAATCCCTTGAACATCGTCATCGCGACGATCTTGATGTCGAACCAGAACGACCAGTTCTGGATGTAGAAGAGGTCGAACTTCACGCGGCTCTGCATCTGCTCCACTTTTTCCGTCGCGCCGCGATAGCCGTTCACTTGCGCCCAACCCGTGATGCCAGGCTTGATGCGGTAGCGGAACATGTAGCCGTAGACGAGGTCCTTGTAGAGATCGTCGTGCTCGAGCGCGTGCGGGCGCGGACCGACGACCGACATGTGCCCGAACAGCACATTCAGGAACTGCGGCAGCTCGTCGAGACTCGTGCGCCGCAGAATCGCGCCGACCTTCGTCACACGCGGATCGTTGCGCGTCGCCTGCGTCACGTGACCCTTGTGCTCCCGATGCACGCCCATCGAGCGGAATTTGTAGATGCGAAACGGCCGTCCGTCCGCGCCCTTGCGATGTTGCGTGAAGAACACCGGACCCTTCGACGTCGTCTTCACGGCGATCGCGATCGCGATCAGCAGCGGGGACAGCGCGAGGAGCGCCGTCGCCGCGAAGAGGCGGTCGAAGAGCATCTTCGGCCACATCTGCAACGAATTGACGGGCGACGCCGTCAGGTCGATGGTCGCGAGTCCGGCGACATCCGTCATCGAATGATTGAAGAGCGAGATGCTGCGCGTGTCCGGAATCAGCCGCAGATTCACGAAGTCGTGCCGCAGCGCGTGCACGAACCGGTAGATCGTGTGCTCCTGCGACAGCGGCAGCGCGAGCCACACTTCGTCGATGCCTTCGGCGCGCACTTTGTCCACGAGATCGTCGAAGTCGTTCAGCACGGGCAAACGATTGCCTCCCATGCCGATTGCCGTCGTCGGGGCGTTCACGCCGCCTGCGCCGGTCGCATGCAGTTCCGCGTCCCCGGTCGTGTCCAGCACGCACACGGGCGTGAAGCCCTGCTCGGGCGTGCTGCACAGATGCGCGAGCAAGGTGCGCGAGAAGCCTTGCGCGCCGACGATCGCCACGGTGCGCTGGTTCAGGCCGCGCCCGCGCATCAGGCGCAAGGCTGAATACGCCAGCAGTTTCGCCGCGATGATGAGCGCGCCGGAAATGAGCGTGGAATACGCGAACCACAGCCGCGACACGGTATCCATCCGATGCAGCGTGAACGCGAGCAGAAGGCCCGCGGCGACCACCGCCATCCACGCCAGCGTGACGCGCGCCAGCATCATGGCGAACGGCTTGCCGCGCCAGGTCTCGTACACGCCGAAAGCCGGGAAAAGCAGAAGAGCGAGTGCGGAGTTGAACGCGATCAGAAGCCTTTCGATATCGCTGAAATCGAGCGAGGAAAAGCGTACGTCATGCGCGATCAATCCGCCCGCGATGATGAGACAGACATCAAGACAACGTGCCAGCCATGAAAACAAGTCGTGATTTTTTTCTTGCATTAATCCAAGCCGTTAAACACTGGAGGCAGAGGCCGCCTCGGTTGCACGAAGACGCGGGAGCAGTCGGTCGAACTCTCGCTTGACGAGCCCATAGCACTCGCAGGCGCGGGCTTCGAGTCCCTCGCGATCCACGACCTTGATGCAGCCGCGGCTGTGATGAATGAGACCCGCGTCGTGAAGCTTGCCGGCCGCTTCGGTTACGCCTTCGCGGCGCACGCCGAGCATGTCGGCGATCAGTTGCTGCGTGACTTGCAGCTCGTTGGACGCGGTGCGATCGATTTCGATCAGCAGCCAGCGGCAAAGTTGCTTGTTCAACGAGTGATGCCGGTTGCACGCGGCCGTCTGCGCGACCTGCGTGAGAAGCGCTTGCATATAGAGCAGCATCAGGCGGCGCAGGAAGTCCGAGCGGCCGAACTGTTCGCGCAGGGCCTGCGCGCTCATGCGATAGGCGAAGCCCGGGCACTGCACCTGCACGCGCGTCGGCATCGTTTCGCCCCCCGTCAGCACGGGCACGCCCGTCATGCCTTCGCGGCCCACCGCGGCGATCTCGACCGAGCCGCCGTCTTCCATCGTATGCAGCAGCGAGATGATCGCCGTCGTCGGGAAATAAACGTGGTGAATACGTTGGCCTGAGTCGCACAGCAGTTGCTCGGTGCGCAGTTGCACGAGTTCGAGATGCGGCGTGAGCGCCTGCCATTCGTGGGCCGGAAGTGCGCCAAGCAGATGGTTGCCGTGCAGGTCGGACTGGAGGGTCAGCATGATTTGTTCTCTCTCGTAACTTCGCGCGTTGCGCTTCAGTTTTTATTTACTGGCGTGATCGTTTTCGACTGTGGTCTCGTAGCGAACCCGTCGATGAAGCATCTCGCCAGCCCCGTAGCCGCCCGTTCACGCGTGGATTGAATTTGTTGTTTCGCGTTTTTTCGGGTTGCGCGACTCTATTAGCGAGGACCGTGCCAATGCGCGCAATCGCAATGCTGGCGGGGCCTCATAAATAAGGCGGTTTTTGTATTGCAGCGCAGCGCGGCGTTTTTGTTTCAGTCTTGAACATCGGTGGTCTTAGGAATGCGCGCGGGCACCGATACGTTTCATCAGCGCAATCCCCCCGTTTGGCGGTTCAGAGTTTTGCAATCACCGTGCGACAGGCCTCACAGGTCGACATCCCCTCGACAGCACACCTTCTTTCGTAGGGACAATGGGAAATGATTCATACATGTGCCATCGCCCTTGCGGGCTTGCTAACGCCCGGCATTTTCGCCAGCGCTCGATTGTCCCCGGAGCCTTGCCAGACGGGGCATCGCGGGCGATCGGAAAAGTCTGCCGCGAGGCGCTTCATGAAGCGGAAAGGATGCGTCGCTTGCACGAAGTGAAAAATCGGTACGCGGGGACTCGCATGTGCGCGTGCACCGAGCGCTCAACCGCACGCGGAATGGCTCACACAGGGCTTGCGCTAACCTGTCAGGCGCCACAAGCGACGGCGTTTCTTCGTCAAACGTTTGCGCGCATTTCGTCGGATCGATACTTTGAGATACATCTGGACCATGCGAGGCGCGGTGCCCGGAAATGTTTCATCGCGGACAATTTCATGCGGCACCGATTTAAGCATGCAAAAACCCATCGCCCGAATTGCAGTGAAGACATAACGAAGTCACGAACCGACTTCACAATTCAGGTAAGCGAGTGAAAAACCCCTTGAATTAGCGGTTCGAATATGTTTAAGCGACAAGCGTTTGCTTATACAAATCGGCGCGTAATGCGATTGCGCCCGCATTCGGTCAACACACGATATTCGCGAGCGGAGGAATAACGCGTTCATACGCGTCCTCGATGGCGTCGAACGATGCCTCGCAAAGCTCGTGACGTCCGCGCGACAGCGCACGCGCGAGCCGGCATTGCATGACCATCGTTTCGCTTGCGATCTTTCGTGCGCCCGCGTGCGTCTGAACGGGAATGTCGAAGCCTTGTTCGCGCATCCATTGCAGGTAATGCGCGAGCAATTCGAAGTTGGCCCCAAGCGGTCTCATCACATTGAACGCGTAAAGGCGCGCGTACGATTCGCCGCGCGCGATCATCGTATTGACATGCTCGGGAAAGGCAGCGCGCCAGCGCGCGATGGGGTTGTGCATCGGACGCCGTAACAGATGCGCGCACAGCGCGTCGGCGGAGGCCTCGGCGAGCGGCGTGCCGGACACCGGTTCCCGTACCCGCTTGACGAATTCGACGTGCGGAAAGAGTGCGGGCTGCGGCGTCGCCTGAGAACGCAGTACGCCGTCGTAATCGTCACCGTCGAGCAGGTGATAACCCGTGTGATGAAAGTAGCCGAGACGCCGCGCATCGGGATCGATCACATCGATGCCGATGGTCGTTTTCGCATGTTCGCGGTGATACGACGCCGTGCGCATGTCGGGCAAAAAGAACGCATCCACTTCGACGAGCACGATGTTCGCGCGGCGCGTCTGCACGAGTGCGCGCTCTTCGAGCGAATCGAACACGGAAAGCTCCTGAACTTGCAGGCCATAGAGCGTTTCGATGTCGTCCAGCGGCAGCTTGCCGAGCGTGAACTGATCGGCTTCGAAGTCCTGAGCAACGGTGAAGGCCAGCGCGGCGCGCGGTTCGAGCCCGTTGCCGTGCAGGATTTCAATCCACAGATCGACGGGCGCGACGGCCTCGCGCCAGATGCGCTCGCCGCGATGCAGCGCATGCGCATGATGGCGCCGCGCACGCATGCGTAAAGGATCGAGCGATACGACGCGGGAACGACTCGCGCCTGAATCCGTCACACCGCTCGTATGGAACGCGCTCATGCCGTGACCTCGGGCCGGCAGGGCCGGCGTTCGATACCGCGTGCGCGTCCGAGCGAGTGTCCTTTTCGTTGTGCGTCTCTGTCGCGTTCGATGGCGGTATGCATTGTGATTTTCCCATGAAGGTGCCGTATTACGCGAGCGCTATCGACGCCATGCGAACGCGCGCGGCAGCCCGCATCGAAGGGCTGTTGCGTGGTCGTGTCGATCGTCGGGCAGGCGTCTTTTTCCCCGGGACGCCTTTTTGCGTGTGGTCGAGCTTATTTGAAAGGCGCGCGAGGCGTGGGTCGGTGCGATGGCGCACTGATTCCGGGCGGGCCGGCACGTAACGTTCAATCGTCGTAACGCCGGTAATTACCGGTAAAGCATGGAGATAATCGATGAACTGGAAAACCCTGGATTTCGAACAACTCACTGCGCGTGAGCTTTATTTGATTTTGCGCGCGCGCAGTGCGGTGTTCGTCGTCGAACAGTCGCATGTCCATCTCGATCCGGATGGCCGCGACGAAACCGGTACGCATGTATTCGCCGCCGAAGACATGAGCCGCTCGATGCCCGTGCTCGCCTATGCACGCATTCACGAAGGCGATGCGGAAGATCCGGAGGTCGTGGTGGACAAGATCTTGACGAGCCCGCTGCGTCGTGGCGATGGCACCGCGCACGCTCTGATCGAACGCGTGCTGGCGGTGGCCGCCGAGCGCTGGCCCGGCCGCGGCGTGCGCCTGAGCGCGCCCGTGAGTCTGCGAGGCTTCTATGAGGCGTTCGGCTTTCGCAAGACCGAAGGCCCGTTCCTCGAGCATGGCATGCCCTACATCGGTCTGACGAGAAAGAGCCGTCAGCCGCGCGAGACGTCCGGCACGGGCAAGGCGCGGTTCGCGCCGAGCGAGCGCGCCACCACGTACGAGTTGCTGTAAGCGCCACGAGCGACGCAAAGGAACGCACCAGTCGGCGGCATCGAAGGCGTAGACCATCCGGGCATCGAGGCAAGGAAGGCGCAATAGCGACGAAATAGCGGCGCAATAACCAAGCGTGTCCTCGAAACAATAAGATCGACGCAGCCGGCCAGCGCCGGCGAGCGCAAAAACAGCCTATCTCATGCGAATAGTCCATCTCGCCAATCACGCGCAGACGATCGGCAACGGCACCGTCAACATGATGGTCGATCTCGCCTGCATGCAGGCGAGCATGGGTCAGGATGTCGTGATCGCGTCGTCCGGCGGCGGGTTCGAGCCGCTCCTGCGCCGTCACGGCATCCTGCATATTCCGCTGCAGCAATCGCGGCAGCCCTGGCGCGTGCCGTCAATGATCGCGGGCTTCAATCGTCTCATCGATCGTTTCGATCCCGACATCGTGCATGCGCACATGATGACCGGTGCGCTCATCTCGCGTTTTTCCAGCATGCGGCGCCGTTTCGCGCTCGTGACGACGGTTCATCATGAACTGCAGAAAAGCGCATCGCTCGTGCGCGCGGGCGATCGCATGGTCGCCGTGAGCCGCGCGCTCGCGCTGGATCTGGAGGCGCGCGGCATCGATCCCGGGCGCATGTCGATCGTGCTCAACGGCGCGGTGGGCGCGCCGCGCCTCGTGTGCCGGCCCGCCGCAAAGCCGCTGCGCCTGAGGCATCCGAACATCGTCTGCGTGGCGGGCATGTATCGCAGGAAAGGCATCGCGGATCTGCTGCAAGCGTTCGCGCTCGTGCGCGAGCAGTCGGAGAGCGAGCGGGAGTTCATGGCCGAGCCGCATCTGTATCTCGTCGGCGATGGCCCCGAGCGAGCATCGATGGAAGCACTCGCGGCAGAGCTCGGCATCGCGGAGATCACGCACTTCGCCGGCTTCGTCGCCGATCCGCGGCCCTATTTCGCGAGCGCGGATATTTTCGCGCTCCTGTCGCGTCAGGATCCGGGGCCGCTCGTGATCGCCGAGGCGCGCGAGGCGGGCTGCGCGATCGTCGCGACACGCGTGGGCGGCATTCCGGAAATGCTCGACGACGGTGCGGCAGGCGTGCTCGTGCCCGCAGGCGATATCGAACAGGCGGCGGCGAAACTGCGCTGGCTCCTGCTCGACGGGCAGGCGCGCGGCCAGTTCGCGGCGCGTGCGCGGCAAAACCTGCAGCCGCTCTCGGTCGAGAGAGTAAGCAGCGACTACATGGCGGTCTATCAGCACACGCTCACGGAACGCGAAGCGATGCAGCGCCAGCGGCTCGCGCTCGATGCGCGAAGGCCTCGAGCAACGGATGGCGCGATTTAAGCATAGGGCTGACGAATCGCCGCGCTCGCACCGCGCCACGGTGCTTTCGTTCAAACCGTCCGATCATACAAAAGGCCCATGCCAGCGGCCTTCCGTTCGCGTTCGCACAGAACGCCTACGAGATGCTTGCTCAAATGAGTGCATGATCGGTCCGAGGACATAAGGGACCGAAAAACGCACCCGCCGCGCTGCGACGCCGCCATTCTTCAGTTTCCCTGATGAATGCCTGCGCGCGCGCGGCGCGAGTGCAGCGGATACACGCGAAGCGGTAAGAATCGACGAAATATCGACGTCAGAGGGATTACCCTGTCAGGTGTTTCCCAACTGGCATTCGAAGCAACGAAGACGCAACGTATCTAGCACGACGAATGGGCCTGTCGGGAACTCGTCGTGCCTTTCGCAGCCCGGGGAAAGCGAAAGCGATGCGCTCATACATACGGCTACGGAACAGGCGAGAAGGGGAGAAGCGAGATGGATGACAACAAAGAGCGATCGCTGGTGGCGAAGGTCATGGACGGACTGGTCTCCGGCATCGTCGAGCAAAAATATGGCGCGATACTGCCACCGCAGGACATCCTCTCGAAGGAGTTCGACGTGAGCCGCACCGTCATGCGCGAGGCGCTCTCGATGCTGCTCGCGCGGCACATGCTGGACGTGCGGCCGAAAACGGGCACACGTATTCGTCCGATGAGCGACTGGCGTCTCATCGACGAGGACGTGGTGAGCTGGAGATTTCGCGCCAAGCCCGATCAGACATTTTTGCGCGATGTAATCGAATTCCGAATGCTGATCGAGCCGCGCGCGGCAGCGCTGGCCGCCGCACGGGCGACGCCGGACGAGATCGCCGGCATCCGCGACGCGTTCGACACGCTCTCGCGCCTGCAGGTCGGCGAGCCGGAGTATCAGGCGGCCGACGAGGTGCTGCACACGCGCATCGTCGCGGCGAGCGGCAACCAGTTCTTTCGCCAGATGACGGCGATCGTGCGCGGCGCGCTGGTGACGGTCAATCCTATCGTGGACGGCATCGAGTCCGTGCGTGAGGCGACGCTCGCGGCGCAGAAGAGCGTCGTCGAGGCGATCGAGGCGAAGGATTCCGCCGCCGCCGAATCCGCGACGCGCGCGCTCGTCGATCTGGCCGCGGAAGAAGTGGGCCGCGCGTTCTCGCTGGAGCGGGTGAACAGTCAGCCCGCCTCGCCGAATGTGAATGCGTCCGCGGGAGTGTGACGTCCTCAAATAGCGCGACGTAGGAGACCATCGGGCCGCAAGCATGGAGCCGGGACATGTCCCGGCTTTTTGCCGTCTGCGCGCCGTGCGAATTCATCATGCGATGCAATCAGGCACAATGCGTCGCACGACGAACATGGCGCATGGAGGCAGGATTGACCGACACGGACATCAACGCAGCAACGATACGCTGGGGCATCGTCGGCGCGGGACGCATCGCGCGGCGCTTCGCCGAAAGCCTCGCGCATGTCGATGGCGCGCGCCTCGCGGCCGTCTGGTCGCGCCGCGCGGAACCGGCGCGCGCATTGGCCGACGCATTCGATGCACGCGCGTTCGACGAATTCGACGCGATGCTCGACCATGTCGACGCGCTCTACATCGCGACCTTGCAGGACAGTCACCCGGAATACGCGTTGCGCGCCTTCGCGGCGGGCAAACCCGTGCTGTGCGAAAAGCCCGCCGCCGTGAGCGCGCGCGATCTGCAGCGCATGATCGACGCGGCGCGCGCGGCGAAGCTGCTCTTCATGGAAGCGATGAAGCCGCCGTTTTATCCGCTGTATCGCCGCCTGCGCGCGCATCTGGAGCACGATTCCATCGGCGAAATCGGACTCGTGCGCGCGGGTTGCTCGATCGCGCACGTGCCGCTCGATCACCCGTCGTTCTCGCTCGAAGCGGGCGGCGGCGCGCTGCTCGACATCGGTATCTACGAGGCGTTTCTTGCGGTCGACTGGCTCGGCGAGGCGCTCGACGTGCAGACTATCGGCCGCCTCGGCGCCACCGGCGTCGACGTGTTCGCGAGCCTGAACGTGCGCCACGAACGCGGCATCGCGCAATTGTTCTGCGGACTCGATCTGCAAGGCCGCGGCGATGCGCTCATCGGCGGCACGCTCGGCACGGTGACGATCCACGAAAACTGGTGGAATCCGGCGCGCGCGACGATTGCGTACACCGACGGACGCAAGATCGAACTCGACGAGCCTTTCACGGGCGGCGGCCTCAACTACGAAACCGCGCATTTTTGCGAGCTGCTGCGCGCGGGCGAAACGGAAAGCCCGGTGATGCCGCACGCGATGTCGATGCGCATGATCGCGATCATCGACGCCGCGCGGCGCGATCTGAAGCTGCGCTTTCCCTTCGAGACCGACTGATACGAAAAAGCCGCTTTTCAGCGGCTCTTTTTCGTCGATGTCGCTCAGTGTCGTCCCGGCAGCGCGAGACGCCGTTCGAAAATCCGCTGCACGAATTCGAGCACGCTGCACAGAATCCAGTAGACGAACGCCGCCGCGAGATAGAGCGGCAGCGGCTGATAGGTCGCCGCGATCACTTCCTGCGCGCTTCGCAACAGCTCGGTCACGGTGATGACCGAGACGAGCGACGTGTCCTTGATCAGACTGATGAGACTGTTCGACAAGCTCGGCACCGCGATGCGCAGCGCCTGCGGCCCGATCACGTAGCGCAGCGTCTGCGTGCGCGACAACCCGAGGCTATAGGCCGCGAGCCACTGTCCGGTGTGGATGCCGAGGATCGCGCCGCGCATGCTTTCCGACAGATACGCGGCGACGTTCGCCGACAGCGCGATCACGCCCGCGGGTGTGGGCTCGAGCGAGATGCCGAGGCTCGGCAGGCCATAGTAGATGACGAAAATCTGCACGAGCAGCGGCGTGCCGCGCATCACGCTCACATAGCAGCGACCGATCGCGACGAGCGCGCGATTCTGGCTGATGCCCATCAACGCCAGCACGACGGCCGCGATGAGGCCGAAGAACATCGAATAGAGCGCGAACTTGATTGTCAGCAGCGCGCCTTGCGCCAGCACGGGCGCCGATTGAACGAGCAGGGATGTCGTGGACATGGACGGGGGAACGTGAAAGAACCGGCGTGGCGAGTCAGAAAATTCGGCACATCATAACCGGCGAGGAAAAAGCGAAGGGCGGCACCGTCGAACGATGCCGCCCTGAAGCGCCAGAAGCGCAGACTTACTTCGCGGGCTTCGTCACGTCGATGCCGAACCACTTGTCCGAAATCTTCGTGAACGTGCCGTCCGCTTCGAGCTGGTTCATCGCGTCGTCGATTGCCTTCGCGAACTTCGGATTGCCCTTCTTGAACGGAATGCCCGACGGATTGCCCGCGCCGACATTCGCGCCCGTGCGCAGCGGCAACTGCGAATTCTTCAGCAGATACGCGAGCATCAGGCGGTCGTTGAGCGCCGCGTCGAGACGGCCGGCGGCGAGGTCACGCAGATACTCGGGCGCGCCCGGATAGGTCTTCACGTCGATGCCCGGCACCGACTTCGCCATGTCCATGTAGTTCGTGCCGAGTCCGACGCCGAGCTTCTTGCCCTTCAGTTCTTCGAGCGTCTTGAACTCGCGCTTGTCGTCCGAACGCTGGATCAATTGCGCGTTCGAATACGTGTACGCCGGCGAGAAGTCGAGCGTCTGCTTGCGCGCGTCGGTGATGCCGACCTGGTTCACGATCACATCGAACTTGCCTGCCTGCAGGCCCGCGATGATGCCGCTCCATTCGGTCGTGACGAACTCGGGCTTCACGCCGAGCTTGGCGGCGACGGCTTTGGCGATATCGACATCGAAGCCGACCAGCTCGCCGTTCGGCGCTTTCGAGTTGAACGGCGGGAAGGTGCCTTCCAGGCCGACGCGCAGCGTGCCGCGCTGCTTGACCTGATCGAGCAGGTCGTCGGCGTGTGCCGCGGTGGTGACGGCGGTGAATGCCGCGCCGATCAGGCTGGCAGCGACGAGTTTCTTGAGCGTGGACAGTTTCATTGTGTTGTTTTCCTCTTGATGGGCACAGCGTTTTTTTCGGATGCGGCGATCATAGTGAGAATGCAATCGCCGCGTAATACCGTTTGCTCATGTCTATATGCGGGATCGGCTCGTTCACGCGAGCGCGTCGACGCATTCGCGGACAAGCGCCGGACCGCGATAAATCAGCCCCGTGTAAAGCTGCACGAGCGACGCGCCCGCCGCGAGCTTCGCGCGCGCGTCCTCGCCCGAGAAAATCCCGCCCACGCCGATGATCGGCACCTCCGTGCCGACTTCCGCGCGCAGCTTGCGGATCACCTCGTTGGATGCGTCGAAGACTGGCCGCCCCGACAGGCCGCCCGCTTCGTCGCCGTGCTTCATGCCGGTCACAGCGGTGCGCGAGAGCGTCGTGTTCGTGGCGATCACGCCGTCGATCTTGTGAGCGAGCAGTGTGCCCGCGATCGACCTGATCTGCTCGTCGTCGAGGTCGGGCGCGATCTTGAGCGCGAGCGGCACGAGCTTGCCGTGCAGGTCGGAAAGACGCGCCTGCTTCTCCTTCAGTGCGCCCAGCAGCGAATCGAGCTCGCCCGCGCCTTGCAGCTGCCGCAGATTCTTCGTGTTCGGCGACGAAATGTTGATCGTCACATAGCTCGCGAACGGATAGACGCGCTCGAGGCAGTAAAGGTAATCCTCGGCGGCGCGCTCGATCGGCGTATCGGCGTTCTTGCCGATGTTGAGGCCCAGCACGCCGCGATAGTGCGCCGCCTTCACGTTGGCGACGAACTGATCGACGCCGCGGTTGTTGAAGCCCATCCGGTTGATGAGCGCGTCCGCCTCCGGCAGCCGGAAGATGCGCGGACGCGGATTGCCCGGCTGCGCGCGCGGCGTCACGGTGCCCACTTCGATGAAGCCGAAGCCGAGCGCGGCGAGCCCGTCGATGCACGCGCCGTCCTTGTCCAGGCCCGCGGCCAGGCCGACCGGGTTGCGGAACGTGATGCCCATGACCGTGCGGGGCGAATCGGGGCCGCGTCTCGCGAGCATGCCGGCGAGCCCGGTGCGGCCGGCGGCGCCGAGCATGCGCAGCGTCAGGTGATGAGCATCTTCCGCGTCCATCTTGAAGAGATGCGAACGCGCGATCGGGTAGAGGGAACTGAACACGAAATGAAAGCCGGCGACGGCGGATTTTTTTAAGACCGCTATTTTAGCGGCTTTGGACGGCGGGCCGGTCGCACTCTGCGGGTTGCTCCGGCGGCTATTTCGGCTGGCTCGGACCGTGGATGCGCCCGGGCATCGGCAGCGTGCCGGCGGATTGCGTGCTGGCGGGATCGAGGAGCGTCCAGCGTCCGTCGATCAGACCTTCCAGCGGCCGGAAATTCGCCTTGTAGGCCATTTTCTCGCTTTCGCGAATCCAGTAGCCGAGATAGACGTGCGGCAGGTCGAGGCTCTTCGCCTGCTCGATCTGCCAGAGGATGTTGAACGTGCCGTAGCTCGTCTTCGGCATGTCCGGCTCGAAGAACGTGTACACCGATGACAACCCGTCGCCGAGGATGTCGATCATGCTGATCATGCGCAGGACGCCGGGCGTGTCCGCGTGCGCAGGATCGGCGGGTTCGCGGAACTCGACGAGACGCGAATTGATCCGGCTCTGCAGCAGGAACTGCTCGTACTGGTCGCGGCTGTCGCGATCCATGCCGCCGCCCGCATGCCGCGCCGACTGATAACGCATGTAGAGCGCGTAGTGTTCTTCGTCGTAGTGCAGCGGCGCGACGCTCGCCACCAGATTGCCGTGCTGCTTCCACACGCGCCGCTGCGAGCGGTTCGGCACGAAACGCGCGACCGGCACGCGCACCGGCACGCAGGCGCGGCAGCCGTCGCAATACGGGCGATAGGTGAAGACGCCTGAACGCCGGAAACCGGCCTTGACGAGTTCGGTGTAGACGTCGGAGTTGATCAGATGGCTCGGCGTCGCGACCTGCGAGCGCGCGACGCGCCCTTCCAGATAACTGCAAGGGTAGGGCGCTGTTGCATAGAATTGCAGCGCGGAAAGCGGTGACAGCGGTAGCTCGTTCGGATGTGTCACGTTGGCGGCTCTCGCAGGCGTCGTCTCGTCGTTGCCGACCGGCGCGTAGATTCCACTTTTCGGGCGCGCGCGGCGGCTGCATTTCGTGTGTCGCTCGGGGCGTCGCGCGCAGCGTTCAGCGTGCCAGCACGTCGAGAAGGACGGATTTGTCGAAGCGCCAGCCGATTGCCGGTTCCGCCGTGGCCCGCCGGAGATGCGCCACGAATGCGCGGCGTGCGATCTCACGGCCGCCCAGCGACGCCAGATGCGACGTGTTCTGCTGGCAGTCTATCATCTCAATTTGATTGCGGCGCAAGTGTCCGACGAGCGCCGCGAGCGCGATTTTCGACGCATCGGTCTTGTGCGCAAACATCGATTCGCCGAAGAACATGCGCCCGAACGACACGCCGTAAAGCCCGCCGACGCGCACGCCGTCGTGCCACGTTTCGATGCTGTGCGCGCTACCCGCGCGGTGCAATGTGGTGTACGCATCCACGATGTCCGTGGTGATCCAGGTGCCGCGCTGGCCGTCGCGCGGCGTGTCGGCGCAGGCGCGCATCACGGCGGAAAAATCGTCGTCGACGCGGATTTCCCACACCGGATCGCGCACGACGCGCTTCAAGGTCTTGCGCAGCGAATCAGATACCTTGAACTCGGCCGGAAAGAGCACCATGCGAGGGTCGGGGCTCCACCACAGCACGGGCTGGCCGTCCGAATACCACGGGAAAATGCCGCGACCGTAGGCATCGATGAGCCGTGACGGCAAAAGGTCCGCGCTTGCGGCGAGCAGGCCCGGCGCGCCGCTCGCCGCGCCGAGCGCGCGCTCGACGGGCGGAAAAGGATCGTCGTCGGCGAGCCAGGGAACCATGTTCTCGGGTGAGTGGCGTTCTGTGATGTCAGCGAGCGATGCGATCAGCCGTCGCGCAGCGTGCGGAAAATGTCGCCCGTGTGCAGCGTGAAATTGCCGGCGGCGCGGTCGGCGAAGAAAAAGCGCAGCGTCTGGCCGACCGTCGGAAACGCGATCTCGTCCCACGGAATCTCGCTTTCCTCGAAGAGCTTCACCTCCAGGCTTTCCTCGCCGGGATCGACTTCGATATCGAGCAGCCGCGCCAGATAGAAGAGATGCACCTGATGCACGTGCGGTACGTTGAGCAGGGTGAAAAGGCTCTGGATCTCGACGCGCGCGCCCGCTTCCTCGAGCGTTTCGCGCGCGGC
>Ga0105251_10001386_pt1 | contig 20956 bp, 10 predicted proteins | sample KBSS64metaG_FD_80424 | JGI IMG/M metagenome (GOLD analysis project Ga0105251, IMG submission 80424) | Switchgrass rhizosphere microbial communities from Kellogg Biological Station, Michigan, USA - KBS S6-4 metaG | ecosystem: Host-associated > Plants > Roots > Rhizosphere > Soil | place...
ACTCATAATCGCTTGGTCGCTGGTTCAAGTCCAGCAGGGGCCACCAGATTTCCCCTTTAATATCAGTAGCATATCCATAATAAACCCTTGTAAAACTAGCTATTCTCTTCCGTTGTGTCGCAAAAGTGTCGCACGACTTAGCCAACGCACCAACCCTTCAAACGACGAGTTAGAGGAAAATGGAAAGAAAAATTCCGCAGCCTTTAGTGTCAGTTGTAGCCGATCACATATCATCTGTAGAAACCCACGCTGGTCTAAATAGTCTTTTTTTCTATGCAGATGCTCCGGGAGATGCCCCCGAAGGTTCAGAGCATGTAAAAGCCTTAGAATGGCTACGTAGAATTAATAAAGAATGCGAAGACCCTTTATCGATACTCGGCAAGTTGATTGAGGGGTACATGGAGAGTGAGGAATCTTACCCTACACCATCTCCGTTCAGCTTTCTTGCAGATAACAAAAACGAGCCAACCTTCAAAGAAAACATAAATAAAATGTTGGCTAAATACGGTTTCTCTTACATGACAGGCGGCTTTATTGCTTCTGGTGGATCGAAGCCATCGCTATCATTGCAAGAGGCAATTGAAGGTAGAAACATGCCTGGGATTGAAATGGAATTCAATCGAGCCCTGGAGCACATTCAAAAAGAGCCAAAAGAATCAGTTTCGGCTGCATGTAACATTCTTGAATCTGTATGCAAAATTTATATTACAGATGAAGGTTTACAAATGCCCGCCAAACAAGACCTTCAAAGTGTCTGGAAAGTAGTGAAAGATAGTTTAGGAATGAATCCACAAGTCATTGAGGATAATGATCTGCGCAGAATCCTCACAGGGTTGTTCTCTATAGTAGATGGTATCGGCGCTTTTCGTACACATGCCAGCACAGCACACGGCGCAGGAAGAAAGTCCTATAACGTTCTGCCTCGCCATGCAAGGCTTGCAATTAACTCGGCTCATACGCTTGTTTTGTACATTCTTGAGTCATGGGACGAGAGAAAAAAGAAAGCATAGATTTCAGTTTTAATATAAAAGATTACTGTCCACAAACCCGCACCCTACTTGGTTTCGCGGGTTTTGATTTCCCTCCTAGCACCAACATAACTTGATCCATTCAACTCACAAAAATTAATAAATATTCATATTTTTCTTGATGTTAAGCTCACAGTTAGATCCTGTTAAGATCCACTAAACTGAAAAATACTGAAATTCTTTTCAATCTTTTCAGTTCTGGTTTTACGCAAAGCCGCCAGCGCTGGCGCGGTCTGGCAGTCTGGTTTGCAGAAAAATAAAACTGAAAAATTTTTATGATCCAAAAACCGCAGGCGGGTGCGGTGTAGTGCGATTTTGGTCTGCGCATCATTTTTTTGGCTACGCTGTGACGCGCCAGCGACCTGCTGTACGCACGATCTGTTTTAAGGATGGCATTTACCGCTTGTTATGGCTGAACGCGTCAGAGCATCGCTGGTTGCGCGTAATGATATCCGCTTGTGAGGATAAGAAGAGATATATCCCCGCCAGGGGATGGCCGCCACGTTGTTCCCCGGTGTACTGAACGACGCCGGCGATCAGCCTGTAATCAAGCGCGGAAATGGGCATTTTGGGTAATACTGGCGGCTGATAAAAAGATCCCGGCTCTGGGGCCAGGGTCTTCTTTTTATTTAACTCCTTTGTTATTGCATGTTCTTTTATAATTAGTTTTCTTTTCTTTGAAAAACACTATAACCCTGACTAAGTATGATTGGCTCTGGGCAGTCAATACTTTTTATGATGGTCTCTATATCAAAGTCATCCTCAAAATCCGCTATGACTTCAGTTTCAATTATAGATATGTTTTCTTTATCATCATCCCGAACTTGTCCATCAATAAAAAAACACAGCAAGATTTTATTTCCACAGATATCTACAGTTATGTTTCTCATATTTTCAGAAACAGCACCAAGAAGGGCTGATTGCATTGATAACTTTAATCTTTTTATATATTCATAATTACTTTTCATCATAACCTCCCGATCATGGACGCGCAGGAACTATATGAGCGCCGTCCTTGCCATAATGAACAATTCCTTTTGTATTTGCCTGCTGTACTTCCGGTACTGCAACTTTTTCCCCGACGCGTCTTTTTCGCCCGAACAATACCCAGAGTGCCAGCTCGCGGCTTAACGGTCGCTGGATGGAAGTAGCCAGATTTATCACCGATACACCGCTTTATATCCGCGTCATGCCTAGCTGCCTGGTCATCACCGCGAAGCCCTGGCAGCAGGTGCTGGCGTTTTTGCAGGGTGTGACCGCTAAGGCCGTTCTTGAGAAGGTGTGACTTAAGTAAAGATCCCTGCCTTGGGGCCGGGATCTTAGAATTATTTAAAAGGATAATGGTAATGTTCTGGGATCTTATAATCATCAGGAAAATCTACCGTATCTGGGAGCAAGGTAAATCGATCTACATCCTCCTTTGTCTGATCAAAAACGCTATATAGTCCTGATAAAAAGGTTGATATACGCAATAAAGCTGCCTGCATTGCCAACTCATCGTTATTTTTTTTCGCATTAAAAAACAATTCGATTGTCAAGTTAAGATTCTTTATATCTCTTTGGATACTCTCAACAATTGAATAGTCTTCAGCCAAATAAAGATCATCTGTATCAAGTACTTTTCCTGCCTTCTTTTTTAACAGCTCCAGATAAGCATCTTTGAATTTATCTAACATACTAATATCAATCATTTTGGTAACCTCCGCCCTTCAGCTCTGGCGGCCTTAGTTTTTGCATCATTAAAAGACCCATCAATATTCAGGACAGCTTTAACTTTTCCTTTGCTATCAAAAACCTCAATATGATCTTTGTGTAACCCATCGAGATAATACTTATCTCCTTTCACAATATAATCTCCAACAGGCCCCTTCGCTTGATAGACGCTTTGCCCCTGAAAGAGCTGGCTTGTTTTCTGAGCACTTTCTTTCATTTGGCTACCAAAACCAGACTGTTTAAAAAATTCCCCCATATTCCCAACCGCACCGGCATTAGGCGTATGTGGAACTTTCTTACCCGGCAGGATAATCCCAGCCAGTAACCCGCCTGTCGCTTCCAGCGCTGCCTGATTTCCGCCAGCCGCCTGTTTAACCGTATCCGCAACCGATGACCAAGTTTCGCTTTGCATCAGTGCAGTAACGGTATCCGCCACCGCCTGATTCTTCCCGGCCAGGTCACTCATGGCCTTGCTGCAGTAACTATCACCCGCAGCACAGGCTGCCAGCGCCATGGCCGCATCAGCAGCATAATCCGCTGAGCCTAGTGCTGCATCACCGGTATCAGCGAGGGCATTGATAATACCGTTTGCGATGGAAGAGGTTGTACCGTCCCCCAGCTTTTCCCTGACCTGATTTTTCAGGGATTCAGCAGCCTGTTTCGCCGCTTCGCGGGCCCGATCACCACTGAGTGAGTTATTCTCAACAGCATTCTTACCGGCCTGCCCGCCAGCTACCGCAGACCCCGTACTGTCTCCTGCCAGCCCGCCGGCCATGCCCGCCGCTATCGTCGCCAGCGTGCTGCCCGTCTGCTTCTGTGCTTCCGTCAGCGTTGACAGGTCCTTCACGCCCGGGTACAGCATACCCGCAATCGCTCTCGCCGCAAGCTCACCTGCTGCCGCACCTGTCGCGCCCGCCGCCACGCTATTTCCCTGCAGTGCCGCCACCGCGCCGCCCAGTATAGCATGGGCAAGGGCGTTAACGGCTGCATTGCCTTCCGTTGGCCCCTTCAGCAGGTGCGCCAGCTCCGGGGCTGACGCCCCTGCCAGCGCGCCCACAATATCGCCACCCGCCAGCCCCTGAAGCGCCGCCGTCGCTGCCTGGATACCCCGCTGCAGGTCACTTCCCGTGCCATAATTCTGCATGGCCGTACGTCCGGCCTGGTCGGCTATCTGTTCTGCCGTCGGACTGGTGTTGCCTTCGGCTTTCAGCTTCGCTTCCGCCGCCGTCAGGGCCGCAGGGTCTTTCATCGCGTTCTGTTTTGCTATCTCCCCCTGCGTCCTCGCTATATCCGCCGCCTGGCTGCCTATCTCGCCAATCAGCTGCACTTCCTGCAGGCGCTGCTGCTCCTTCTCCTTGTCAAATATCGGACTTATGCTGCCGTTCGCATGCTCCGTATCCCGGCTCAGGTCGGCCACATCCTGCTTCTGGTTCCCCTGGTCACGAACGTGAATTGTCCCATCACTTACCGCCGCCCGAGTTGTCCCTTCCGCGTGCCCGCTGTTACCCCCGCCTGCCAGCAGGCCGTTCGCCATATTCCCGGCAAACTGACCGCCGATGCTCCCGCCCGTGCTGATACCTGCGCCCTGGTGTTCAGTCTTAAAGTCCGCCCGGTTGTCGATATCGCTGAAGCCCAGCGTACCCGTGTCGAGGGTGTTTTTATCCGCCGTCGCCGTCGAGGCAATCACGCCCCCATCCAGCTGCGTGTGGCTACCCACCTTCACATCAAAACCGCCGCTGCCTGCGAATATCCCACTCTGCTCCTGCACCGCGTCGTAATCGCTGGTCATTTTGTCCCGGCTGGCGTTGATGTTCGCGGACGCCATTCCCCCCGGGCCGAAGGTGTAGCCCACGCCGCCGCTGACGCTGTTCTGCCTGCTGTTGTAGTGGTCACTGTCCTGCGTGCTGGCTATCGTCAGGTCGCGCCCGATATCCGCCACCACGCGGTCGCCGCTCACCTGAGCACCGGCAATCGTCGCATCCCGCCCGGTGTTGATGGTCACACGGTTGCCGGCATCCACCGTGGTCTCGTTCTGCCAGACCCCGTTACCGTTCTCGCTCCCCCTGCTGCTGTTCGCGTTCGCCGAGATGCTGATGCCCGCGCCCCCGGAGCCGTACCCCACGCCGGCACCAATGCTGCCGCCGCTGCTGCTGTTTTTCCCCGTCGTCAGCTGCGGGTCCTGCGAAGCGACCAGGTTCACGTCCCGGTGAGCATCCAGCGTCACGTCTTTACCGGCCTTAATCTGGCTGCCCGCAACCGTAATATCCGTGCCGGTCGCCGTTACCGTAACGTTATTGCCCGCGCTCAGGGAGCTGCCCGCGGCTGTCTCACTCTCCATATGCGAGGTGGATGTCGACGACTGCGATCCCAGAGAGGCATTCACGCCGACGGTGTTGTTGTTGGCTTTATCAGAAGCGCCCTTCGCCTGATCCAGCGCCACTGCCTGCCCGGCCTGGACGCCCGAGAGTGCAGCCTGCGTACCCTGCAGTGCAGCCAGACGCGAATTGCTGCTCTGCTTCGCACTCTGCGCCGTCGTCACCGCGCTGTTCACCGCGCTGCCGGCCGCACCGGACAGCGCCACCGTCAGGCCGCTGCTCTTCTGCTCGAATTTCTCGTCGCGGGTACGTTTATCGTGGCCCGGCTCAATCAACACGCTGTCGCCCGTCAGGTTGATGTCTTTCTGCGCGATAATGTCCGCCCCGCCGATGTGCGCCTGCCTGCCTGCGGTAATGCTGACGTTACCCCCCGTCGAGCCGACGGTGCTGAAACTTTCACTCTGGGTCGTGCCCTGCTCGCGCAAATCATGGGTCGTTTTGCTGCTGCCGATGGTGAAGCCGATGCCTCCCGTTCCCGTCAGGCCAGACTTTTTGGTTTCCTTAAAGCGCCATGAAGTGTCCGACTGGGTGGCCGCCACGATGTCCACGTTGTTCCCCGCTGACAGCGCAACGTCACCGTCGCCTGCCACGGCCGAGCCCTTCACCAGCAGGTTATTTCCCGCCTGAACGGTGACGTTGTCGCCACTAAGCAGAGAACCTTTCTCCCGCGTCGCGCTGTCTTCCTCAATAGTGTGGGTGGTCTTTTTACTCAGGACCCCGCTGCTGGTTTTGGTTTTCTCCCGGTAGCGATAATCGCTCTCCGTTGCCGTGGTCAGGTTCACATCACGGCCAGCCGCCACGCCGATATCGCCCTGCGCCGTAACGTCTGCAGCCTGTGCCGTCACGTCTCGCCCGGCAATGATCACCGTATTGCCGCCGCTGGCGATTTCCGTACCCTGCTGGCGTACGGACTCATCAACAGCGGATTCTTTCTTCGCTTTGCTGCTGGTTTTTTCCGTTGTGGCTTCGGCCAGCAGGTTCACATCCCGCCCGGCCTGAATACCGACATCCCCTTCCGCGGCTATTGCAGCCGCACGGGCGTTAATGTCACGGCCAGCCAGTAGCGTGAGGTCATCGCCAGCGCTGAGGGTACTTGCCTGATGAGTAACGGATGCCGACTCGGTTGTCGCCTGGTTGCGCCCTGAACGCCCCTCACGTTGAGCGATCTCATTGGCGGTGATGTTGATATCATTCCCCGCCGCCATACCAAGACTGCCGCCTGCAGAAACATTCGCGCCCGCGATGTTAATATCCTGTCCAGCACGCATGGCAAGCCCGTCTGTCGCGGTGATAGACGCCGTATTGCCTACATCCGTCCCGCCAAAGTGCACGCTTCCCGCATCAACATCCCACTGTTGTGTGCGGGTAATGTTGTTGATACTGCCGGTAACACTTTCAAGACCGACCGTTTTACCGCTGATGGTGGACCCAACGTTGTTGATATCCCCCAGCGCACTCAGATTCAGCCCGCCCCCCGAAGAGATCAGCCCTGCATTGAGGTTGCTCAGGCTATTGCTGCTGTCGACAGAAAGCTGGTTAGACGCCGCAATCGTACTGCCGCTGTTGGAGACGTTACCGCCTGCCAGCTGAACATCGTTGCCGCTTATGATGCTGCCGCTATGCACGGTGACAACTTTGGGCGACAGGTATACTTTCGGGACCATTACCGTCTGGCCGTTGATGGTGGCACTCTCCCACCACAACATGCTCTTATCCAGTGCGGCAATCTGCTCTGCGCTCAGCGCGACCCCGAACTGCAAACCCAACGTTTTCTGCTGTTCGGCTGCGCTATCCATCAGGTAACGCATCTGTTCCAGATCGGAGCCAATGCCGTCGATGTAGCGGCTCCCGGTCTGGTTCAGCACCGCATTGCTGACGTAACGGGTATCGAACGCCGCGTCACCGAGGAAACGGTAGTCACGATCCGGGTTCAGCCCCAGCCTGTCGAGGAAATAGGATGACCCCAGGAACTGGTTCTGATCGGTATACGCACCGTTGGTTTCACGCGGTGCATCGCCTGGTTTCATGCCGAGCAGCGCGTAGAGATCGCCAAATAAAGCAGGATCGAGCTGTCCCAGTCCATCGAGCTTCGGGTTAACGGTTATGAGGTAGGGGCTGTCAGGATCGGTGGACGGCACAAAATAGCCGTTATTGCCCGCAGGTAGCGGGTAAGCGCTGGTATCCGCACCTTTGCCTGTCGCGCTATCCAGCGCGTGACTGCCGCTGAGATCCTGCAGCGCATCCGTCACCGCATCTCGCCATTGCGGCGTGGTGACGTCCTGGACAGTTGCCTTAACGAGAGACTGAGCCTGCTCGCCACCGCCAACAGAGTGATTGCTAAGAGGGGTCAGCGTTGGCGCCGTAATGGTATTGCTAAAGCCGTCAGCGTTCGCGGTGACGAGGGTATTGCTGATATCGTGAGTGAAGTTGGAGGAAATAGTGCCGCCTGCGCTGATTACTGCGCGGAATGAGCTACCGGTAGGCTCAAACTCTGTCGTACGTTCACCAAAATATATGGAATACTGATAGTTTCCAGTCTGCTCTTGTTAATACCCAGCCCCGCAGAATACCAGACGCCGTACTCCCTACTACCTTGATATGTATTCGGGACCGTGTCACACAGGGTAGAGAACCATTCGCAACGATATTCGGCCTCAATATAGGTGACACTGCGCCCGCTTTCAGCTGACAGATTGTTCAGCGTCCCGCCAGTCAGTGTGGCATTACGTCCAGCAAGGATCTGGCTACCCCGGTTATCAAGCACCCCGGCGTTGATTGTAATATCGCGAGCAGAGGCAATACGTGCAGCCCCCCCTTTCGCCGATGCCTCCACAGCAGATTCACTCAGTACATAACGGCGGATATCGTTCCCCAGAAGCAGGTAACTGTATCTTTCCCGACATACCTGGCTATTCCCTGCACATGTCTCACCCCAGTAACTCCAGATGATATCGTCAGGAGTATCGAACCATTCACCAAGGCTTAGTGTAAAGTCTGAGGGTCTGCCGTTTTTGTCAGAGGGGAGGAGATAGTCACCAGCGTCCGGGATACTGTCCGGTTGTTCGCGTTCGTACTGGCTCACCGTCAGACCATCAGCTTCATTCAGCAGATTTGATGTTCTGAGGGTAATATCACCCCTCGTTGTTTCGATGGTGCCGGAACGGTTAATGATCTCAACATTCACCGCCCCTGCGGCATTCTTCTGCATCCACAGGCTGTCTCCCGCCAGAATATCGCCATAGATATTATGAATACGGTCAGCAAAGAGTTGCATATTGTTCGCGGCATAAATCAGCGCGGGATTGAGCAGCATACCCGCCGCATTCATCGTCAGGCTGCCTGCCGTACCCGTAAATCCGTTGATGGTAATGTCACTTAGGCTAGTCATTACCACATCACCGCCTGCAGAGACGCTGCCGGCAGCGTTGAGCAGAATATTTTGCGCACTGAAGGCGCTGTTCCCATCACCCGCGGTAAGCTGACCGTTGTTGGTCAATGCGCCACCCGCGTTCAGAACGAGGCTGTTCCCCTGCACCGTGCCGTTATTTGTTATGCCTGCCTGAGAGGTGAGAGACAAGGTCTTGCTGGAAGCCACCGTGCCACGGATATCGAGCGCACTTAGCAGCTGCAGCGTAGCATCGCCCAGCGCCACAATCTGGCCTGCGCTGGTCAGCGAGCTGCTGTTGAGTGCGAGACTACCCGCGCTAAACAGCTTTCCGCCGGCGGTATTGGTAACAGCATCACCCTTCACCGTTAGCGACGAGGTGCCAAGCACCGTGCCGCTGTTGGTCAGATTCTGATAATTCACCAACAGCGCTGCGCCCTGAAGCGTGCCCGTGTTATTAAGCGTGGTCCCCTGCAGTTCAGCACTACCGGTCGCCAGGATACGCCCACCGTTAGCGGCTTTAACCACATTCAGCAGTAACGATACCGCCTGTACCACCCCACCGTTGGCCAGTTCCGGTGCCGTCAGCGTGAGCTTCCCGCCTGAAAGCAGGCTGCCGTCATTCTGGATGCGGGTCGCTGCAGAAAGCGAAGCATCGCCCCCGCCCTGGATTGTTCCGGCATTGACCAGCGTGGGGGACGTCACGCCCAGCGTATTCTGGCTCAGCAGCACGCCGCCCACGGCGTTATTCAGTTCTCCGCTGGTATTCAGGTACAGCGATTCCCCCTGGACACGCCCGCTGTTGCTAAGCGTTTTGCCCGAAAGACGCGTTGCCCCTCCCTGAATCTGCCCGGCGTTGTTTATTTCGCCCGAATCCAGCGCTAGCCCGCCTGCGCTTAGCAATCTACCGCTCGCCTGATTATCCAGCCGCTGGGTCAGCGTGAGCCCAAGCCCTTCAACTCCGGTAATCTCCCCATTGTTCGCCAAAGAGGCCGAGTTCAGCGTCAGGTTTTTTGCGATCCATTGTCCGGTGTTATTCATTCCGAGCGCTGAAAGCGCCATGTCACCGTTCGCTGTGATTTTGTTGCCCGACGTTCCACTCAGATTACCGGTTAGCGTGGCGGTTAGCGTGTCTTCCGCCTGAATAGCACCGCTGTTGGTTAGCGTATCCGCGCTGATCAGAATGCGCTTACCCTGCCATTGTCCGGCGTTAGTCGTTGCCGCCGAGGTAACCGTTAACGTCCCGGCGGTTAGCAACGCGCCGGTATTGCTGTTCGTCAGCGTTAACAGCGGTGCCGCCATTTCAAGACGTGATGCCAGCGTCAGGGCTGCAAGGCCAGTCAGGGTACCGCTGTTGGCAATCGTGTCCGCATGCGCCGTCAGGGTATTCCCCTGCACCACGCCGCGGTTGTTTATCAGCGCCCCGGACAGGCTGGTATCGGACTCGGACAGCAGCCGTCCCCGGTTATCCAGCGATGAGGCGCTCATCTGTAAATTCCCCTGGCTCATGATGTCGCCAGTGTTGTTCAGAGCGTCTTCAGCCGTTGCAAAAAGGGTGTCCGTTGCCAGCAGTCTACCGTCTTGCTGCCAGTTTTGAGCCGCCAGATTGACGGTTTTTCCCTGTATCTGCCCTGCGGTGTTTAACTGCGTTGCGGACAACCGCAGTTCACCGCTGGTCAGTGCTCGCGAGCCAGAAAGCAGGTTCAGCATCCCTGCGGTTAACGTCAGCGCCGACTCTCCCTGCAATAGACCGCTGCTGTCGAGACGGTCGGCATTTAACGTCAGGCGTTGACCGGCGACAGCGCCTGCGTTGGTCAACGTTTTCGCCGTGATGTGGCTATCGCCTTGTGCCAGAAGCAATCCACTCGAGCTGTTGTTTAACGTACCTGCATTGAGCGCGAGCGTGCTGCCACTTAGTTCACCGCTGTTGGTCAGTTGCGTTCCGGTTAACGAAAGGGTGGCATCGCTGGTAATCACCCCGGCGTTGTTCAGATCCTGGACTGAAAGCGCGAGCGCGGAAGGGGAATAGATCATCCCGGGCTGTTTGTTAGTAAGCAGCGTCGCGACCAGGGATAACGTTTTACCTCCCTTCAGCAGACCGCTATTGATGATGTGCGGAGCCTCAAGGCGCAGGGCATCCGCTGTCATCACACCGCTGTTATTCAGCTGCGCGCCGTTTGCCGTCAACGTAGCCGCTGACGTTTTGCCAGCGTGCGTTAAGCCCTCGCGCGCCGACAGGTCCATCGTGTCGGATGCCGTCTGCGTCCCCGCAAGCTGCGCATTCTGCACCGCGATCTTCACGTCACGCCCCTGAAGCTGTGACGTGGCGGCGGTTGTCAGCGTGCGGCCAGTAACAGTGACAGCCCCCCCGGCGCTGATTTCTCCGGCCAGGGTTGTCTCTTGTCCATTCAGGGTAAGGTTACCGTCACTGTGGATAACCGATTTGGAGGCCGTCACGACAGAGGACGCCGTCGCGTTAACCCCTTTCGCCCCAGAGAGCATGCCGCTGTTCGTCATCTGGCTGGCGTTGATGGTCAGCATATCGTCACTGACCACATTTCCACGGTTGTCCAGCGTTCCACTGGCGGTAAGGGTTGCGTGACCTTTGGCACCGGTATCGCCTTGCAGAGTCAGCGTATCGGCGTTGATTGTCAGCGAACTGCCGCTGTTCAGGCTCCCGGTGCTGTTGAGGATATTGGCCGCAATGTTCAGGATTTTCCCCTGCACCGCCCCGCGGTTATCAAAGCGCTGCGCTTTAACTGTTGCCGCTTCCCCTGCCGTCCACTGTCCTGTGTTTTCCAGCGATCCCGCAGCAATATTTAACTGTTTTCCGGCGGCAAGTTGCCCCTTCAGGGCTGCACTCTGTTCACCCGTCAGGGTGATGGTCCCCGCCGCATTCGCCTGGGCGGTGCGGTCCTGCTCAATATGCTTACCGCTTACTGCCATATCTTGCCCGGACGTCAGTGTTGTACCGTTCAGGACAAGGTTGCCACCCGCGTTTAACTGCAGATTTTTGTCCGTCAGGAGCGTCGCCTGGTTAAGCTCGACATTTTCCTGACCCGTAATACTCAGGTTCCCGCCCGCTTTGTGGTCCCCCGTCAGGGAAACGCGCTCACCTTTTGCAATGAGCGCACCGCTGGCAAGGCTGTTGTTAACGGTAAGTTTGCCACCGGCATCCAGAGTGATGTCTCCCTGCCGGGCATTCAGGTCGCCGAGGTTAACCCCGACACCTTTCTCACTGGACACCAGATGAATACGGTTGGCGTACATCCCGCCCAGCGCGCCGGTATCTACCGCCACCACAGGAGCGCTGCCTTCGCCCTGCTGTGCCTGCACGCTACCGTCTGTGCCGACACGGTTGGCTCCGGCAACCACCTTCAAATCCTTCGCATGAAGGGCGGCGTTCACTTCGGTTGCGCGTGAAATGATCGACAGCGCGTCGGTGCTGCTGGCATCCAGCCCTTGCCCTTCGATGGTGATGCTGCCTTTTTTCACGTCCAGCGCCTGTAAATTGCCGCTGGCATCAAAAACAGGTTTGCCCGTGGTCAGCGTCGCATTCGGCGTATTGATAAACCCGCAGCCGTTACAGGTTATGCCGTAGGGATTCGCCACCATCACGTTAGCCGCCTTGCCCGCGACTTCGGTATACCCCTGCAGGCTGGAACGGCTCGTGCCGGTCACTTCGTTAATGATGCCTTTTGCTTCCTGCCCGGCCTTAAGATTAGGGTTGTTCTGGATAAGGCCGCCAAGCTGCGTCTGGTTCAGCTTCCCGGTGGCGTTCTTGAGGATCAGCCCCTCTTTGCCCACGTTGTAGTCCGTGTATTTATTATGGGAAATGCCGGACTGATTAGGGGTGGCAATATTGACCACCGGAACACCGTTGGCCGCTTTATCAACCTGCGTATTCCCGGTCGGTGCAATCGTGGCCGCGACCGCAGGAAGCAGTGGCTGCGTGGCCAATAGCACACTCAGTAAAGTGCTAAGTACACGCTGTGAAAAACGAACCTGACCCTTTTCCATCATCCCTGTCCCTTAAAAAACAACTGATACGCGGTAATACATCGTGAGGTGATCCGGCGCCAGCCAGTCCGGATAATCGACCGGCGTTCCCACGGTAAGCTGGCTTGAGAACCATCGGTTTACCGACGTAAGCCCCAGTGCGGCCCCCCAAAGCGTGCCGGAGGCATAGCGATCCACCCCGTCTTTCTTCAACCAGCCACCGTCAACGGCGGCCAGCAGGCCGACATCGCCGACCCACGGGAGTGTTAAAAGGGAGTAATTCAATTCGTTTCGCCAGTAACCGCCGTTATCGCCGGAGATGTACTGTTCCTTGTAACCGCGCACGGAAGCTTCACCGCCCAGCGTCAGGCGTTCACTGCCGTACAGCCGGTCTGGCGACCACTGAAAATAGAGGCTGCTTAGCCACCACATCGACTGTGTAACAGGGCGCTGAAAACTGCCGCTAACGCTCCATTTACGACATTCTGCTTTCGGCACATCACCCTGTTTGTCGTTATCGTCTTCTGCCCCCAGCCACGGCACGCCCTGGGTAAACGTCGGGTTAAGGGTCGCCACGCCGGAGGCCACTTTTTGCGTATGGTTGATGCCTAATGAAAAACTTGAAAGTTTTCGGCTGCTGGTTGCCAGCAGGACATCATCGAGATAGTTGTGGTTGATCCGGTGAGTTACGCCTGCCAACGCGCTGGTTTTGATATCGTCGTTGCGAAACAGCACCCAGGTTCCATTTAAACGGTGCGTTTGTGTGTCCCCACTCGAGCGCCAGAGGTAGCCATTGTTATCAAGGGTGCTGAGGTAATTGCTCCAGCTATAGCTGTAGTCCAGTAACCCGTAGCCATACGGCACGCTGACGCCGGCAGCAAAATTTTGTGCATCCAGGCTGTTGGAAAAATCACTGCTGCGCCCACCGCTGACAAACCACTTATCCGCCCATCCCAGCAGGTTGTTTCCGTATAGCGCCCCGTTAATCTGCCCGGTACCGGTGCTCTTTTGCCCGCTGTTATCGAAGCTTAGGGAACCACTTAGCGGAAACTCAGGCGTAGCGGTCAGGTTGACGAACGAGTAGCCCTGCCTGTCGCCGGGTAAAATTTCAATTTCAACCGGTGTTTGACGAACCCGGTTGAGCTGCTCCATACCCTGTTCAATATCGCGCAGATTGAGCACCTTCCCCTCCAGACCGGGAAAGGTCACCTTCAGCGTGCGTGCCGGAACGCCTTCAAGCCGTATTTGCTGAAGCTTGCCTTCCAGCACCGCAAGATGCAGTACACCGCCGGAGAGATCCTCCTCGGTTAAAAACGCGCGGCTGGTAATATAGCCACGGCTGATATACCAGTCGGAAACGCTGTTGGTGAGCTTGTTAAGACGGGAGATATCCAGACATTGATTGGCCCAGGGCGCGAGCAATTGATTTCGTACTGAGGGTGACATCAGGGTTGCGCCCGAAAGTTCTATGCGGGAGATGACAAAGCACGGGCCTTGCGGAGCGGAGGAGGTGTCAGGTTTAACCCTGCGCGGTAATACCACGCTACGCTCAAGCTCATCGCGCTGGCGTTGGTTTTCATCCAGTAACTGCTGCTGTTGCTGCTGAATAGTACTGCGATCGGCCGGTGACAAGGGAGCAGCCTGCGCGACGCCAGCCCCCACGAGTGTAGCGCCTGCCAGCACCCACACCTTCGACGTAGTCCCTAACATCACTGTCACTCCTGCCTTAAGTCCGTTTTCATACTTGTTGTTAAATTATGAGCAATTTATGTCAAAACATTACCAACGTAAACATCCGTAAACAAAACAGGGTCATGCCCATTGCATTTTCAGATTTTTGCTTGGCATAAATCTGATAAAACTAAAGAAATCCCCCATCGCGCCGATCATCATCCGTGTGTATTATTTCCTGTAGCTTTTGCAACAACTAACCTTAACTCAAATACTTAAGCGCCCAGGCGAAAGGCATCATGAGCACACCGATCAAACGGCTAGAAATCATTAAAAATGCCATCGAACTGGAAGATGACGACATCATCCAGAGCCAGCTGGCACGCCTGAAAAGCGAAGCGTTTGACGAAGAGTTACAGGCCATCGTCGTGGCGCTTGAGCAGGAAAACTACACCGCGGCCATCCGGGCCATTACCGCCTGGTTGCAGAGCCAGCGCGCCATTACGCAGTGGCGTGACCCTCAGCTCGCCGCCAGCAAAATGGAGCTAAAAGCCCTGGAAGAACGCCTGCGCGATCTGATTGACCGTCGCAACGCGCGCGTTCAACAGCTTGATGAATTCAACGATCTCTATTTCTCGCGGCTGGGCCCGCTGATGCAGCAGATCCTCGCCCTGCGTAAAACGCTTGCCGAACTGAACCTGCGTCGTCAGCAGGCGGAAACCCGCCGTCGGGAAGAAGATTATCGCCGCTGCCAGCGCTATATGGCGCAGGCGGTGGAGGTGCTGGCAACGTTGACCCAGCGCTGGCGGGACCTGCCCGCCGATTCCACGCGTGCCGCCGAGGCACGTAAGCATCTGCAGCAGCAAAGCAACCTGATTGCCAATTTACTGGCCGAAGCGCTGGAGCTTGAGAGCGGATTAACCCGTGAAGAAGAGCCTGCCCGTCAGGCGCGGGACGAGGCCAATGCAGAGTACGAAAAATACCGCGAGCAGCACCATGATGCGGAAGTGCGTTTGCGTAAAGGCAAAGACCTGTCGGAAGAAGATCGGAACGCGCTAAAACGCCTCTGGCGTCAGGCGAGCAAGCTCTGCCACCCGGACCTGGTGGCTGACGATCTGAAAGAAGAAGCTAACACCGTGATGGTGCAGCTCAACCAGGCCAAACAGCGCGGGGATGTAAAAGCCATTCGTTCACCGGTGGCGCGTTTGCAGCAGGGCTTTGAGCCGCTGATGGCCAGCGACAGGTTGAACGACCTGGAACGCATCCGCAAAAAAATGGCGCAGGTTCGCGAGCAAATCGACACCTTAGTGAACGAGCTGGCGGAGCTGGAGAAAGAAGAGTCCTGGCTGCTGGTCTCTTCCCTCAACAACATGGAAGCCTACTTTGCCCAGCAGGAGAAAGCGCTGCACGAGGTTCGCGCCTCTCTCGAACATCAGGTGAGCGAAGCGCAGCTGGATCCCGCAGCCTGATTATTTGGCGTGCCAGTATGCGCTGGCGCGCACAAGCTGTGGGTCAATCGCATCGGTTTCAAACTGACGGCTCAGGTTTTTCACCATCTTTCCTTCTCCGGTCAGCCAGATAAAGTAATCTTCCGCCGGTACTTTCAACGTGGCCAGATGGTCAGCCACCGCCCGTTCACTATGGCCTACAACCCAGGTGACATTGAATTCGCTCAGGTGCGCCAGATAGTCCTTGTAAGCTTCATCACCGACGGTGACCACCGCATGGATCTCCGTGCGTACCGGCAGTTTGGCGATCCCCTCTAAACGACGGCGCAGTGCAGGCATACCGGACTCGTCGCAGACATACACCTGCCAGGCGTAATCTTCCGCCACCACCAGCGAACCGCGCGGGCCGCCGATAGTCAGCCTGTCACCCACTTTGGCGTCTACCGCCCAGCTGCTGGCAACGCCGCCATCATGGATAAAGAAATCGAGCACCAGTTCATGATTAACCGCGTCATAGAGCGGCGTGTAGTCGCGCGCCTGCGGACGGACTCCGTCCCCCCAGTCGATGCCTTCATCCGTCACTACCGGCGGAACAAAGGTCGCGCCCGGCACGGGGAAAAAGACTTTGCTGTGGTCGTCAAAACCGCGGGAGCTAAAGCCTTCCAGCGCCTCGCCGCCTAAAACAATACGCTGAAAACCAGCGCTAACGCGCTCAACGCGGAGCACATTCAGCTCGCGAAAGCGCAGGTCATTACGGACGCGCTGTGGGTAGCGGGTAGATGTCATTTGAATGCCTTCTGTCGGGTGAATACGATATATCGAAATCAATTTTAAATGATAATGATTGCTAATAAGACAGAATGCAAGAATTGTTAGATTGCATCTAAATATATCTTAGATATATTTTAGATATATCTGTTATGAGGAAATAGCATGCGACTTGAACACGAGGGCGGCGGGCGCAGGCCGCGATTCTTTGGTCACGGCGACCTGCGGCTGGTGATTCTGGATATCCTGACACGCAACGCCAGCCACGGCTGTGAGCTGATCAAAGAGATCGAAAACATGACGCAGGGGAACTACACCCCTAGCCCAGGCGTGATTTACCCAACGCTGGATTTTCTTCAGGATCAGACGTTTATTAGCATTACGGAAGAAGAGAATGGCCGCAAGAAAATTGCGATCACCCTGGACGGACAGCGCTGGCTGGACGAAAACCAGGAACAGCTGGAACAGATTCAGGCACGTATCAAAGCGCGATCCGTCGGTTTTCAGCTGCGCAAAAACCCGCAAATGAAGCGGGCGCTGGATAACTTCAAAGCTGTGTTAGACCTTAAGGTGAACCAGGGAGAGCTCAGCGACGCGCAGCTTAAGCAGATTATCGGCGCGATCGACCGCGCGGCGCTGGAGATCTCCCAGCTGGATTAAGCCAGCGCGCGTTCGCTCACGCGGAAGACGCGCACCAGCTCTTTCAGGTGCATCGCCTGCTCGTTAAGCGATGCCGCGGCGGCCACAGACTCCTCCACCAGGGCGGAGTTCTGCTGGGTGGTGGCGTCAATCAGGCCTATCGCGCTGTTAATCTGCGAGATCCCTTCCGTCTGCTCATGGCTGGCCTGGCGGATTTCGCGCAGGATCACGTCCATCTCTTCCACGTTACCCACCATCCCGTTAATCAGCCCGCTGGCTTTCTCAACCAGGTTCATCCCGTCCTGGGTCTGGCTGGTAGAGCTTTCAATCAGCTGGCGGATTTCACTGGCCGATGACGCACTCTTCTGCGCAAGCTGGCGCACTTCCCCCGCCACAACGGCAAAGCCACGGCCATGTTCACCCGCGCGCGCGGCCTCAACGGCTGCATTCAGTGCCAGAATATTGGTCTGGAAGGCGATGGCGTCGATCAGGTCAATAATGTCGGACATCCGGTTTGATGTTTCGTTGATCAGGCGCATTTTGCTGGTCACCTGCTTCATCATCTCGCCGTTATTTTTCACCACGGTGGCGGCATCCGCGGAGAGGGTTGTCGCTTCTCCGGTATGGGAGGCGGTGTTCTTCACCGTTGCGGTAATTTGTTCCATCGACGCTGCCGTCTGTTCAACAGAGCTGGCCTGCTCTTCGGTACGCGCGGCCAGATCCTGGTTACCCGCCACAATTTGCGCGGCAGCGCTGGAGATGTTCTCAGAGCCGGTCTGTACCTGCTGCACAATCTCCAGCAGTCGCGTTTTCATCTCCATCAGCGCAGAGAGCAGAATGCCCGTTTCATCTTTGCCATGTGAGGCGATACTGCCGGTTAAATCGCCGTCGGCAATGGACTGGGCAAAGTTCACCGCCTTGCCCAGTGGACGCGTAATCGAGCGCACAATGAACCAGCCAATCAGGCTGCCGGCCACCACGCTAAAGAGGGTGATCAGGATCAGCAGCAATCGGTTCGTTCTAAAGTCGCCATCCACCTGCGTGCCCGCACTCTGCATCTCGTTATTTTGAATTGCAATCAGCGCCTGCACTTTCGCTTTGTAGGCCTGTTGCAGGTTAAGCGTAGTGGTCATCATCTCCTGGATGGCCCCCGTGCGATCGTTATTCTGCACCGCCTGCAAAATACGGAAACGGGAATCGAGATACTGCTGGCTCACGCTGCGGATATCCGCCAGCACCTGCTGTGATTTTGCGTCATGCAGCGTGTTATTCAGGCCGTCGAGGATAACGGTGATGTTCGCACTGATCTCTTTCAGGTGCTCCTGCGATTGCGCCGTGTACGTCCCCCGATCGTCCAGCAGCATGAGCTGCTGGGTGCTGATAAATTCCTGGAAGTTGTCGATTAACAGGTTCGCTTTTACCGTGGTCGGGTAATCGTTAGTAATGATGGATTGCATCCCGTGATTCGCGCGATTCAGGCTAAGCAAGGACAAACTTGCGCTGACCACCATCAGAACAATAAAGAACCCAAACGCCAGAAATAATTTTGTGCCGATCTTTACGTCATGTAAGAACATATTTACTCCATCGATGTGATTATTTCCCAGACAATCACCGTTATCGGTAACTACATCGCTAACTTTATGACTTTGATCGTTTTTATATTTCATAACCTACACAATGGATAGGCACAGACTATTAATTTCGGCGCATCGATCGTTATGTATCCATCTGACACGGCATTTATGAAATAGCATCGTGGAAAACTGACTTAGGCAGGAATAAATAACTCATTCACTTTCTTTAGTTATTTAATATTATATTAACAATAAACCACAATAATAATTACAATCAGGAAAATATAAAGCCGCTTGCACCTTCTGGAGCAAACGGCTTTTCTGGAACATTACACGCTCAATGAAGGACGGTTACCGCATCCTCAAGACGCCCTGCTCGGTGCTTCACCATGGCGGAGATCTGCGCGCTCTCCTCAACCAGATCGGCATTTTTCTGCGTGATGCCGTCCAGCTCCGCCACCGCGCGGGTTAATTCCGACATCCCGGTAGCCTGCTCAGACGTGGAGTGGCTGATTTGCGCGATGAGCTGGGTCACGTTCTTAACCTGTTCGACGATATCGTCCATCGTGCGGCCCGCCGCGTGCACCTGGTCGGAACCGGACTGCACCTTACTGGCGCTGGCATCAATCAGCTTACGGATATCGTTGGCGGCGTTGGCGCTTCGGCTGGCAAGATGGCGCACTTCACCAGCCACCACCGCAAAGCCTTTCCCCTGCTCCCCGGCTCTTGCCGCTTCAACCGCCGCGTTCAGCGCCAGAATATTGGTCTGAAATGCGATGTCGTTAATCAGTGTGGTAATTGAGCCGATGCGCTGCGTGCTGTCTGCGATGTCATCCATAGTTTTCACCACCGTCTGCATCGCATTCCCGCCTTTGGTCGCCGCGCTGCTGGCCGCCATGGAAAGCTTGTCGACTTCAGCGGCGGTTTCGGAGTTACTTTGTTCCGACGCCGCCATCTGATTCATGGTTGCCACGGTCTGCTGCACGTTGGTGACCGTCTGACGCGTGCGGTCGTTGAGATCTTCATTGCCCTGCGCCAGCCTGTCGCTGCCGTTACGCACGCTCACCACCTGGCTTGAGACATCATTGATGAGCCAGCGGCACATCAGTCCTAGCTGCCCAACCGCGCGCAGGGTCAGCCCCAGCTCGTCGCTGCGGTTAAGGTGCTGCACGCTATTACGTTCGCCTGTCGCGACCTTCAGCGCCTGGCTCGCCACGTTCTCAACCGGGCGGACAATTTGCTGCTCAAACAGCAGCGTGCCCAACAGCATCACCACCGCTGCCGCCACGAACGACGCCCACCCCGCTGACGTTGCCGCAAGAGTCGCGGCCATCAGCATAAACAACACCGCCATCACGCTGCGCACGCGCCAGCGCAGCGGCATCGCCGGTAACTTTCCGAGCCACCCCTTACGCACCACCAGCCCTTTGTGGATCCGTTTTTTACAGCGCCCTTCGTTCAGTGCCTTATAGAGCGGCTCCACGGCCGCAATTTCTTCAGCCGTCGCCTTCGCGCGAATAGACATATAGCCCGTCACCTGCCCGCGGCGCACCATCGGTACGGCGTTAGCACGCACCCAGTAGTGGTCGCCATTTTTACGGCGGTTTTTCACTATGCCGCTCCAGGGTTCACCTTTTTGCAGCGTGTACCACATATCGGCAAAGGCCGCTTTCGGCATGTCCGGATGACGCACCAGATTGTGCGGCTGTCCCAGCAGTTCATTCAGTGAATAGCCGCTCACCTTCACAAAGGTATCGTTGGTGTGCGTCATGTAACTGTGGAGGTCAGTAGTCGACATGAGGGTGGTGTCATCGTCCAGCGGGTATTCATTCTGGGTGACATAGGAAGGAGAGGACATTGTGGGCATCCCTTGCAGGTTATTCGAATGTTAATTTTGTGGTTTATTGTTTTTTCGGCGGTAAACAATTTATCTTTAGTTGTTAAATATGATTGAGATCGCAAATTGCGGATAAACCGCACTTTCTGTGCGTTTTTGTAATTAATTGATTTAAAATACTTTCGTAAAGAAATTACTCACAAAGCATGATCTGTTAACGCACACTTAAGAAGCACGGCGTGCACCACGCGAGTGCTATTGACGAAATCCACGACAAAACCTACCTCTGTTTTCCTGCGCCTTCATCCCGTTTGGCTTTCATCGGCATGATTAAATATTGTGCAACATAATGTTAACCTGGCGTTTATCCCGATTTTCGTTAAGTCCTCTGAGGTGGCGTAATCCCTGCAATACTTAACGCAGTATCATGTGATACGCGATCCCCGGGAGCACATTTTGAACAGGTTACCTTCCAGCGCCTCGGCTCTTGCCTGTACCGCGCACGCACTGAATCTC
>Ga0105251_10001387_pt1 | contig 20947 bp, 19 predicted proteins | sample KBSS64metaG_FD_80424 | JGI IMG/M metagenome (GOLD analysis project Ga0105251, IMG submission 80424) | Switchgrass rhizosphere microbial communities from Kellogg Biological Station, Michigan, USA - KBS S6-4 metaG | ecosystem: Host-associated > Plants > Roots > Rhizosphere > Soil | place...
CGGTCAAAAACAGCAGGTACACGAAGCCTATGGCGATTCGCCGGTTTTATAGCTCATCAGTAGTTATCTCTGGTGATTATGTGGAGCTCCAATGAAGCTACTGTTTGCCACGTTCAAAGGTTTGCCTGGTACTAAAGAATTAGATCTGGAGTTAATCGATGTAAACGTATTCGTAGGGCCGAACGGGTCGGGGAAGAGCACCGTTCTCAACCTGGTGAAATTCGCTCTCGACCTGCTATCGAGGCACACGGTCAGCGGATTCATTGGAGACGTAGACGACTGGCTTTTGTTCGAGACCGCAGAACTGGTGTTTGTCCCTGATGCTCCCGGCCCCACTATCTTTACGCATTTTGCTCCAGCCATCCTTGAGACAACCGGAGATATGCTCAGTGTGACCCTGCGGTGTCAGGATGGAAGGTTCTACATAGAAACCCTGAAGTCTGACGCTGAAACACGCTTCATGCTTCCTAAGCCAGTTGAGGAAGTGAATGCGGCGCGGGATTCGCTACGGGCCACTGAGAGCAGTATTGAAGAACTTGAGCGCAGAATCGCTGCAGACCCATCCAATACAGGATACCGTCAGGAATTCTCGCAGCTCCAAAATACTTTGAAGGCCTTCGCCGACCAGTATGAAGAGGCACTGCGATGCGAAATGATCAAGGCTGGGAGGGTCACCGAAGAGATTGATCGCGAAGTGATCGACCAAGCTCTTGCGGACACAAATTTTCCGACAGTCGTTCTCGTGGAGTCTGAGAAGGCCATCGGAAACGTGATTCCACGGCTTATAGACAGTATGTGTGAGTTACAGTCCGGCAAGCGCTCGCAGAAAAAAGACTTTCAAGCTGCTCACGCTCGCCTGGAACACCTCCTTCAGCATGAAGTGGACTTCTCCGAGAAAGGGGGGCAGAAATTCTTGACCATAGACGGGGCGGACTATCGGAAATCCTCGTCCGGGACTCAGGCGTCCCTGGCCTATTTCGGTCTTACGAATTTTCTCCGCCCGAATGACATCGTGATATGGGATGAGCCAGAAAATGGTCTGCACCCAACGAGAAGGATTCGGATTCTGGATCTCATCCTTCGTGATCACAGACAATTTTTCATTGCTACCCATGCATTGGAATTTGCCCCTGTGTTCAATCCAAAGGGGAAAATTTTCAGGTGTGATTCGGATTACGAGGAAGGCGCAGATAACCCCACTCTGTCCGTCAGTGAAGTCGAAGGACGTGCGCAAGAGTTTCGTCTCCTTGAGGCCCTCGGAGTACAACCGGCGAGAACCCTTTTCACTGCGAGCGTCGTGATTTGGGTGGAGGGGCCTACCGAGCTCATATTCTACCGTCACTGGTTGAGCCAAGCATTGCAGCCCCACGGTCTGGAAGAAGGTTTCCATTACACCATCATGCACTATGGCGGCGGGTTGATCTCGTATCTTGGGGTAGCCGACGACTTCCACGTGAGCAATGCATTTGATGCGCTCAGTATTTGCCGCCGGGTAGTTATTTCAGTTGATTCAGACCTTCGCGGTGCCATGGAGGGTGATGTCGATCAGCACCTAAAGCCCGGAGCGCGCAGGGTTAAGGAGCAGGTTGAGCGTCTCAATCAAGAGCGCCCAGGCGCTGGATTGTTCAGCATCACCGGCGGGCGGGAGATCGAGAATTACTTGCCGCCGCATGTTCTGCTTCACGCAGCCTCAATGTGTTGGGAGGGCTACTGGAGTCATCATGAGACGCTGGTCGCTGAGGATTTTGCCTTCGGCCGCTACGATTCTTTTGAGACCGCCTTGGAAACCCTCCTGGTAAAGGCTGGTATCTCAAAAAACGTTACTCGTAACGGTGTTGATCAGGTCGTTGCGATTGGGAAGTCGCAGTGGGGGAGTGTCAATAAGGTTGAAATGATGCGAGCTGCATTGAGCTATGACGAGCTGAAACCAGCGGATCTGCGTTGGGGATTCTCAGATGATTTGGCCAGGATGGTCGACTTCATCAAGTTGGCCAATTCATCATGACCCCAGCGTTTCTTGGCTAGCTGCTGATTGGCAAAACCATACAACCACTCTGCCGAACCACGTGAAAAGCAAGCATCGATGAAGGTTGCGGTGCTGAATTAACTCATATCGCGGTTCCAGAGTTTATGGACGGTCTGCTTGCTTATCCCAAGTGTCTCAGCAGTCATCTTCTGAGACATCCCCTCAGATTTGCACCTTAGGACATTCTCCAGTCTCTGCAGGTCTATTGGTTTGCCCGGCCTGCGGGGGACAAGCTCACCATCTTTTATCTGAGTATTGAGCTCATTGAGCCCGCCTGATGCTTCGAAAGCGTCGAGCTCCGTGCGCACCTGCGACAGTATTTCCTGGATCGTTTTCGCCTTGCCGGTTGCGACTGCCAGGGTCAAAAGAGTCACGGGACTAATTCCGAAGGTTTCGCTGATCAGCTCAAGCTTATCGATGGAAATACTGGACTTCCCGTCCTCCAGCCTCCCCAAGTACGTAGTGCTGCCAGCATCAACGAGGCTTTCGCGGGTTCGCCTTTCTTTACTGCGTAACGTGCGCAGCACTGCGCCGATCGCGAGCTTAAGGTTCATGAAGCGTCCCCAAAGCCCACGATAAAGCCATGTTGCCTAGTCCCCTTCCACTGTATATAGTTGCTTATGAGTGACTAGCCTTGGTATGTGGGGAAGGTTCGGCTCGGGTGAGCGTTGCTGGTTGTGGGCCAGACGAGAGCGAGCGGCAATTTTTCTGGGCGGCTTACCGACTCTACCGCCCGCTCAATATACCCATAAACCGACTATTCAGAGCCCCCCCCGCATCGACCAGTCAGTGCTCACCATCAACAAACCAAAGGGTGCAGAACACCCCACGAGTTTTCATGAAAATTTTGGTTCTATCAGATTTGCATAACGAGTTCGCCCCATTTTTACCACCGGACTTGGCGTTAGATCTGGTCATCTTGGCGGGTGACGTTGATGTGCTGACACGAGGCGTTGTCTGGGCCAATGAGGCATTCAGCTGCCCGGTGATTTACTGCTGCGGTAATCACGAATTTTATAAAGGCCATCTGGATCGCACTTTGATCAAGATGAAGGCCGCTGCTGCGCCTCATGTCCGCGTGATGGAGAACGAGGCATGGACGCATGGCAATGTCAGGTTCGTGGTCGGTACCGCCTGGACGGATTTCACGTCCACCGGCGATGTAGTCGCTGCATCGATGACCTGCGCGCAGGTCATGAATGATTTCAAAATGATCCGCACAGATACGAACTATCGCCGTCTCCGCCCGGCTGACCTCATCGCAAAGAATAAGGCGACCCGGGAGTTTTTTGATCGAGAACTCAGTACACCTTTTGCGGGAAAAACGGTCGTGGTGAGCCATCATTGCCCGATCTCAGAGGCCGGCGGTGATGAGCATGATGGTCACGTCAGCGCAGCATATTTCAACCGCTGGCACGACTTGGTGGAAAAGTCCGATATTTGGGTTTTTGGGCATACGCACCGATCCATAGATGCGATGTTTGGTAACTGTCGTGTGATCTCAAATCAGCGCGGATACCCCGGTGAAGAAACCGGGTTCAATCCGCATAAGGTTTTGGAGATCTGAACATGACCAATAGACAGATTTCGGGTTTAACTCAACCTACTGCGGTTCCTTCGTTGGTGTTAATGGCGAGCAGGATCAATTGGGGTGTCACCATAGATGCCTATCTTATTGGCGCAGCGCGAGTGGGTGATCGTTACGCCGCCGAGGCTTACCTTGACCGCTCCGGGAAGATCAGTGATGGCATGACAGTGGTTACCCCGCCAGTTACCTTGCTACTCGATAGAGACGGGTTCGTGATGGTGCGCAGCGTCTGCCTAAACGACCACTACGTTATCGTCACTGAACAAGGGTAGGGGGAGTTGATGGCTTCAGAACCTATCGTGCCGATCGAAGTGCTGGATGCGTCCAGGATCAATTTTGGTAGGGCTATTACCGCTTTCTTGCACCAGCCTGTGATCGAAGGTTTCAGCCTGGTAGGCAGAGTGTATTTTGATCGAAAGGACAGATTCAAAAGCGGTCGTTTGATTCGAACGTCCAATGTCGTTGAGTTCATCGAGGTTGCCGAATATTTGGTAGCAATCACGCTTACAGGTAGCTGTTACGTGCTGATTGCACCAGATGGCGAGCTACTGACGCTACCTCAGAAATGAAGATGGAATTGCTGCCGGTTCACCAGATGATTGCTCTGGAAGGGCAAGTCGTAACGGGAGCTGGGCCCGACAGCGTCTGCGCGCTTAGGGAGAAATCTTATGTCTCCAGCAAGCCTTGGTGCGCGGTATCCACCTGGGTGCTGATCGATATAGCTGAAGAGGGCGATGCTGAGCCACTGCCGAAGCCGATGCTGTCGATAGTCATGCATGCCCACTTTGTCCATTGGCACACCAGCGGCAGGCTGAAGGCTGGAGACACTGTGATGACAGGTTATGCAACCTCATACAGAGAAGAAGGCATCTTTGAAACTCCGGATACGGTGTACGTGCTGATTGGAAACGGATTTCGCAAATCTGCCGATGCGTTGACTGTCCGAACCGCGCAGTTACGTCCCCCAGGCAGATAGGTCTCACAGGTTGCGCATGCGAAAACTCTGTTGCCTCGATTGATTGGTTTGCTCTTGAACTAGGTGGTGGATGATGAAATACAAAGCGGTTCTGCTCGATGCCTTCGGCACGATCCTTCACATCAAATCGGGCACGCATCCCTACCGTCAGCTGTTGAAAGAGGGCCGTCGCAATGGTCGCCAACCTCAGCCGAATGACGCGCATCTTCTGATGACGTTCAATGGTAGATTGTCTCAAGCGGCCGAGCATCTGGGTATAGACATAGCTCCATCTCGACTGTCTTTGATCGAAGAGATGCTTGAGGCAGAAGTCAGCTCCATCGAGGCCTACCCCGATGCCCTGGAAGCTATTGCGCTGCTGCAGCATCATGAGCGCTTAGTTGCAGTTTGTAGCAACCTGGCCTTTCCATACGGACGTGCTGTCACGAAGTTGTTTCCCACCTTGAACGCTTACGGGTTTAGCTTCCAAGTCGGCGTGACCAAGCCAGATCCGCGTATGTACCTGGCGACCTGCGAGAAGCTTGGTGTCATCCCTGGCAGCACTTTTGGCGAGAACCGAGTCGTGATGACCGGGGACTCGATGCGCTGTGATTGTCATGGCCCACGAACCGTCGGTATCACCGGCATACACTTGGATCGATCAAAAGCCACCAGCATGCGTGATCTCATGGTTTTCGCCAGGCAGGTATTGAGCGAATCATAGAGCCGGCGTGATCGCGTTTTGATCTGTTCTATCCAGACTTTACCCCCAGATTGCCCAGTCCCTTCCATAGGTACGGACACCCATTCCAATTTCGCGCCTAGCTGGATGTGGGGTGAATCGCGCCCTTTCAAGAGTGCAGGGGTGACGACATTGATCACTAGCCCGGCAATGATGCCGGTGACGATCATCAAGGCTGCTTGTTTGAAGTCGTTTTTATCCATCTGATGCCCGACCTCCGTCTGCGGGCATCAAGATTTATATCGTCACGACTACCGCCTGTAGTCACCTATTCGCCCCCTCTGAGGGAGCGAATTATCAAACCCCTGCTGTTTGAGGTTCTACCTATCCCGAGGCAATCCATCCTCCCAGAAACGCCGGATATTGATAGATATTCGGGTACCTGTGGCTTGGGCTGCCCGGCCTTCCTGGGCCCGCCAAACGTCCAGGATGTTGGGGCAGTGTCAGACAAACTTATCTAGAAGCGACATTTGTTATAAATTTGCGACGACTTTATCACCCCCCCCCCACTTGAAAATTTTAAAGCGAGACGGAGTTCTATATTTGAAGGCAAAGGAAAAGCGGCAGTGTCCCAGCCTTCGTCGATCTCTCGGCATCCCAGCGGTTTTTACATAAGGGTCTTGCGGCTTTTGATGTGCCAGGCTTCGACCTCTGTAGAGAGTTCGAGCGCGTAGTGCAGGTGGCTGGGAGCATAGGAGGGATCGTTTTACTTTGCAGCCGTGAGGCTGCTGCTTATGCTTTGACCTCAAACCACATCGGTATTTTTTTAAAAATACAACATATGGTGCTTATTTGGGTTCTTTTGTGTTAATTCGCCCATATATTGTGTTTATTCAAGGTTTGGTGAGGATTCGTGAACCTGGAATCTGATTTGGAAGCCAGCATCTGGCTGATTGCGTCACGCGTTTACAGGCAATCTCTTCATCAGGTCGTGGCCACGCGGTCGCTCAGTACAGACGTTGTCCAGGGCTGGACGGTTTGACCCGCTTGCATACCAGCATGGCGGGAATCGAGGGGGTCAATGCGCTTGCAGCCTTATCGCCCAGTGCTAGTTTAGGCAAGGAGGGGGAGGGGTACGTCGAAATCAGGCATCACTTGAGGTGGCACATCGTTCGTCATCTGCAACGACGCCTGATCAGTGATGGCCATGCGACTGATGAGATGCGTGACGACCTTTTCGGTACAGACCTTGGTCTCTGATTTACTCTGCTAGGGCAGATTCCTGCCATGACTCAGGGCAAGTGACATTGGGCTTCACGAGTGACGATCCTTCGCCTGTCATTGGCGCCAGTTTGTTAAGGCTTGCCGCTCAGCCGAGGATGCCGATCTAACTGCGTCAGACTTAAGGAGACGTTCCCCATATTGCAATCACCTCTTGCTGAGGGCTATCCCGGTAGGATGCCCGCTCCGCTTCGGTCGCAGGATACCTCGGGTTAGCATCATCCAGAACCTTGGCGCTCGGATAGTCGGCCCAGCTGGCACCCTCAGTCAAAATCACCTCAGGCTGCACGGCTCTGATGTCCATGAAATGACTGTCGTACTCGACGACCACTTTGGCCTGTGGATCGAATTTTGACAGGTGTTCGATGAGCTCGCGTACGTTCATAGTGCACCTTGAGCCGAATATCTTATGAGCGTACCGCTCCCCCTTGAGCGATGAAAGGACTATGGCAGCCTTCTGGTTGTTCAGTCCAAGTAACGCGGCATCGCGCCCGTGTTACGTGCCACAGATGTTCAGAGGAAACGGACGCCTGCGGGTTCTGTGCTGGCCAAATTGCTGAGACCTGGATCGACTGTGGATGCAAAGCTGGCATGGGCTGTAAACCTGCTTTTCGACTTGTAAACCTGAGAGGTTTACAAATCAATTTCCAGATTTACAACTTCGGCTTCAGAGTTCACAGGGCAACGTCGATGATTCACCCATCAGGATTTGACTGATCAGGCTTACGTCGTTGAAGAGTTCTCGATTTAGCTGAGCCAGGTGGCGAGCAAGGTAACGCCCACCATCAAAAGTGACACCCCCTTTGCTTTCAAAAACACCTTGCCTAGCCAGCCTCCAATGGTCAAATGGCGGCCAACCTGGGCCAAGGCCGCATACTCGTCTTCCGTGTACAGCGGTCTGCGGATGATTTTGAGGTGCAAAAACCTCAAGTGGCTGAACACACACCCCAGTAACGGGGCTGCGGCAATCGCCACGAGTAATGGAGCGAGGTGTTGCGCAACGCCGGCCGCTATGACCGGATCGGTTATCTGCGCGGTTTGGTATACGCCGGCTATGGACATCGCCACGAGCAAATAACCAATAAGCGACTGTTCTCTAGGCAGAGGATTGTTCAGGGGATGCATGAACGTTTTGAAGCTGGCTGCCATGTCACTCTCCTCGGGCTGGAAGGCCCTGATTAGACGCTCTGCGTAGCTTCGCTTCAACATGGAGAATGTATCTGTTGTTGTCGTGACGGACTGGGCGGGGTAGGTGCCCGCACGTCAAAGGTTTCGCATGTCACCGGTTGGCAGCTAGCCCCTATGTCGAATATAAGGTTTGAATCAGCGGTAACAGGTTAGGACTTCATGCGCAGGATAACTGGGCCATGACACGCCTTACGCCACACCAGGCGAGACTCAACGTATCAGGATAGGGCGATAGGGAATGTCTGCAAAGATTCGTATCACCGAAGCATATTGTGTAGAGCTTCGCGACACCGTTTCGATCACCGAAGCACGAAGGGCCTATTTTTCTCTACCAGAACCTAGGGCGCGCTTCACGTTCCAGTGTTCATACTCAGCATGCCAGGGCTTGGACAAGCCGCCTACGATTAGCGGCGTGAACTATGCAAGCCTGCCTGCCGATACCTACAAGGCCGCCCATTTCCGTGACCCGAGTAAAGGGCATGCGCATGGATGCCCTTGGCAGGGTGAAGAGTCGAGCATTGGAGATCTCAGCCAGGCTTCGGAGGCTCAGATCAAAGATCGAGAGGCTAAACGCAAGCTTCACGATTACGTCGATGAATTTGACCCTTCTCCCTCCAAACCCCAATCCGAATCGGGAGCGCACAAGGGTGCCGGCGACGAGCCTTCTGGCCGAAAGGATCAAGGCCAACGGGGTGTCTCAAAGGGCGACTCTTTTTCTAATAGGAATCGTACCAGCAGTTTCGAACGGCTCGTGGAGTGCTATCGCAACGCTCACAAAGATCTGAAGCCCCATGAGTTCTTCGCCTTACGGCTTAAGGTCGCCGGTGAGGGAGAAATGGCATTGATATCGTATTTTCCCAATGTGTCCAAGGCTGCTCCAGATATGCCGGCCCGCGTCATACAGGGTGGGGCCAGATTGGAGCCGCGCAAGGGGGGCAAAGGATTCATGCTCTGGTTTATAGATCGGGTAAATGGAAAAGGCGTTTACCTTCGGGTGACAAGTGAAGAAATGGATGCCTACAGGTTCCGGGGTTTTTTCAACGATACCCTCGCCCAACAGGATGCCGATTACTTCAGGATTTTCGCCTTGGGCAATCTCGTGCTTTCTGAAACCGGGAAAAGCTACAGGCTGGTGCCGCAAGACCTGAATCATCTGACGCTTTTCGCAGCGAAAAAGCAGCAAGCCGAACAGGTGGAATAGGGGGCTGCTGGGTTAGCTGGCGTGCATGTTGACCTTGAAGTAATGCGACGCGAAATGATGAGCCGCAGCGTTAGCACGCGGATCCATTAGCTTTGGGCGGTGTATTGCTCATGGGCCCATCCACACGGTGAGTTGCCGGTGCGGATGTAACCCTGTTGGATATTTGCCAGCGGCTCACGGGTAGAGCATTGAGGGGCTACCCGCATGGCGCTGAGCCTCATCAATATCAGAAGTTTCAAGTCCGTAGGTGCGTAGAAGCCAGCGCGTCTGGCCACCGTACTCTTCACCAGGATCGCTACGTCCGTGCAGGGCGGTTCTATTGTTCACCAAGACGATGTCGCCAGGCTCTAATGCCAATAGCACTGCACAGTGGGCGCATGCTTCCTTCAGGGCATCCATTGCCTGCTGGGCAGAGGTTTCTCCCAGATTCGCGATTTGAGTCGTTTTGTGGCTAAACCGGATCCACCACTTCCCGTGCATGGCGTAGAGCAGCTGCGCATCGTCGACCTCTAGTTCTTCCCCAAGGATATCGACCATTCCGTCGCGGAAGGTCAGCTGGGAGCCAATGAGGTACTGAGGTTTCTGCAGCTCCTCGATGTGCTCGTCGCTGAGGTATTTCATGAGCTCATCGAGGGGCATGACTGTTGTTGGCACTTCTTTCGGGTTGCGCAACGCGGACAGGCAGACAAAGTCAGGCGAGGGGGCTATTCGATCGTTCAGAGGGTCGCGGTAGCCACGTATTGGGAACGTCACACCGTCGGTGTGGCCACTCATCTTCTCGGTTGATTTCTTGGTAAACACACCTCTACCTGGCGGAAAAACCACCAGATTGACGAACAAGTCCCCCTGATTCTCTGAGCCGTAGGAAACCGAGTCAGAGCCGATAGCTGCAAGGCAAGCGATCGCCGTCACCTGCGCGATTGCAGTGCCTTCAGCCATTGGAACGGGGCAGAAGTCGATTGGGGTATCAGGCAAGTCACCGGGCTCGAAGACTGCCCGCAACCGCAGGAAGGGTTGAGCCCAGACATAGTCCTTCACATCGGAGCAGCTGCAGTTGTACTTGTTCAGCTCCTGCTCAATCGCTGGCAGCAGTGCTTGGCCTAGTTCAACCGGCTGATTTAGCTGACTTATTACCTGCGCTAGGGTCAGCTGAGCCCTCCAGTGGGCGACGGCGACGCGCACTGCTTCAGAAAATATTGCGTCGATCAATTGTGTCCCTACGTGCGCGAGTGATATAAAAGTGATGTACGCCAGCGTGACTGTCACGCATCATCTTACCTGCGACCCAATCTTGTCCATGAAAAAGCTGAAGCTCAAGCCTGCTGATTATCTCCAAGGGTGCGCTAATTTCCTAGCCTGCCTCAAGCCGTTCATGCGCCTGCAAGAGACATCTGAGGGGCTTGAATGCGAGCTGACTTTGGCCGATGGTCAGCCGGTACGAGTAAAAGGTGTAGATCAGCCACACTTGCTGCTTAACCTGATGGCGGTGCTGGTTGATCTTATTCCGCAGGCAGACAAGCGCGAACAGCTGGTGACTGCGCCGGTCTCACGTACAGCGCCTGCAGATCGGCAGGCTATGGAGACGATCATGCAACCTCAGGCAATTGCCAAACCTATGGATGAGAAGACTCGTGCTGCCCGCGAGACAATAGGGTTGACGACCAAGATCACAATGCACAGTTTGGTGAAATCCGTAGCCGCGCAGCGCGGTGTTTCTGTGTCTACCGCTGCTCGTGATCTTCTGCAGGACGGACTGACCCGCTTTGATAAGTCATCGAGAACTGTTGATCCATCACAGTTGCTGAATGACTACGAGCGTAAGGCCAACGATCATGAGGGGGCAGACTCGGAAAATTGGGTAATCAGGGCCGATCGAAAACTGGTCGTGAGAGCTCGTTTGCGAGCAGGCGAGAATGAGCGGTCGCTATCGTCCTTCACCAACTTCATTATTGCTGAAGCGCTGAGCGAGTGCCCGGTCGCTTCGGCATTGCAGGCGGCGATCCCTGCGTCGGTCATTACAGAGGAAGCCGTTGCCCTTGCTGTTCAAAAGGTCGATCAGGCCTGCGGTGTGAACGCGCGTGTGCTGGCACCGCAGATCGATCTTGGCAATCATCGTGTGCTGACCAACATGGTTCTAGGTGGATCGGTATCGGCCCCTGCGCGCGTGCTCGCCAAGCTGGCATCTGTGCTGACGGTGCCCCTTGAAGTGTTATCGGTTGCGTTAGAGCGTCGATTTGCCGCCCAAACCGTTCCGGCTTTCAAAGCCACCGAGGGCAAGCCCACGATTCAAACTGAGCGCAAGGCTTGGAGTGTGGCTGTTAAAGAGCTTCAGCTCCCCGCTGATGAAGAAGAGCGTCTTCTGAAGCTTGAGGGCTGAATGTGAACCCATTTGACAGGGCTCGTCGGCAAGCATTTGAAACCCGAGAAGCCCTGGTGGGGTTGGGTGCATCCAGCACAGGCGTTTCATCCACCACGCTACTGGCCCGAGTTGAAGACGCGCTGACGGTTGCCATTGAATGGTTGCCTTTCGGTCATCCAGAGCTAGGCGGGGGTAGCGGTGTACTCAAAAGGCAGATCCGCACTGCCTACATCCGGAATGATGTTTCAGCTGCTGAGGCCTCCTATCTCATTGCCCATGAATTGGGGCATTGGTTTTTGGACGGCGATAGACCAGCCCAAACCATCACTCATTTGAGTTCAATGACTGCTTCGTACGGAAGCCAAGCGACTGTCGCGGTTGAAGCCTATGGGGCCCGGGAGCGTCTGGAGCTTCAGGCCAACGTTTTCGCGCGCGAACTACTTCTGCCGCGCGCAGTGGCGAAGCAAATGTTTCATGGCGGTATGGGCGCAAGCGCAATTGCAGCCAGTTTGCAGGTGCCGCTGGAGGTCGTAAGACTCCAGCTGTATGACGGCGTGCTTCTTCCTATTTTGCCGCTAGCGCCCCCACCGGCACTGCCGCCCATGACGCATGGGCAGCAGCTTGCAGCCACCGCTTCCGAAACTTTTGTGAACGTTGTTGCCGGGCCCGGGACGGGCAAGACTACGACATTGATCCATCGCATCAAGCACCTGGTCGAGCAGGGCGTGCCCGCTAGCAGGATTCTAGTCCTGACTTTCACGAACAAAGCGGCGCATGAATTGGTAGAGCGGCTGAAGGCATCTGAGATTGCCGGGGCCTCCGAAGTATGGGCGGGTACCTTCCATGCCTTTGGCCTTGAGTTTCTCAGGAAATATCACCAGCTCTTCAACCTTGACCCTGATGTCCGAATTGCTGACACGCTGATGCAAGTGCGGCTCATGGTGCGCACGTTGCCCAAGGTGCAATTGAAGTACTACCTGAGGCTGCAGAACCCTTATGACTGGCTCCCTGGGGTAATGGGCCACATCAAGCGCTTGAAGGAAGAGTGCCTCACTGTCGCCGACTACCGTGCCAGGCTTGCGGGTCTGCCTGCCTGTGATCCCGACATCGCCGATGAGCGCGAGGACATTGCGACACTATTCGAGGCCTACGAGGCCGCGATGCGTGCAGAGCATCTTGTCGATTACGTCGATCTCATCGCATTGCCCTCCCTTCGCGCGAAGGTCGATCGGACATCAGTTATTCAGTACATCGATCACTTCCAGCATGTGTTGGTGGATGAATATCAAGACGTCACTGAGGTGATGGTTGATCTTTTGCGGCAGTTGGCTCTGAATGCGCAATCAGTCTGGGTGGTCGGCGATGTGCGCCAAGCCATTCACCACTGGCGAGGCGCTTCAATCCGAAGCCTGATCAACTTCGATGCGACGTTCAGAAGCAACAGTCCTGGCGCGAATGTACGACGTTACAATCTGGATCTGAATAGGCGCAGTACACCTCAGATTCTTGAGTTGTTTACCTGTGCCGGCGTCCACCATGCTCTTACCAGCCGAATGCCGCTGGAGCATGTGACCGCTCACCGCCCTTCGATCAACCTAGTCCCGACTCTCTACGAGTGTGGCTCCAAAGGCTCTCAGTCGGTCACTATTGGCCAGCGCATCAACGCGCTCGTGCACCAAGGCATCCCGTATCGGGATCAGGTCGTCATCAGTCGAAAATCCTCAGACGTAGAGCAGATCGTGGAGGCGCTCACTGCCTTGAATGTACCTGTGCTACATGTTGGAGACCTATGTCAGCGGCCTGAGATCAAGAGGTTGTTATGCCTGATGGAGCTGCTATGCATGCGCCAGCCTCGCTCACTGGTCGGGTTGATCGCTGAACCCTATTTTCGTATGTCTCCCCAGGACATCGAGCACCTGAACTACATAACCCGCAAGGGCTCCGGCACTGACATGCAACGGGGTCGCTGGTTGTGGCAGCCCGTCCCAGGCTTATCGCCGGCCGGCCAACAGGCGAAGTCAAACCTTGCGCGGTTACTGCATGGGCTCAAACGTAACTCTCGGCCTTGGGAGTTCGTGTCGAAGGTGATTCTGGATCAACGTTACGGTATCCCGTCTGCGGCCGATCATTCGATTCGTGCGCACACTGAGCGCCTGGCTCTGTGGCTATTCGCCTATGCCGTCCGTAACGGTGACGGAGATGCCAAGCAAGCACGCCTTTCGCAATTTCTGCTTCGCGAAGAGTTGCGCCGCAGGATTGGTGAAAAGCTTGGAGAGCGCGGGATGCCGCCTGAGGCGCGAGTCCTTGACGCGGTGAGCGTTATGACCGTGCACGCAAGTAAAGGGCTTGAGTACACCGCCGTCCATGTGACCGACGTAGACGATACTTCCTACGGTGAGAAGCGCCCCTATTCTTACGATATGCGGAGCCTGGAGTTACTCCCCCCTGAAGTGCTCAACAGCAATGCTCGGGAGTTCATGTTTGAAGAGCAGGTCGAGCGAAACAACTTGCTCTATGTCGCGCTGTCCCGCGCTCGTGATTGCCTGTATCTCTACGAGGTAGGCGACAACCCAAGGCCTCTACCACTTAGGCGAGCAGCTGCCACGTGTTTGACCAAGCGTGCCGGAGTCGTGGTGCCAGCAACGGTGCCCGCAGCAGTTACATCTGCTGGCCATGCGGTGGCGGCGGCGGTTCCCTATGAGGCTTTCCAGACCTATCTTACCTGTCCACTGCAATACCATTACCGTCATGAGCTGGCCTTGACCGCCGAGCAGGACATTGATGTGTCGGTACGCGCACGCTGGGCGATCATGGATATGCTTCTCGCGTTCGCAAGAGACGGGGTCGACCCCAATGAAGCGTTCAAGGCCGCGTGGGCAGCGCATCGATTGCCGAGCAAGCAGGAAGATCCAGGGCTCATGAATGACGCCATCGCGGCTGCTAAACGAGGTTTAGCGATCGTACGAGGTCTAGGAGGCCGGGTTGTGGAGGGGATGGTTGCAGAAGTCGAGGGGCTACGGATCGAGCTTCCCTGGATGCTTATCCTGAACAACCAACTGCACTGGATAAGGGCTCAGGCAGGTGTTCAGTACACCCTGGGCCACCTGCGCCCTATGATGCAGAACATAAATGGTTCGCGGGTGGGAAGCGCTACGGTTTACTCGCTGATCACCGATCAACATGTCGCCGACGGCCCGTCAAAAAAACTGGAAAGCACTTCAGTCTACAAGATGGCTGTTCGCTTCACTGCAGGTGATCGGTCTGCGGCAAAGGGCAGAAACTGTGGCCGCTGCGCCTATCTGAGCATTTGTTCGAATACACCCTGATAGACCTTGGGGTACTCCTGATATCTGCTGCAACTACCGGCGTAGAGGGATGCGCTTCGTCTGCGGCTCAACTAGCGCCTTGTTCAAATGGAAGTGCCATGCAGCTCGATAACTTGGAATATCCCATCGATGTACTAGACCCGGCCCAGTTGAGGCGAATCGAATTCGTCCATAAAGGGTTTCTCTACCAACACCTGTACGCGGTGGGATGCCTGCTTGTCGCGGCGTCTTCCGGTGTGAAGGAAGTGCTGGTGGAGCTGGATGAGGACATCGAGCTCAGTATCGATGGTGGTCGAGTGTATGTGCAGGTCAAAACGCGTTCACTTCCAATTATGCCCGGAGATGTTGCAGGCGCCTTGGAGCGTTTTGACCTCATAAAAGCGGAGCATGAAGCCGGTCGCCGTTTCGGCGAAGCCCAATTCGTTATCGTGGCGAACCAAGTCCTCGGGCAAACGCTTCAGTCGCAGGTCGATCAGGGACGGTGCCCGTCTGATTTATTGTACGTCTGCCCAGAGGGAGATGCTCCACGCCTTGACTGCCTCCCGCCTGCTTGGCGAAATCTTGAAGAGGCTGCGCTGTGGTGTATTGCCCAAGCTGAAAAGCTCAACTTCTCTCTGTTGTCGCCGTCGTCACTGGTCTGGAAGCTGGCAGGATTGGTAACCCTTGCATCCGCAGGCGGCGGTCGAAGTTCGCATGTGTTCCGCACATCGGATCTGCCTGACTTGTTTGAGCAACTCATCGTCCAGCTCCAAGACTTTCCGACACCTCCTCAGTCATACCGACCTCAGCAGCATGAACCGGTCTTCGTATCACCTGAACGCGTCCGCATCGTGTGTGGGTTATCCGGTGCAGGGAAAACTACATGGGCTGCCCACTCGGCCCTTCATAGTCCCGAGCAGTGCACCTATTACGACGTGGGTGATCTTCCAGGGCCTGCTATCGCAAGCTCTATATTGCGGGAGCTGGCCTCGAAGTATTCCAAGCGTGACCCTGAAGGCATCCGAAAAATACTCCTGCCCGGTGCTAGCGGATTCGAGGCCATTCGCGCGTTTGATCGATTCTTAGAACAGGATGGAAATACCCTCCTGGTGGTGATCGACAATGCCCATCGGGTGCCTGTCGCCAACATGCGTGATCTGCTGAACGCGACGCGGCACATCCGTTTCATTCTCCTGTGCCAACCCCATGAAAATGTACGCGAGCTTGAAGCGCTCATGTCGCTGCGACGTGAAAGTCTGAAAGGGTGGGATCTCGATACCGTAGCGGGTGTCGTGCACAGCGCCGGAGCGTCTGGCAGTCCTAAAGCGCTGGAGCAACTTCGGATATACACAGGAGGCCTTCCTCTGTATGTCGAGAGCGCAACCAAGATCGCCTCGTCGGAGTACGGTGGCAGCATTGATTTGCTCTGCTCTGATCTCGCTCAGCAGGCGAATGTGGCCGAAACCGCCCAAGAGATCATCCTTACGCGGGTCTATACGAGCTTTGATCAAGCAACCCAGGATGCGCTGGCGATCGTAAGCCTTGCGGATGTGGGGTTGGCACGTGAAGAAGTTGTCCGTGTGCTTGCGGCCACGTTTAAGCTTTCACCCGCTGGTGCGGCTGCCACGATCAAAAAAATTCAGAGCACAGGAACGGTTGAGGTATTTGGGGCCAAAACTCTAAAAGTGCATGACGCTGTTCGTGCGATTGGCCTGCGTCACTTGGAGCTCATGAGCGAAGAGCAGGTGAATACTGCGCTCGTGACGTTAAAAGAGCTGCTGATCCAAGGGTTGGAGAAAAATCGTGATACGTCTCGATTTTCGCTTCTCACTCAGATATTCATCAGGTTGCAAGACGTGGAGACACTCATCGGACTTGCTGGCGAAGAGGTGTTCTATGAGATGGGAGTATCCGTAGACATCACCTCTGATCTGGAGCATGCGGTCGACTCCGGGGCTTTGGATCCTCATCAAGCATTTTGGGCTCTGGATGGCATTGTGTTCTCCCATATGAGGGAGGGACGCTTCGACGCGGTATCCGATCGCCTGCCCATGATGGAGCAACTTCTGAGAGAGCACGGGTTCGAGTTCCGTGAGCAGCTCGCCTGGGCCTTTAAGAAACTGATGTTCGCATCAGAGCGAGGCATGAGGCTGCAGGTGCAGGAAGCGATTGATTATGCATCCCCCAAGATCCCTGACGCCGCTCACCAGCGGATATTTGACTACACCCATGCCATCGCAATGTGGAAGCTGAAACGCCCAAAACAAGCCGAGACGCTGTGCTTGAAGGTTATTGGTGAGTACTACGAGCTGCTCGGGCTCACTCCGGCCGAGGTCATGGGCAAAAATGCAGATGTTCTATGGGCAGTAATCAACCGTCCGCCCAACGTCCACGAGGATCTCAAGCATCTTGCCGATGCTTTGGAGCTCTACGCCATAACCAGGCATGAGCAGGGCTTGCAGACTCCGTTCGCCCGTATTCATGCAATGAAATTTTACAGCATGATCGAAGCGTATGAATCGCTTGTGCGGCTAGGCCAAGATGCCGCCGATGAGTTCGTGGCCGTCAGGGACTATGTAGGCGCGAAGGAGGTAATCGAGCAACATGTCCTTCCGGTTATCACACACGCCGGATTGATTCCAAGGATGATTCAGGTCAGAAGCCAATATGCAGTGATTTTGGCGCTGGCAGGTGATCACCGGAGCGCCGTGGGTGAAATCAAGAGGTTGCTTCCCTACTTAGATGGACTTGAGGAGCACCAGCGCAGAGAGGTCAAGGGTCAAGCTGATTACATAGCCCATATCATCAGTGAACAGCAGCATCGAGTAGCCACGTTTTCGATGGACGCGGTGGGGCGTAATGAACGCTGCCCTTGTGGTTCCGGACTGAAGTTTAAGAAATGCCATGGCATGTAGGCTGGCACTCAGGTTGGTCAGCTGCTCTCTCAGAATTAGCGCGTATGAATGCGCTGCCGACGGCGCATTTGGTGCCTATGGCAGCCTACTCAAGCAGGTACTACTGGGGTCATCTGGTTCATCGCCTGGCGTGGGGTCAGTCGGCCCCTGAGGAAGCCTCTTCCGGTTGAGTTGATCCTGCATCCAGTCGCCCGCCTGATCGAACTCCAACATCATTTCATCGAACTCTGCGGGCGTGAGTAGCGTTGGGGGGCCGTTGTGCTTCAAGTAGCCTCCAGTTTTCCGTGGTGATGGCGAATTGAATGGTGCGAGTTCAGCGGCGCTCCAGCGAGGCTGAATGCCGCTATGCTGATGCCACGCTTCGAGGATCATGAGCATCGACGTACTTTACCGGCATAGTCTTCGACCCATCGTTGAAAGGAAGCATTGATGTCCGCGTTGCACGTATTTATCGACACAAATATTTTTCTTAACTTTTACTCATTCCCCGATGACCGGCTTGAAGTGCTGGACGAACTCATCGCCCTGACCCAGCCGGGTCAGATCACTCTACACCTGCCAAAACAGGTGGAAAATGAGTTCAAGAGAAATCGTGAGTCCAAGCTTCAGGCTGCGATGTCGGAGTTCAACAATGCCAAGCTGCCCAGCAAAGTACCCAACCATATGCGAGGAACAGCAACGGCTCGCCAGTACGATGACGCAGTGAGGACGGTTCAGCAGGCGAAGGCTCTGCTGATCGCAAATGCTACGTCGCTGGCCCTACGCAATGAGCTTGACGTAGATAGCAAGCTTGCCGATTTGTTCCGCAATGCCGCCCGTTACGCCGAAGACGACGAATTGTACGAGAAGGCCATCGTCAGGATGAATAAGGGGAATCCACCAGGTAAGGGGCAAAGCGTAGGCGACCGATACAACTGGGAAACCTTGCTAAGGCATGTTCCCGATGGAGATCTGTTCATCGTCTCGAAGGATGACGATTTCGTGTCACCGTTGACTATGGACAAGGTCAGTCGGCCTCTCGCTTTCTTGTCGGATGAATGGGCCGATTTGAAAGGCGGCGGCAATCTGAGCATGTTCAGAAATATCAAAGATCTCGTGACCTACTACAAAAACCAGCTGGAGCAGCCCGACACCGCTATTCCACCAGTAGTAGTCGAAGTTGAAGATGTCCCCCCCACCGCCGCCAATCACATCGATGCGGCGGATGCCGTGGCCGTGTCTAAACCTAGCGCTCCGCAAGCAGAGGATGAGCCGGAAGCAGCAGTCCCTGAGGAACGCCTCATCCAGGTAGCCCCCGAGGTGCCCCGTCGAGATGTTCTAGCCGCTATTCAAGACTTGGTAGAGAGCAGCTCCTTTTCGAATACACACTCAGCAGTGAGCAATCTCGTCCCCTACAAGCGGCACCTTGTGGCAGAGGACGCCGTCGCACTGTTTCGTGCAGCGGTCACCAACAGCCAAATCGGATGGATTATCTCCGACGATGACGTGGGCGACTTCTACTTGTCACTCTTCAATGAGTGGGCTTTGGCGATGGATTCTGAGTTGGCAGAGGCGGTTATCGACTTGCTTGGGCTTTCGTCAGAGCCGACCCAGGAAGAACCGTTTGAAGAGTACTCACAGCACTAGGATGCTTACAATGCGTGTGTTCTCTAGATTGTATCTGTCCACCGAAATCAAAGCGGAGCTGGTATTTTTATGGCTAAGAGCGAATCAGTGCGACGTCCAACTGAGGCTGATTTAGAGGCCGCTGTACATTCTGCAATCACAAGCGCATTTCCCAGTACGAATATCCAGATCCGTCATCAGGTGCACTTTAGCTTTCAGATGGGCAGGGCCCCAGTTGAGCTGGACGGTGGGCAAGCTTGGATGAAGGAAGGGCGGGCTGATATCGTTCTCTTCCATGAAGATCGTCCATTGGCTGTCTTGGAGTTGAAGCGCCAAGGGCTTCCTCTTACCGAAGCAGATCGGTTGCAAGGCATGTCCTACGCTCGACTACTCGATCCCATGGCTCCGCTGGTGGTGGTCTCGAATGGGGCGCATACGGAGCTGTATTCCACCTATGACGGGTCGAAGTGGCTGCCTGAAGGCGATGAAGAAAAGCAGCTTGCGGGGTTGATCAATAGCGCCTTCACGGTGGCGAGCGCTGACATACGCAAAGCTGCGCAGACCTTACTGGGCACGGACTGCAGGGTTTGGTCTGAAGTGGTGAAGGCGAGCTCCGCCGAAAAAATAGATGAGCTTTCAGGTGATCTGGCATCAAGTGAAGCACCGTTCGCGCATGACTTTTTGATCCCGAGAAGCGCGACGAGGGAGCTACTTAAGGAGCTTGAACATTCCTGTTTCGTAATCCTTGAGGGTGAACCGCTGGCTGGGAAAAGCAGTGTGCTTCGAGAGCTGGTGGAGCTGGCTGCAAAAAGTGATGTCTTTGTGCCGTTGTATCTGGAGGATGGCGGTCGTAGCTATCTCCAATGTGTGGCTGACGCGTTGCGGCGAATGGTGGAGTGGCCTTTCAAAGCTGAGGATGCACGCTCCTGGCTTCAGTCTCTGACGCGTGATCAGGAGATGAAGCTGGTGATACTGATCGACGACTACAGAAGTGCCAGTGAAGTCAGTCAGAGAGATTTGGAGGATTTGGTAAGCATTGCACGGGACGGCGGCTTCGCTGTCGTGATTGCTATGGATGATGGCTTGACCGAAAGCGTCATCAGGTCACCCAATGGCAGATCGCTTTCGTCTTTGGGCAGGATCAGCAAGCGAGTCACCGTCGGGCCGCTGCTGGACGATGAGTTTGAAAGCGCCGTATCAGCTGCCAGGTCTCACAGGGTCAGACTGATGAGGGGTAGCTTTCGCTCTGATGATTACCGCCGCCCGTGGATTTTCAGATCGGTGATTAGCAAGGCCAAAAAGGGATCTTTCGGAACCGAATTGCATGTGCCCGAGGCCCCAGCGCTGTTAGGCGTCGATTTCATACATTGCGTACGCGAACACTACGAGGGTTCCACCCTAAGGCATCATTTTCACGAGCTCGCCATAGTCACGCTCGATGACTACCTTCGCGCGGGTCGCTCGGACAGTATGGAAACAGAGGCCACGACGACTTTTCTACTGCGTAGCGAAGCCCTGAGAGGACTCTCGGTTGAATCTAGGGAATGTTTGGTTGGATGTGGTGCGCTGAAACCTCGAATGTTTGGGGACGCTCACATTTTTCGGATCGGATTTTGCGAAATGCTGGTGAGCGAGCTTGCCACTGTCATTGCTGAGTGCCTAAAGAATCTACTTAAATCTGGTGCCGAGTCACCAGTGGAGTGGCTCATGAGCGTAGCCGAGATGTTGCCTATGGGCGAAATCATCGCTGCACGGGCAATAGTCACGACTTTCCAATCTGGCGTCGATCCAACACCGCTGTGCAAAGAGCTTCTGGCGCAAAAACCAATCCAGGGCGTTAGC
>Ga0105251_10001390_pt1 | contig 20925 bp, 16 predicted proteins | sample KBSS64metaG_FD_80424 | JGI IMG/M metagenome (GOLD analysis project Ga0105251, IMG submission 80424) | Switchgrass rhizosphere microbial communities from Kellogg Biological Station, Michigan, USA - KBS S6-4 metaG | ecosystem: Host-associated > Plants > Roots > Rhizosphere > Soil | place...
GCCCGGTGAATCGGGATCACTGCACCCAGTCGCGCAAAGTATATACCAGAGTATGGTCGCCGCCGCTCAGCGTTAACCGCTGTGCGCTGAGGGTGAGCTTTGCGCCGTTTTCCAAGACCTTGCCAATGACCTGATCCCAATGGTTGCGCTGCGCATCGGCGCACAGCATGCGGGTAGAGGCCAGGTTTTGTACCCTCAATACCCCGTTCGCCAGCTGGCCCTGGCCGAAGAAGCGGTTGCACATGGCGCCCGAGACGTGCATTTTCTCGCCGAACTCCAGATTGGGCGCGTTGCCTGGCCCAGGCGCGATCGGAACGCCGTCCACGCTGTGCAGCACATAATTATGATGCAACAGATCGCTTTCACTCACCGCATTGTCTGGCTGATTCATGCCGCACCCCGCCAATAACATTGCCGCCAACGCCAGCGGCGCATAGTTCTTCATCTGTATCTCTCCGTGAAAAGGGCGCAGGCTTGAACTGCCCCCAGGCTATCAGGCGTCCAGCTGGTTAGGGCAGTGCTCGCCGCGGTCCAGTTGATTGATATTGTGCAGCGTGGTCTGTGAAATGCTGGTCAAGGCTTCCTCGGTCAGGAAGGCCTGGTGGCCGGTAAACAGCACGTTGTGGCAGGCCGACAGCCGGCGGAACACGTCATCCTGGATCACGTCGTTGGATTTGTCCTCGAAGAACAGATCGCGTTCATTTTCATACACGTCCATGCCCAGCGAACCGATTTTCTGCTGCTTCAGCGCGTCGATGGCGGCGGTGGAGTCGATCAGCGCGCCGCGGCTGGTGTTGATCACCATCACGCCGTCTTTCATCATCGCAAAGGCGTCGGCATTCAGCAGGTGGTGATTCTCCGGCGTCAGCGGGCAGTGCAGGGTAATCACGTCGGACTGCGCATACAGCGTTTTAATATCGACATATTCGGCGCCGAGCGCCAAAGCCTGGTCGCTTGGGTAGGGATCGTAGGCCAGCAGCTTCATGCCGAAGCCTTTCAGGATACGCAGGGTCGCCACGCCGATTTTACCGGTGCCGATCACCCCGGCGGTGCGGTTGTGCATATTGAAACCGATCAGCCCTTCCAGCGAGAAGTTGGCGTCGCGGGTGCGCTGGTAGGCACGGTGGATGCGGCGGTTCAGGCACATCATCATGCCCACCGCATGTTCGGCGACGGCCTCCGGAGAATAGGCCGGCACGCGCACCACCTTGATGCCCAGCCGCCTGGCGGCATCGAGATCCACATTGTTGAAGCCGGCGCAGCGCAGGGCCAGGATCTCCACGCCCACTGCCGCCAGCTCTTCAAGCACTTCACGGCCACCGTCGTCATTGACGAAAATGCATACCGCCTTGCAGCCGGCCGCAGTTTTGGCGGTCTTTTTGCTGAGCATGAAATCGAAAAACTCCAGCTCATAACCAAACTGCTGATTCACCAGCTCGAGATATTTACGGTCATACTGTTTGGTACTGTATATCGCCAATTTCATCGTGGTTTCTCCACCGTGATTTTGCGATAAATTTAACAGGTTTTAGTAAATTCTACAATTGGTTAGCACGGTTCCACGGTGCGCCGGCAGCGGATCCTGGGCGGCGTATTTGATCGACAAGCGGAGAGAACGGGAAGCCTGTCAGGGAGGGGGGCGATGGGGCTGAGCCTGTGAACCAAAAAAATCCCCACGGGGGTGTGGGGAATGGCTTCTCTAGTACATAGTTAGCTAGCAGCTGACTTTTATAAGAATGGTTGCCAGACTATTAATCATCAAATGCAACAACAATAACAAAAGTCCTAAATATGTCTTATTTGTGTGTTGAATATGTAACTAAACTCTACAACCCGCGTTTCCTGGCTTTGTCCGGCTTCACCCTATGTTAAATTCATGCCATCATTTAGCCATTCAGGCATAGACTTACCTTGTTGCCTAACTCAGGAATAAGCAATCATTTAATGACTAAGCGATTGGGCGTATCCATAGGGATAGTGGCGGGTGGCGTAATCTTGCTGGCGGCGCTGTGGCAAACCTTGCCGCGCTGGCTGCCGCATGTGTTGTCGCACTGGCTGCCGCAGGGCAGCCGGCTGGAATTGCAGGGCAGGCCCTATTGGCGCGAGGGCGCATTACGGTTGGACGGCGCCCGCTTCAAGGCGCAAGATTGCCTGCTGGCCAGCCTGGGGCCGACGCGTCTGTCTTATCGACAGGGGCGGTGGCAGGCGGTCAGCGACAAGATCGGCATCGATACCGCCTGCTTGGCCAAATTGCCGCCCGGCGATGCCGGCAGCCCCCCGCTGGCGCTCGATCAACTGCAAAAGCAGCTGCCGCAGCTGGATCTGACCGTCAACGATCTCACCCTGATCCCCTGGCAGCGTTATGCCGGCAAATTGCAGCTGACCTCCCGCGCGGAGGGGCAACATTTGCATTACCAGGGGCCAAATCTCAGCGCCGAGGCGCAGTTGGATCCCCGGCAGCAGCTGACGTTAACCCGTCTGACCATCATTCCGCCGAACAGCGCGCAACCCCTGCATCTGGCCGGTAAAATCGCCATCCCGCTGGATATGGACAGCGTGCCGACGCAGGGCGCGCTGCAGGGCGAAATGCAGACCGGCTATCTGGAGAAACCGTTGCTGTTGGATATGCGCTGGCAGCAGCGGCAGGGCGTGCTGACGTTAACCGAGAAGGGCGACGATAAGCCGCTGGCCACCTTGCCCTGGGCTGCCACTGCGCAGCAGCTCAGCATCAATCAGGGCGAGTGGCGCTGGCCTTATAGCCAACAGCCGCTGGCCGGCGGCCTGAGCATCGCGTTGCACGACTGGAGCAAAGGGTTTGATGAAACGCAGGTCAGCGCTCGCCTCAACGTAATTACCGCCGGCCACAACGGTAAAGGCAACGCCGTGCTCACGTTGGGGCCGGGCAAGATTGGCTTGACCGACAGCGATCTGCGTTTTCAGCTGACCGGGCAGGCCAACCTGGCCGATTTCTCCCTGACCGCTTCTATCCCCGGTATCCTTGGCGGCAGCGTGCTGAACCCGACGTTGGTGCTGCAGCCGGGATCGCTGCTGCGCCTGTGGGGCAGCCCGACGCCTGAAATAAAACTGGAAGAGGCGCGCCTGCCGCTGGCCGGGGTCAAGGTGACCGCCAACGGCATCACCGGACGTTTGCAGGCGATCGTCAACGCCAGCGACAGCTACTGGGGCCGCTTCAAGCTGCATCTGGACGGCAAAGCGCAGGATTTTTGGCCGGATCACGGCGACTGGCAGTGGCGCTACTGGGGCAATGGCCGGTTGCCGCCGCTGCAGGCCGCTTGGGACGTCGCCGGCAGCGGCCGCTGGCAGGACAGCACGCTGGTGCTCGACAGGCTTTCCACCGGTTTCGATAAATTGAAGTACGGCATGGTGACCGTCGATGCGCCGCGTCTCAGCCTCAGCCAGCCGCTGCGCTGGCAGCGCGATGCGCAAAACCCGGCGTTCAACGGCGAACTGCAGCTGGCCTCGGGCAAGGTCAGCTTCAGCGGCGGCGGGCATTTGCCTGCCCCGGTATTGGCGCTGCAGCTCAAGGGCAGCGCGCCGGACAGCGTCCAACTGCAGGGCAAACTGCAGGCCGAACAGATTGGGCCTATCGCCTTGCGCGGCCGTTGGGACGGCGATCGCCTGCGCGGTGAGGCCTGGTGGCCGAAGCAGTCGTTGAAGGTTTTCCAACCGCTGATCTCGCCGGATCTGAAGATCACGCTGCGCGATGGCGAGTTTTATGCGCAGTCGGCGTTTTCCGCCGCGCGCACGCAGGGGTTTGAGGCCGGCGGGCACTGGGTGGTGAAGAACGGCGGCATGTGGCTGCAAGACGGCGAAATGAGCGGTCTGGATTTCGTTCTGCCCTATCGGCTGAAGGATCATCTGTGGCAACTGGGCGCCAAGCGCCCGACGACGCTGCGCATCAAATCCTTCAGCAACCTGTTTGAAATGCAGAATATCACCGCCGATCTGCAGGGCACCTATCCTTACAGCGAGCGACAACCCCTGACGCTGAGCAACGTTGGCGTAGACGCCCTGAACGGCCACATCAGCCTGTCTGCGCTGCGGCTGCCGCAGCACGACGCGGCGGTGCTCAAGCTGGACAGGGTGGATCTCAGCGCGCTGTTTACCGCGCTCAAGCCCAAGCAGTTCGCCATGTCGGGGCGGGTAAACGGCGAATTGCCGCTGTACCTGAACCACCCGCAATGGCTGGTGCGCAATGGCTGGATAGCCAACGCCGGCACCCTGACGCTGCGGTTGGACAAAGACATGGCCGACGCCATCGGCAGCAATAATCTGGCGACCGGCGCGGCGATCGATTGGTTGCGCTACATGGAAATCACGCGTTCGCAGGCCAGGGTCGATCTCGACAACCTGGGCGAGCTGACGCTGCGGGCGCGCATCGATGGGGTCAACCCGCAGAAAAACGCCAAACGTGAAGTGATCCTGAACTACAGCCATCAGGAAAACGTGTTTCAGCTGTGGCGCAGTCTGCGCTTCGGCGACAATTTACAGGAGTGGCTGGAGCAGGCCCTCTCACAACCTGGGGAACAACCATGAAAATCCTGAGCGTGCCGGTGCTGGCGGCAGTGCTGAGCGCCTCTTTGCTGAGCGGCTGCGTGCCGCGCATCGAGGTGGCGACGCCCAAAGATCCGATCACCATCAATATGAACGTCAAAATCGAGCATGAAATCCATATCAAGGTAGATAAGGACGTGGAAAATCTGCTGAAAAATCAAAGCGGCCTGTTCTAGGAGCCAACATGAAAAAACGTTATTTGTGGCTGATAGGCGCCAGCTGGTTTTTCAGCGGCCTGGCGATGGCGATGGCGATGGCGCTGACGCTGGACGAAGCCAAGCAACAAGGGCGGGTAGGGGAAACCCTGAGCGGCTATATCGCACCGGTGAAGCAGGATGCGGAAACGCTGGCGCTGGTGAAACGCATCAATGCCGGCCGCGCAGAGAAATATCAGGAAGTGGCCGACGGCAATCACATCGCCATCGACGAAGTGGCGCGCATGGCGGGGCAAAAGCTGGTGACGCGGGCGCCAAGCGGCGAGTACGTGCGCGGCATCAACGGCCAGTGGCTGAAGAAATAAAAAAGCGCGCCATAAGGCGCGCAAGCATATACAGACATTGGATTATTATGAGGGTAGTGCAGGTTTAACAGGACTGGGGTCATGCTGTGGCAGGGGCTGCGCGCCCCTGCGCGGCATCAGGCGGTAACGACCTGGGCCAGCAACGCTTTGGCGTCTTCCTGCGCTTTGGTCGCCACGTCCGGGCCGTAGGCGATACCTTCGGCAAACACGAACTCCACGTCGGTGATGCCGATAAAGCCCAGGAACAGACGCAGGTAAGGTTCAACCAGGTCGGTTGCGGTGCCTTTATGGATGCCGCCGCGGCTGGTCAGGATGATGGCGCGTTTGCCTTTCACCAGGCCTTCCGGGCCATTTTCGGTATAGCGGAAGGTCACGCCGGCGCGGGCGATCAGGTCGAAATAGTTTTTCAGCTGGGTCGGGATGTTGAAGTTGTACATCGGCGCCGCCATAACGATGATGTCATTGGCCTGCAGTTCGGCGATCAGCTCGTCGGACAGCGCCAGCGCTTCTTTCTGGCGCGGCGTCAGCGGCGCATCGGAAGGGCGCAGCGCGCCAACCAGCTCACCGTCCAGCACCGGAATGGGCTGTGCGGCCAAATCGCGCACGGTAATGGTATCGTCGCCGTGGGTGTTGCCCCATTGCTCAACGAAGAAATCAGCCAGTTGGTTAGACTGAGAGTAGGTCGCCAGAATGCTGGATTTAAGAACCAATACTTTGCTCATCGGTAATTCCTTACGTTATGACAGTGACATCAGGACAAAGCGTCCTTTGCATGGGATACATGCTATTCACATTCATCCACCAGTGATAGCGCAATATTTCGAGATCTTCGTTCGATTTTATTGAATAACATGACGCGTCTTAACTCGATGGATTATGGAGAAAAAGCCGCGTGTGATAGTCTGTGCGGCTAAAGCTGAAAAATCGCTAAAACATCATTAAACCGTTGCTATCCCTTGCTGTAGCAGCGATGAAACAAGGAACACCGAACGTGAAATCTCCGCTCGAGGCATTGCCGGCCCAACTGGGCGAGCTGATGCTCCGCGATCAGCAACGTCTGCAGCGTCGCCTGCAGGGCGCACGAAAAATCAAAAATCCCGATGCTCAGGCGGCGGTAGCCGCAGAGTTGGAAACAGACATCGCGGCGGCGCGGCAGAAAGCGCAGGCGCGTGCCGCCGCCTGCCCGAAAATCACCTACCCGGAAAACCTGCCGGTCAGCCAGAAAAAGCAGGACATTCTCAATGCCATCCGCGATCACCAGGTGGTTATCGTCGCCGGTGAGACCGGCTCGGGGAAAACCACCCAGCTGCCGAAGATTTGTCTGGAGTTGGGGCGCGGAGTCAAAGGGCTGATTGGCCATACCCAGCCGCGGCGGCTGGCGGCGCGCACCGTCGCCAACCGCATCGCCGACGAACTGGAAACCCCGCTCGGCGGCAGCGTTGGCTACAAGGTGCGGTTCAACGACCAGGTCAGCGAAAATACCCTGGTCAAGTTGATGACCGACGGCATCCTGCTGGCGGAAATCCAGCAGGACCGCCTGCTGATGCAGTACGACACGCTGATTATCGATGAAGCGCACGAGCGCAGTCTGAACATCGACTTTATCCTCGGCTATCTGCGCGAGCTGCTGCCGAAACGCCCGGATCTCAAGGTGATCATCACCTCGGCGACCATTGACCCACAGCGGTTCTCGCGCCACTTCAATAATGCGCCGATTATCGAAGTTTCGGGCCGCACCTACCCGGTAGACGTGCGTTATCGACCGGTGGTCGACGACGCGGACGATACCGAACGCGATCAGCTGCAGGCGATTTTCGACGCGGTGGACGAGCTGGGGCGCGAAGGGCCGGGCGATATCCTGATCTTTATGAGCGGCGAGCGCGAAATTCGCGATACCGCCGACGCGCTGAACCGCTTAAACCTGCCGCACACCGAGGTGCTGCCGCTGTACGCGCGCTTGTCGAACAGCGAACAGAACCGGGTGTTCCAGTCGCACCACGGCCGCCGCATCGTGCTGGCGACCAACGTGGCGGAAACCTCGCTGACGGTGCCGGGCATCAAATACGTGATAGACCCAGGCACCGCGCGCATCAGCCGTTACAGTTTCCGCACCAAGGTGCAGCGCCTGCCGATCGAGCCGGTGTCTCAGGCCTCGGCCAACCAGCGTAAGGGCCGCTGTGGCCGCGTATCTGAAGGGGTGTGCATCCGCCTGTATTCGGAGCAGGACTTCCTGTCGCGGCCTGAATTTACCGATCCGGAGATCCTGCGCACCAACCTCGCTTCGGTTATCTTGCAGATGACCTCGCTTGGGCTGGGCGATATCGCCGCCTTCCCGTTTGTGGAGGCGCCGGACAAGCGCAACATTCAGGACGGCGTGCGGCTGCTCGAAGAGCTGGGCGCTATCAAAACCGCCGACAACGGCCACTATCAGCTGACGCCGCAGGGCCGCCAACTGGCGCAATTGCCGATCGACCCGCGTCTGGCGCGCATGGTGCTGGAAGCGCAAAAGAGCGGCAGCGTGCGTGAAGTGATGATCATCACCGCCGCGCTGTCGATCCAGGATCCGCGCGAACGGCCGATGGACAAACAGCAGGCGTCGGACGAAAAACACCGCCGCTTCGCCGACAAGGATTCGGATTTCCTGGCCTTCGTCAACCTGTGGGACTACCTGAAAGAACAGCAAAAAGAGCACTCTTCCAGCCAGTTCCGCCGGCTGTGCCGCAACGATTTTCTCAACTATCTGCGGGTACGCGAGTGGCAGGACATTTATACCCAGCTGCGCCAGGTAGTGAAGGAGCTTGGGCTGCCGGTCAACAGTGTGCCTTCCGACTACCGAAGTGTACACACCGCGCTGCTGACCGGCCTGCTGTCGCACATCGGCCAGAAAGACGCCGACAAGCAGGAGTTTACCGGCGCGCGCAACGCCCGTTTCTCGATCTTCCCCGGCTCCGGGCTGTTCAAGAAGCCGCCGAAGTGGACCATGGTGGCCGAACTGGTGGAAACCAGCCGGTTGTGGGGGCGCATCGCCGCGCGCATCGAACCCGAGTGGATCGAACCCTTGGCCCAGCACCTGGTTAAGCACAGCTACAGCGAGCCGCACTGGTCGAAATCGCAGGGCGCGGTGATGGCCAGCGAGAAAGTCACGCTGTTCGGTCTGCCGATCGTCGCCGCCCGCCAGGTCAACTATGGCAGCATCGATCCGCTGCTGTGCCGTGAACTGTTTATCCGCCATGCGCTGGTGGAGGGCGACTGGCAGACGCGCCATGCGTTCTTCCGCGAAAACCTCAAGCTGCGCACCGAAGTGGAAGAACTGGAACACAAATCGCGCCGCCGCGACATTCTGGTGGATGACGACCAACTGTTCAGCTTCTACGACCAGCGTATCCCGAATGACATCGTCTCCGGCCGGCATTTCGACAACTGGTGGAAAACCGCCGGCAAGCAGCAGCCGGATCTGCTCAACTTTGAAAAAGAGATGCTGATCAAGGACGGCGCCAACAAGGTCAGCGCGCTGGATTACCCGAACTTCTGGCATCAGGGCAACCTCAAGCTGCGCCTGAGCTACCAGTTTGAGCCGGGCGCCGACGCCGACGGCGTCACGGTGCATATCCCGCTGCCGATCCTTAATCAGGTGGAGGAGCAGGGCTTCGAGTGGCAGATCCCGGGGATTCGCCGCGAGCTGGTGATAGCGCTGATCAAATCGTTGCCGAAACCGGTGCGCCGCAACTTTGTGCCGGCGCCGAACTACGCCGAAGCGTTTCTTGGCCGGGTGACTGCACTGGAACTGCCGCTGCTGGACGCGCTGGAGCGCGAGCTGCGCCGCATGACGGGTGTGACCGTGTCACGTGATGACTGGCAGTGGGATCAGGTGCCCGATCATCTGAAGATGACCTTCCGGGTGGTGGGGGAAAAGCACCAGACGCTGCGTGAGGGCAAAGATCTGGCGGCGCTGCGCCTGCAGCTGAAGGACAAGGTGCAGGAAACGCTGTCGGCGGTGGCGGACGACGGGCTGGAGCAAAGCAACCTGCATATCTGGAGCTTCGGCCAACTGCCCGCCTTTTATGAGCAGAAGCGCGGCGGCTACTCGATGAAGGCCTATCCGGCACTGGTGGACGAGAAAGACAGCGTGGCGATCCGCTTGTTCGACAGCGAGCAGGAGCAGCAGCAGGCGATGTGGCAAGGCACCCGCCGGCTGCTGCTGTTGAACATCCCCTCGCCGATCAAGTATCTGCACGAAAAATTGCCAAACAAGGCCAAGTTGGGGCTGTATTTCAACCCGTACGGCAAGGTATTGGATCTGATCGACGACTGCATCTCTTGCGGTATCGACAAGCTGATCGCCGAACACGGCGGGCCGGTATGGCAGGAAGAACGGTTTGCCCGGCTGCAGGAACGGATCCGCGGCGAGCTGAACGACACCGTGGTGGAGGTCGCCAAGCAGGTTGAGCAAATCCTGACGGCGGTGTTCAACATCAACAAACGGCTGAAAGGCCGGGTGGACATGTCGCTGGCGCTGGCGCTGTCGGACATCAAAACCCAGCTCGGCGGGCTGGTCTACCGTGGGTTCGTCACCAACAACGGCTGGAAGCGCCTGCCGGACACGCTGCGCTATCTGCAGGCGATCGAACGCCGGTTGGAGAAGCTGGCTATCGATCCGCACCGCGACCGCGCGCAGATGCTGCGGGTGGATCAGGTGCAGCAGGCCTGGCAGCAGTGGCTGAACAAGCTGCCGCCGAAGCGCCAACGGGACGAAGAGGTGCAAGAGGTGCGCTGGATGATTGAAGAGCTGCGCGTCAGCCTGTTCGCCCAGCAGCTGGGCACGCCGTATCCGATTTCGGACAAGCGTATCCTGCAGACTATCGAACAACTTTCGGCCTAATAGGCGGGGATCGCGGTGGAGCAATGCGGCGCGTAGCGCGCCGCAGACGAATTACTTGCCCGCAGCCAGCGCATCCAGCGCGTCGCGGATGCCGGGAACCGCCAGCGCGCGGTTGTCGGCGCGGTAACGGTCTTTCGCCGCCGGCGCCGAGCTTTGAATGGCGATAAGCTGCCAGCCGTCGGCGGTTTTCAACAGCAGGGGTGAACCGCTGTCGCCGGGTAGGGTATCGCACTGGTGCGAGAGAACGCCCTGTTGCGCCCAGCCGGTGATCTTGCAGTTCTGATGGCTGTAGAGATCATCCAGATGGTCTTCCGGATAGCCCGCCTGGGTAATCAGCCTTTTCGCCTGCTTCAGCGTTTGGGTCAGCGCTTTGCTGTCGCCTTGCCACAGCGGTAGCGGTTTGATCGGCAGCGGAGTTCTATCTTTCAGACGGATCAGCGCAAAATCATAGGCCGCTGCGGCGGGGGGGACAATCCAGCCGTCGCCGTCCGGCTTCAGTTTTTTGCCCAGCTTGCTGTCGACCAGCGTTTCAATATTGTCGGTTTGGTATTTCCAGCTCTTATTGCCGGCGACAAAGCGCAGCGCAATGGCCTTGTCCAGCTGGCCCGGCGGCGCCAGCACGCAGTGGCCGGCGGTTAACGCCAGGTGCGGGGAGATCAGCGTGGCGGTGCACAGGTTGCCGCTGGCGGTCTCCACCTGGCCGATCGCCTGCCACGGCCAGGCGGCGGTTTCTGCGACCTTGGCTCGTTCATCCTTGCCGAAGAACAGGCGGGTTTGCTCGGCCGCCGCAGCGTCGGATGGGCTGTCGGCGCGGGCCGAAAGGGAAAGCGCGAACGGGAAAGTGCACAGCAACAGTAAAACGGATATGCGCATAGATCTCTTGCCTGGCAAATACGGATCATCCATAAACACACTGAATGCTAACTATAGACTGAATTAGTCATCCTGTGGATGGGCATCGGCTGATTTTTCAATAATTTCCCACCGGAAAACGGCGGCGGGCTACAGATAAAAGAAGGCGGCGATCAGTCCACAGAGGATCAGGGCGGCCAGAATGATTTCAAACAGGTAGCGACGCAGCATAGATGAGAACTCCCGATGAAAAACACCCGGCGAACCGGGTGTTGGACAAATCTTTGCCTGGACTGGTGAGGGGAGCCTCACATCAGGTTGCTATTATGCAGCCGGAGTGCTGGTCGCTTTCTTGTGGCTGGCTTTTTTGTGGTGCTTTTTAGCTGCCTGGGCTTTTTGAGCCGGGGCTTTTTTGTGGTGTTTTTTAGCGGCCTGCGCTTTTTGCACTGGCGCTTTCTTCGCGTGATGTTTTTTCACGTGAGCGGTTTTAGCCGGAGCAGCGGTAGCGGTGGTTGCAGTCGCAGCCGGCGCGGAAGTGGTGGTGGCGGCATCAGCAGCGAAAGCAACAGAAGACAGACCCATTGCAGCGGCAACAACCAGAGCTAATACTTTTTTCATTGTCGATTCCTCAGATTACTTTTCGGGTATCAACCCCACTGCGGGGCCGTTGAGTAAGATACTAGGCAAACGGCGGCGGGCTTTCCGTGAGTGATTGGTTTCGGCATGTAACCTAATGTACAGCCGGGCGGCGCCGGGCGGTATAGCTGTTATAATGGCCGCTACGACAGGTTAAAAAGGATTTTAAATGAATGAGATAGCGATTCGCCATGGGGTGACTGAACAAGGAGCGGTACCGATTGCCTATGAAGACTGGGGCGATATCTCGCATCCGCCGTTGCTGTTGATCATGGGGATTGGCGCCCAAATGCTGCTGTGGCCGGATGATTTTTGCCAGGCACTGGCGGCCAAGGGGTTTCGGGTGATCCGTTTCGACAATCGCGACGTCGGTTTATCGGGCAAAACGCAGGCAAGGCGGCGCCTGCCGCTGTGGTTGCTGATGTTACGCGCCCAGATGGGATGGCAAACCCCGGTGCCTTACACCTTGGCGGATATGGCGGCTGATGCGGTGCACCTGTTGGACCACCTGCAGATCCCCCAGGCCCACGTCGTAGGGGCGTCGATGGGCGGCATGATCGCCCAGGTGTTGGCCGGCGAATATCCGCAGCGGGTGAAATCGTTGACCATCCTGTTCTCCAGCACCAACCAGCCGCTGTTGCCGCCGCCGGCGCCTTCATTGCTGCTGCAGCTGCTGCGCCGCCCTGCGGCCCAGGCTACGCCCCAGCAACGGCACCAGGCGATGAAAGATTTTCTGCGCGCGCTGGGTACCGAAGATTACCCGGCGAATGACGCAGAGGTCGATCAACTGGTGAGGCGCTTGCTGAAGCGGGGTACCGATCCCGAGGGTATGCAGCGGCAGCTGTCTGCGCTGCTGGGCAGCGGCGATCTGCGGCGCTACACCCGCAAGATCGCGGCGCCGACGTTGGTTATCCACGGGGAGGCGGATCGTCTGGTGCGCAAGGCCGGCGGCGTCGCCGTCGCCAAAGCGGTGGCTAATGCCCGGCTGCAGACTATCCCTGGCATGGGGCATGACCTGCCGCCACAGCTGCGGGCGCGGCTGGTTGAATTGATCGCCGGGCACGCGGCGCAAACGCCTGGCGAGAGCGGCTAAACGCCTGCCGGCAAGTAACATTAGCGAAACTGTGGCTCTATTTTAGTTACAACATACTTATTGAGAACGACAGACCGCCACTCTGCAGCCCAGGTGCAAGCGGCAGGGGCTGTGCGCTATGAAACGTCTCGGCGTCAGGCAGGGGAAAAGGCGCAGCGGTATGCCGCGCCTTGGGGGGCTTTACAGGTAACGGCTTTCCAGATGCTGACGGAAATAGCGTGGGTTAAGCGTTTCGCCGGTGGCGTTGGCGATCAGCGTATCGGTAGGGAAACGGCTGCCGTGGCGCCAGATATTGTGGCGCAGCCAGTGGAACAGCGGCTGCAGGTTGCCAGCGGCGATATCTTCGCTCAGCGAAGGCAGCGCCTGGCGCACGCTATGGAACAGCTGCGCGGCGTACATGGCGCCCAGAGTATAGGTTGGGAAGTAGCCGAAAGCGCCGTCGGTCCAGTGGATGTCCTGCATGCAGCCGTTGCGATAGTCGCCGATGGTGTCCAGGCCCAGGTAACCGCGCATCTTCTCGTTCCACAGCGCCGGGATATCCTCGACTTCGATATCTCCTTCAACCAGCGCCTTTTCAATTTCATAGCGCAGAATGACGTGAGCAGGGTAGCTCACTTCATCGGCATCGACGCGGATCAATCCCGGTTTAACGCGCTGGTTGAGGCGGATAAAGTTGCTTTCTTCCAGCGCCGGCTGCTCGCCGAACTGGGTCGTCACCAATGGGCGCAGAATTTTCAGGAAGTCGCTGCCGCGCGCCAGCTGCATTTCGAACAGCAGGCTTTGGGATTCGTGAATGGCGGTCGAACGCGCCAGCGCAACCGGCTGGCCCAGCAGATCGCGCGGCAGATTTTGCTCGTAGCGCGCGTGGCCGGTTTCGTGCACGATGCCAAGCAGCGCGGTCAGGAACTCTTTGTCGTTGTAGCGCGTGGTGATGCGCACGTCTTCCGGCACACCGCCGCAGAACGGATGCGCGCTGACGTCAACCCGGCCGCCGTCAAAGTTGAAGCCCAGCAGCTTCATCACGCTCAGGCTCAGCTGGCGCTGGGTTTCCAGGTTGAACGGGCCCTGCGGCGTCAGGCAGGGTTCATTGGCCTGTTTGGCCACCACCCGTTGCAGCAGGTCCGGCAACCAGGTTTTCAGATCGCCGAAGATGCGATCGAGATCGCTGCTGCGCATGCCCGGTTCGTACAGGTTAAGCAGGGCGTCATAGCGGCTGGTGCCGGCGGCCTGGGCGCGGATCTGCGCTTCCTGCCGGCTGAGTTTAACCACTTCACGCAGGTTCTCGGAAAATCCTTCCCAGTCGTTGGCCGGGCGTTGCGCCCGCCAGGCATGCTCGCAGCGCGCGCCGGCCAGCGATTTGGCCTCGACCAGTGATTCAGGCACCAGCACTGCGTTGTCATATTGGCGGCGCATTTCCAGCAGGTTGGCTTGGTCGATGTCGTCCAGCGCTTCCTGCTGGGCGCGATCAAGCAACGCACCGGTTTTTTCCGCCGTCAGGATCTGGTGCTGCAGTACGCTGAGCTCGGCCAGCGCTTCCGAACGCGCTTTGCTGCCGCCCGGCGGCATCATGGTTTGCATGTCCCAGCCGGCAATGGCGGAGAGGTGGCCGAAACGCGACAGTCGGGTAAACAAAGCGCGCAGTTCGCTATAAGCGGAGGATGGGGAATGTGCAGATGTCATTGTTCGGCTCCATAGGATAGTGATCCGGTCTAAGTTACGCCGGTTCTGCTTTTAAATTGAAAGTCGGTTTCAGCGGCCAGCAGAAGCGGAAGCTGGCGCCGCCGAGGGCGCTGCCCTCGACAAACACCTGGCCCTGATAGGCCACGGCGATGGAATGCACGATAGCCAGCCCCAGCCCACAGCCGCCGGTGGCGCGGTCGCGGCTGGGATCAAGGCGCACAAAGGGTTCGAACACCCGTTCGCGCTCTTCCGGCGGAATGCCCGGGCCGTCATCCTCTACCTGCAGGCAGGCCAGATCGCCGTCAAACCACAGGCCAACGCGCAGCCGCTGTACGGAATAGCGCAGGGCGTTGTTGACCAGGTTGTCCAGCACCCGCTCCATCAGGCGCAGATCGACGCCGCCAAAGTCGCCGACGTGCGGGATATCGAGCTGAATTTCACGCTCCGGGTGGATCAGGCGCATATCCTCGACCTTATCCTCCAGCCATTTGGGCAGGTCGAGCGGTTCGATGTTCAGCGCCACCTGGGGGCGATCCAGCCGCGCATAGGTCAACAGCTCGTCGATCAATGACTCCAGTTGGCCGATATCGCGATTCAGCGCCTGCTGCTCGCTGTCAGACAGGTTATCGCTCATTGCCAGCCGGTAGCGCAGGCGCACCAGCGGGGTGCGCAGCTCGTGGGCGATGCCGTCGATCAGCTGCTTTTTGCTGGCGATCAGCGTGTTGACGTTGTCGGCCATCTGGTTGAACGCCACCCCGAGCCGGCTGAGGCTGGAGGTAGGATCGAAATGGGTTCGCTCATCCAAATGCCCGGCCCCCAAGCGCTGGGCGGCGTTCTCCAGCTTGAGCAGGTCTTGCCAGTGCGGGCGCATCCACAGAAACACCGGCAGCGCCAGCGACATGCCGATAAACACCAGCAGCGCCAGATCCAGCAGGCGCATCTGGTGGAGATAAAACAGGTAAGGGATGGGGCCGACCACCAACACATAGTGGCTGCGCGGAATGCGCTGCATAAAGGTGTATTGATCGTCGAGCGCGATGATTTCGCCCAGCCGCAGCCGGCGCTTGAGGTCTTCGCTCAGATCCTGTTTGCCGAGCGGCTCGATGTGCAGCTTGAACGACAGGTTCAAATCCAGCGTAGCGATGGTTTTGTTCCAGTCTTTCAGCGGTATTTCGCGCAGTTCACTGCGCATCAGGTACAGCGAGCTTTTCATCAGGTCATCCATCGACTGGCGGCCGGCGCGTTCGGCGGTAACTTTGTACACCAGCCCGACCAGCATCGCCATCACCAGGAAGCAAACGAACAGCAGCAAAAAAAACTGCACGAAAAGCTTTCTCATTGTTGCACCGATGCCCAGGCGTTCGGGGCGAACAGGTAGCCTTTATTGCGCACGGTCTTGATGCGGAACGGCTCCAGCGCGTTGTCGTACAGCTTGCGGCGCAGACGGGAAATGGCCACGTCGATGCTGCGATCCAGCCCGTCGTAGCTCACGCCGCGCAGGTTCTGCAGCAGGGCCTCGCGGTCCATGATCTGCCCGGCGTGGGTGGCCAGTTCCCACAGTAAATCGAAATCTGAGGTGGACAGCGTGATGGTTTCATCTTCCAGCGTCACCTGGCGGTTGACCGGGTCAATGCACAGTAGGCCGAAATGCAGCGCGTTGTGTTGGGTGAGTGGTTGAGCAGACTCTTCTTTCGGCTGCTGGCCGTGCTGACGCAGGTGCAGCCGCAGCCGCGCCAGCAGCACCGCCGGCGGCGTGGTTTTCAGGATGTAATCGTTGGCGCCCATTTCCAGCGAGAGAATATGGTTCATGTCGCTGTCCAGCGAGGTGAGCAGCACGATCGGGCCGGGGAAGGTCGGCCGCAGGTCGCGGCACAGCGTCATGCCGTCCTTGCCGGGCAGCATGATGTCCAGCAGCACCAGGTCGGGTTGTTCCTGCTCGATACGCGCTTGCGCGCTGTCGCCGCGCGGTTCGATCAGCACGTCAATGTCGTGCTTACCAAGATAGGCGGCAATCAGCTTGCCGACCTCAGGATCGTCTTCAACAAAAACAATTTTATGCATATGCCAGCGGTCTTATTGGAAAAGCGAAGTTCAGCATAGCGCGGCGTTCAACGATGCGCCACGCACATCTGTCAGTTAACGCAACGGCCGCCCGCCGTCTACGCCATGGGTGCGGCCGGTGACGTAGCGGCTTTCTAGCAGGTAGTCCACCAAATTAACTACCTCGCTTTCGCCAGGCGCCACTTTCATCAGCGATTTCGCCAGCGCCTGCTGGCGATAGGCTTCGTCGTCGCCCGGATTGAAGATGATCAGCGCCGGGGCGATGGCGTTCACTTTGACCTCCGGCGCCAGCTTGCGCGCAAAGGAACGGGTCATGTTGTCCAGCGCCGCCTTGCTGGCGGCGTAGGCGATATGCTTGTCGCTGCCTTTCTCCACCACGTAATCGGTCAGGTGGATTATATCGGCGCCGGCCTGGCCCTGGCCCATCAGGCAGGGCTCGAGCAGCTGATTCAACAGGTACGGGGTATAGACGTGGATTTGCAGCATCGCCGCCATCACCTGTTCCGGCGGCACTTCCGGCGACTCGGCCTGCCAGGCGCTGGCGTTGTGGATCACCGCGCGCAGCTTGGGCGCCGCCTGGCGCACCTGCTCGGCAAAGTGGTAGATGCCCTCATGGGTGGAAAAGTCGCCCTGGATGCAACAGGCCCCCAGCCTCTTCAGCTCGGCCAGCGCCGGGTAGTCGCTGCGATAGGCGATGATGACCGGCACGCCGCGCTGCAAAAAGGACCTGGCCAGCGCCAGCCCAATCCGCCGTGCGCCGCCGGTGATCAGCACCGGGGCCGGGTTGTGATGTTCCATTGATTAAAGCTCCTGGACAGACTGGCAAACAATAGGGGAATTATGCCATTATACGGCGGAAAGTCGTTAAGGCTTCGCATCGATTATCCATTTCTGGATGTAAGATCCCCAATGAATTTCAGCCGCCGGCGTCGGCAGCTTGAAATACCACGGGTTAACACTGGCCAGGAGAGGAATGAGGGGATGAACAGCAATCACCTTGCATCCATCGCGCGCAGTGAGAAAATCTGTTTCGACTACATGGATTTTCTGTCCGCATCGTGCAAGAAGCACTGGCGCTTTGTTGATGCTATTTATGGTGTGATGCCGATCTTCGGCATGGTGTTGAAATCACGTGTGACCACGTCACAAACACGTAAAGAGCAGTTGAAGGAATTGGCGCTGCAGGTGGTGTCCACCCAGGTCAGCGACGAAACCAATATTGTGCGCCTGATCGATCTGGCGGCGCAGCAAGGGTTGGCGGTATTCGATATCCAGCTGCCTTACGCGCTGGACGCGGAGCAGCTGGCGGCAATCCAAAAAGAGTGTGAAGAAGGCGTGTCGATTGCCCTGGTGGGTGAGCGCATGACCATCAGCATCCCCCGCGAAAGCTAACCGGGTGTCGCCACCCGGCCCTGATTCCGTTACTGCAGCATAAACCAGCCGGCCGGCACCGTTGCCGCCAGCAGCAGGAAAATGCTGCTTTTTTCCAACCGGTTCAGCAGTTTGATATCATGGTGCCCGCGGCGGGCATAGATAAATACCAGCAGCCCCGGCGCATACAGCAGCACCGACATCAGCAAATGCATCAGCCCTGACGCATACAGCAGCCAAATCCCATACAGGCAGGCGCCGGTGGCGGCAAAGATCAAGCGTTTGTCCCGACGACGGCAGGCGACCTTGAACAGGAAAGCGCCGACCAGGAAGTAAGGCACCAGGATCATTTCCGAGGCGATGGTCAGCAGCGAATTGTAGTTGCTGCCGGTGAGCCAGATCAGCACCAGCGCCAACTGCACCGCGATATTGGTCAACCACAGCGAGGCCGAAGGGGCGTGATGGCGGTTCTGTTTACGAAATATCCGCGGGAAAGCGCCATGCTGAGCGGCCAGCAGCGGCACTTCTGCGGCCATAATGGTCCAGCTCAGGTAGGCGCCGCAGACCGAAATAATCAGACCGGCGGCGATAATCACGTCGCCCCAGGGGCCAATCAGGTCCACCATCAGCACCGCCATCGAAGGGTTGCGCATCTCGGCCAGCTCGGTGCGCGGCACCACGCCCAGCGACAGCAGGGTAACCAGCAAATACACCGCCAGCGCCGACAGCACCGCCAGCATGGTGGCGCGGCCCACGTCTTTCTTGTTGCGCGCGCGGGCGGAGACCACCACGGCGCCTTCTACGCCGATAAACACCCATAGGGTGATCAGCATGGTGTCTTTCACCTGTTCCCACACCGGCTTGCCGAGCGCAATGCCGTGGAAATCAAGGGTGAAAACGTCCATTTTGAAGGCGATGGCCGCCAGCACGGCAAACAGCCCGAGCGGCAGCAGCTTGGCCAGGGTGGCCGCCAGATTGATGCTGGCGGCGGTTTGCACCCCGCGCAGCACCAGCGCGTGTACCACCCACAGCAACAGCGACTCGGCGATCAGCGCCTGCCAGGTATTGCCATCGCCTAAAATCACCTGGCCGCCGCGATCGGTAAAAATGCTCAGGGCGGCGAAGACGATCACCAGATAAGACACGTTGGCAATCACCGCGCACAGCCAATACCCCCAGGCGGAGCAAAAGCCCACCAGCTCGCCGAAGCCTTCCTTCGCATAGGTAAAGATACCACCGTCCAGATCGGGGCGCAGGCGGGTAAGCAGCAGCATGGCGAAGGCCAGGAACAGGATGCCGACGCCGGTGATCGCCCAGCCCGGCAGCAATGCGGCGGGGCTGGCTACCTGTGCCATGTTTTGCGGCAGGCTGAAAACCCCGGCGCCCAGCATCGAGCTAAGCACCAATGCGGTTAACGCGGTAAGACCTAGTTTTTTTTCCAATGACGGGTCCTGAACACAGAATAAACAACTGGAAGGGAGCTGCTTGGCAGTAACAACGCGGGGACAATCAGCGCGCCGCTAGACAATAGCCCTAAAAATTGGCGCAAATTCTACGGAGGGATGATTGCAGATGCAATGATTGAATATGCGGAATTTACAAAAAACTATTCAGCCGGCGTTGAGGTGGGGCAAATAAAAACGGGCAGCTCAAACGCTGCCCGATGGTAAACCCATTGCTTAGGGGGTAAAGACGGTTATTTGAACAGATCGGCGCTGACGGTCAGGTTGCCGCCGCTCTTGTTCTGCCACTGGCGGGTCACGTGATAGTACTTGGCGCCTTTCTCGGCCGCACGCTTCGCCACTTCGGTTGAAATGTCGGTCATGCTGTTGAAGTGGCCGGTGAAGGTCACCGAGTCAAATGGCACCATCTGGGCGGCGGTCACGTTGTTCACTTCCTGGATCTTGGTGCCGTTCGGCAGCGTAACGGTATAGCGCTGGCCGGTAGAGGACTGGGTTTCGAAGAAGCGACCCACCTCACGGCTTGGCGAACCGGAAGAGGCTACGCCGGGAATTTCCACGTTCGCTGCCGCGGCGCCGCCGGCGGCCAGGGCTGCGCGGCCGGCATCAGAGTCGGCAGGGATCGCATCCGGGCTTTGTACGCGGCGTTTTGGCGCATCGGCTTTATAAATGTACGCGGTGACGAACTGGTTGCCGCCTGAGTTGGCATCAACCTGGCGCACGATAAAGAACGAGGCAGCGCCTTTTTTCTTCGCTTCTTTGGAGATGGCGTCGTTGATGTCAGGCTGGCTGCGGTAGAAGCCGCTGACGCTAACGGTATCGTACGGCTCCAGCTGATAGGCCTGTTCTTTCGGCAGTTCGTTCACGCCGTTAAATACGCGGTATTTTGGATCTTTGCTCACTTCCGGCGCATCTTTGTGGTAAAGGTCTGCGGTGACGCGCCAGTTGCCGCCGTTGTTGCTGCTATTGCTGTCCTGAATGTAGAAGGAATCTGCACCCAGTTTGTCTGCACGGCGGGAGATGGCCTCGGCGGCTTCATTGATGGCATTAAAGCGGCCGGTAATCGTGATGCGATCAAACGGCTTCAGCGCCGCTGCTTTTTCAGGAGTTAACTCAGTCGCCGCATGAGCAGACAGCGCGGTGAGTGATAACAAGGCTGATGCGATGATCGTGGTCTTCAGCTTCATAAAAAATCCTTTCGCCTAGCGCATTAACGTTTATAACGTGCTGAACTGTTTAAGTGTAATTCAGCCGCCGATTATTACATGTAATCCCAGAAACTGTCTCAGCATTTTATGTTATCCCCCACGACAAATCGCCTGAAGAAATGCTCAACGCAGCCACGGCGTAACCAGCATAAGTTTCAATAATAAAGGCTTTGATGTCATTAGTGTTAATTATTCACAATTTTCTAACTTTTATGCTCATCGGCCGCACCAGGCCAGAAAGCGACAAAGTGCCGGGCAAGACAATGCGGCGGCGAAATTGATGTTCCATATAGATTTTTTCACTGAAAATTGCGTTTTGTCATATCGCCGTCTGAGTTTTTATGTAAAAACAGGGTTGAATGCGTAAGCAATTATGGATCATCGGTTATATTTTCAGTAGGTTATAGATGGCGCCTGGAATTAGGGCGGACAGGCATAAGAAAAACCTTGTCCGCCGGCGCTGGTGCTATGGGCAGGAAGATAATAAACATCATCCATGACAGGTGAGAAGGGAACATTATGCGTATTGGTGTACCAAGAGAACGGTTGGCCAATGAAGCCCGGGTTGCAGCAACGCCGAAAACGGTGGA
>Ga0105251_10001392_pt1 | contig 20900 bp, 13 predicted proteins | sample KBSS64metaG_FD_80424 | JGI IMG/M metagenome (GOLD analysis project Ga0105251, IMG submission 80424) | Switchgrass rhizosphere microbial communities from Kellogg Biological Station, Michigan, USA - KBS S6-4 metaG | ecosystem: Host-associated > Plants > Roots > Rhizosphere > Soil | place...
CGCCATGTCGATGCCGCAGCCGGTGTAGAAACCGCCGTTGACCTGGGTGGTGTGGATGACTGTGTTGCGAAAACGCTGGAACAACGTGTTGTCGGGCGCCTCGGGGTTCTGCCAAAAGTCGTCCAGCCCACCTTGGTGCGTCAGCCCAGGCATGGCATAGATCGGCTCAGCCAGTGTACAGGTCGGGCGATGGTGCAGCAGCGCTGAAGCCCCCGCCGTGCTGTTAACGGTGATCATCCCAGTGATGTGCGAGAGCAGGGTGGGCATATGCCCGCTTTCGAGATAATCGACGCGTTCGGCCACATCGTATTTGCGCGCCAGTTTTTCGGTGACCTTGCGGTAGTTGATCAGCCCAGGCGTCAGCGGGTGGTTCTTGACCAGCAGGCGCGCATCGAACGGTGCGTTTAGCGAGAACGAATCGATGACGTGCTCGATCACCTCAGTCATGTTCTGAAAGGGCGAGTGGTCGCGAATTTGCGCGTCGCTATCCAGTTGCAAGGGCAATAGGAAGGTGGGGTGACGCTCGCGCGCCACCTCCGCGACCAAGGCATCGTCGTGTACGCGTGCGCGCAGCAGACGAATGCCCTGGCGGATGAACCCCGCGTATTCCACTGCAGCGTTGAAGGGGGCATGGGTGCGGTAGCGCGGGTAACACAGCGCGTTCAATGCCCCACCGGCGTGGTACAGCACATCATGGGTGGCGCGGGCAGCGAACGACAGCTTGAACGCATTGCCGTTCTGGTAGCGCGGTATGTGCTTGCCTACATCGCGGTACCACTGCGGATCACGTGGCAGGCGTGAATTGTTATTCACGCCATCACGCTCCAAGGTCACCCAGTAGGGGCGGAAATAACCTTCTTCGAATACATGCACGCGGATGCCCAACAACCGCGCCAGTTTTACCGCTGGGCGGTGCACCGGGCGGCAGTCGCCGAACAGGACCAGGTCAGTGATGTCTAGCCGGCGAAACGTATCGGCATACCAGGCGTCCATGTCCTCTGCGCGGTGCGGGCAGGTCAGCTGCCCACCGCTAGGTCCATAGAAGGTATCGCCAACGTTGTAGCGCACGCTGTGCACACGCTGGCCGATATCGCGCAGGCCTTTCGCCAGGCGACTGAAAAAGGGCGAACTAACCCCCTGCAGAAACAGAAAATGGTTAGAAGGGACGCGCAGCAGCGGACCACGCGTCGCCCTTGCATTCAGTTGGTCGGGCGCTTCATGCCCAACAAACTGCTCAAGCGTCGAATCAAGTCCTGCCATCGGGAGGTTGCTCCAGGCTGCGGTATCGCGTGCCAGTTTTGTAATTCGTAAAGGGTCTGTTCAGCCGTGGTAAATCGATTGGTGACCAGGCTTACATAGGTGGGGTAGAGCAGCAGTGTGCCGGCTACCAGCTCATCCAGCGTCAACTGGCGAGGGCGGCGTGCCTGTACTTGAGCTTGCAGGTCCATGTCGCGGGTCAGTCCCCAGCCTGCGTAGAACGGTTGCCCGTAAGTGGTGACCGGCACGCCTCGTAGCAGTGCTTCGAAACCTGATTGCGAGGTCAATACATGCACCTCGTCGACCACTTCCAGTAATTGTTGCAATGGCGTATCACCAATCACTTCATCGCACCAATGCACGGTCTGTGCTTCGTCGTTGCCACGGGCGCGGGTGCCGGCGAGTACCTCCGGGTGAGGCTTGTACAGCACCCAGGCCTGGGGATTATGTTCACGCACGGCGCGTAGCAACTGCAGATTGCTGCGGATACGATTACCGCCAAAACGGATCGATGCATCGCCTTCGACTTGGCCAGCCACCAGAATCACCTGCCTCGCTTCGGCGGGGCGTTGCCAGCTAGCGCCGGGCAAGTTGTATTTGGTCAAGCCGGCTGCACAAATTGCCAAGCGCAGCGCTTCGGCACGGGCCAGTAGCTCTGGGGCGAAGGTTTCGCTGGCGAGGATGCGCTCCAATCGCGAAGGGCGGGTGGCGTCGTAATAGATACCTAGATCATCGACTACCCACGACAGCGGCCGCGCTTTGCCGGCGCCCAAACCTACTGAACGCAGGAAACCGTCTTCGACCCGGATGACCGGGTGTGGGTAATCAAGCAGGTAGTCGTCATGCTTACAACCCCAAGTTGCCACGGCACTGCGCTTGGATGGAAGCTTTCGCTGCTTGATGAATTTAATGGAGCTTCCGTTGAAGAAGAGGATGGCCAAGGGCTCTTTCCAGCGGCTGAAACCAAGAACCTCAACTTTCTCAGGCATTACGCTGCGGTGGCGGCGCTGCAGGCCAAGCCATTTGATCAGTAACTCGGGTGTGCAAGGTACGCCGCGTTCGGGACACACGTATCGTGGGTAGGCCACCAAGCTGGCGTGTAGCACTTGTGCCAAAGTCACCGGAAAACGACGTGAGGGAGCCGGCAAGCGATCATCAGTGAGTCCCCATCCAGCATAGAATGGCATACCCCATGTATGTACCGGCACTCCCCAAAGCAGCGCATCGAAGCCCAATTGCGAGGTCATGACGAACACCGCTCGCATGAGCGGCAGCAAATCAGCGGGATGGATATTGTGGGCTAGCACCTTTACCCGCGGATTGTCAGCCAGTGCGGCCAGGTTGTAATGCCCGCTTTTACGACCTGTCACTACATCCGGATGTATTTTGAGTAGGATTGTGCTGTACGGGTAGCGCTCCAGCGCAGAGTTCAACATGGCCTCAAAGTCATCCGCCCCAGCACCCTGCAGAGATGCGTCGGCGGAGGTTTGGTCTGCTACCAGCACGCAGTCCTTTGGCAGGTCCGGTAACTCGATGCGGGCGTCGTTATATTTGGAGATCCGCTGTTGTTGCCACAATGTGCGTAATGCCATCGCTCTTGTGGTCTGCTCAGGGCTGAGCGGCGCAGCAATCAGCTGTTCGAGCCGTGAGGGATGACTTGCATCGTAGTAGACACCCACGTCGTCGACGATGAGTGACAGCGGCGGCTCATTAGCCCCCAGGCCCACAGAGCGTATGAAGCCGTCTTCAAGTGTGAGTACAGGTTTGCCAGCCTTGCGTGCTTCGGCTATCGCCTTGATCGCACTTGGCTTGCGGCCCCATGCCATAATCCAATCCGCTCCTGCTACGTCGCCCACGAAACCGCTTTGCAGCGCGTAATCGGGCAGCAACGCAGGTAACGTACTAATGCGCTGGGCTCCCTTAGACAGGATCAGCAGGCTAGGGCGGGGCGAAGCGTCGTCCATAAACGTGGAGCGGCATCCATTTCAAAAAAAGGCGACAAGGCCGGAGAGCCCTGTGGGTCCAAAGAAAAATACGGTGGCGAATCTTAATACAAATTCAGATTTGTAGGCTCGTTGGAAGAGAAAAATTGCGAAAAGAAATTAGACAATCTGCGCAAATCTAGGTGAATGCCATCAAAGTGACATCCTTTTCCCGCAGACTCCAGCCATCTCGCCATGAACGGCCATGCTTGGAAGGGCGCGCTTAGCTCATGCCTGCGCTGTAGCGTAAGCAATCGGCGTAAGAGGTCTGTAGCTGGCCATCGTTCCGCAGGGCAGGAAAAAGTGGCGTGTAGTACGGGATTGGTCGTTCACCGGGCGATTCTCTAAGCGCAGTTCGCCTCCGTTTTACCCCGCCATCATCTCAAGCAAGTACTCGTACTTTTCCTTGAGCATAGTCATCCGGCCACGCTCCCGATACTCCTGTACTGTCTCCGGGCGCAAGCAATGGAACAGCGCGGTCAGTAAAAATACATAGCGCAAATTCCCTAGCGCCTGATCCACATCAAATCGTTCTGAAATTGCCCCGCGGTACGCATCGATAAATTCGGCCTGCGCTGCCAAGAACATCTTCATATCTTTACGTCGGAACAGGCTTCCCAGATAGGCACCGCCGTCGAAACCGATTCGGCCTACTTTTACCTCGCTCCAGTCGATCAGATGCAGTTGTTCCTTGTCGACAAAGAGATTTTTGCGGAGGTAATCCATATGGCAGATGCAGCGTGGGCTGTGCCTTGCTTTTGCTGCCAAACGGCGAATCACCGGTGCCAGCTCCCTGAAGCGACTCGCCAGCCCGGAAAATTGCGGATCTTCATCCCCTAACTGTTCCAGCCCTGGCAAGCATCGGGCGAAGTTGAACCGCGGTCGCAAAAGGAACCATGGACGGAAGAAGTCCATGCTCCACAACAATGGGGACTTCGTCAGCGGTTGTTTCTGGATCCAGGATTGACTAAGGCTTTCAAGCTCGGCAATACCTAAAGCAAGCTGCCGAGCGATTGCATGCATCCGTGGCGGTTTGCCATGAACGAATTCCGTGAAAATCAAGCTTTCCCAAGGCGTTTCTATCACTCCCAGGCATAATGGATAGCGAAACTGGCTGCTACCCAACAATATTCCTTGTGCACGGTGGAAACGCGCTTCTTGACTGCTGATGAAAGCTATTTTGCGAATCGACTTCTCCACCATTTCTACCGATTGTCCTGTACACGGGTCGGTTAAGCGATGGTGGCGCACATAATTGACGAATGACGCATTAGACTCTAGGTCTTGGCTGCTGATTTCCAGAGACCTTCCGGCCCATTGCGGCATTAGCTTGTGCAGGTGGCTTCCAAGAGTGGCCTGTTGCCAGCGGTAGAGCGTTTTGCTCAATTTGGGCGGGCGAGGAGGGTTATTCATGACATCCAATTAGGCTGCAGCCTTGCGCAAATCTGTAGCTGTAAAACCAGCTATGCTGCTTCATGCGAGCGTGAGGCACAACGAAAAGTTACCACAAGATGTTAATTTTCAAGGTCGAGGCCAAACCAAGGCTCCTTTCCCAGCGGCCCGTGTAGTGTACATCAAGCTCGGTTCCCCCTCCTTAGAGAGTGCTGGCGTATGGCAGATTTGACACGCGAAGGCAGAAGCAGTCCCCCGGCATGAGTCTGGATCGTGATGAGCAACCCGCATCTGTCGTCGCTTGTGTAGCTCAGACAAAGCCCTAGAAATCGGTCTGCTATCCGCTGATTAACCGTCCTCGGCGCTTTGCTTCGATTGGCGAAAAACCTTACCATTCACAACGTCGCCTTAACTCTAGTCTTCAGGGACGAAAATGAACCACCTCAGCATCGCCAAAGAAGCCCTCATAGCCCAGGCACAGGCAGTAACCCAACTGGCAGATCGTCTGGATGGAGAGTTCCAGGAAGCCGTTGAACTGATTCTCAGTTGCCGAGGTCGTACCGTAGTTTGCGGTATGGGGAAGTCCGGTCTGATCGGTCAGAAAATGGTTGCCACCTTCGCCTCTACTGGCACTCCAAGCTTTTTTCTACACCCTGCCGAGGCCTTCCACGGTGACCTGGGTATGCTCAAGCCAATCGATGTGCTGATTCTCATCAGCTACAGCGGTGAAACTGAGGAGTTAATTAAGCTAATCCCAAGTCTTAAGTCATTTGGTAATAAAATCATCGCCATGACCGGCAGCGGGAAATCAACTCTAGCGAAACATGCTGATATCTGGTTGGATATTTCTGTCGAACGAGAGGTCTGTCCGAATAACCTTGCTCCTACTACTTCAACGCTGGCAACTATGGCTATGGGAGACGCCCTAGCAGTTGCATTAATTGAAGCGATTCGATTCAAGCCAATGGATTTTGCTCGTTATCACCCAGGTGGTAGTTTGGGTAGGAAGCTTTTGACCCGGGTTTGTGATGTTATGCATTCGCCTGCGCCATTTGTTTCACCAACGACTAGCTTCCATGACTGCTTGCTGGTCATGACACAAAGCCGGTTGGGGCTTACAGTTGTAGTGGATGGTGAAAAGCTGGTAGGTATCGTCACGGATGGCGACTTACGGCGCGCCTTGCTGGCAAATGAAAACATTATTCACTCTGTAGTAAACCAATTTATGACTGAAAATCCTCATACTATCCAGCAAGATGCACAGTTGTCAGTAGCTGAAACCTACATGCTGGAAAACAAAATTCGTGCGCTGGCGGTGACCGATGCTGCCGGTGCAGTAGTTGGGGTAGTTGAAATATTTGATTGACTAGATTTTTCGATGAATTGCTGAAGGCTAGGCGGGGTGCACAGAATATTAAGCCATAAGTATTTCAAAATTATGATGCTGATGGTGAGATGTGAAATTTGTTAGCATTTTCCTAGGTTTTTTTATCTGTGCTTGCGTGTTTAATAAAATAGAAATATCACCGCGTTTATATGTGGGTAGATGGTTTTCTATTTGGCGGCATAGGAATGGCGACGATGGCTTTTCAGGTACTGCTGGTTTTTCTCGTGGTTCTGATTTTCTCATCCCTTGGTTGGTTTCTGCATCTTCGAGAATGCGCTTACTGTGAATAGCTATTCGTAAATAGAATATCAGGTATGATTAAAAGCCACCCGAGGGTGGCTTCTTTTAAGATGCTTTTCCTGCTTTGTAGAAGTTTTCAAAGCAGAAATTGGTTGCGTCAATGTAACCCTCTGCGCCTCCGCAGTCGAAACGTTTTCCTTTAAACTTATAGGCAATCACGCATCCATTCTGTGCCTGTTGCATCAGCGCATCAGTGATCTGGATTTCACCGCCTTTCCCAGGCTCGGTATTGGCGATGATGTCGAAGATGTCAGGCGTAAGAATGTATCGGCCGATAATAGCCAGATTCGATGGAGCGTCTTCCGGTTTGGGTTTTTCGACCATATTGGTAACCCGGAAAATATCTTCACGGATCATGTCGCCTGCGATAACACCGTATTTGTTGGTTTCCTGCGGGTCCACTTCCTGAATGGCGACTATGGAGCAGCGGAACTGCTTATATAGTTTGACCATCTGCGTGAGTACGCCATCACCTTCCGGGTTAACGCAGAGGTCGTCGGCCAGCACCACAGCGAACGGCTCATCGCCGATTAGTGGGCGGCCGGTAAGAATCGCATGCCCCAAACCCTTCATTTCCGTCTGTCGGATGTATGAAAATGAGCATTCATCCAGCAGGCGACGGATCCCAACCAAGTACTTTTCCTTGTCGGTACCCTTAATCTGAGTTTCCAGTTCATAGCTGATGTCGAAATGGTCCTCCAATGCACGCTTGCCGCGTCCAGTGACGATGGAGATCTCATTTAGGCCAGCATTGAGTGCTTCTTCTACACCATATTGAATCAGCGGCTTGTTGACTACCGGCAGCATTTCTTTCGGCATGGCTTTGGTAGCGGGAAGGAAGCGTGTGCCATAGCCAGCTGCAGGAAACAAACATTTTTTGATCATAAAATTCCTTATTCGCTAGATCATAATTACAGGGCGGAATATTACTTTTTAATCGTTCATGCAGCAACTAAAAAACTTCAAATTTGAGAATTTAGGCTTAAGCAGTGGAGATTCTGATGTATAATCTACGCGAGCGATGCCCAGCATATGGAGTTGAAGATGGCTGTATCCGAAAAAAAAGTGGCTGTTTGTGCGATTTGTCGTAACGAGCGTAATTATGTAGAGGAATGGATTTCGTATTATAAAGTTAATGGCTTTGACGATGTCATCATATATGACAATGTGAGCGATGATGGTACGTCGGAGCTTTTGGTTGCTTTGGATGCAGTCGGTGAAATAAAACGTGTGCATTGGCCTCGTAAGGAAGGTGTGCCGCCTCAGCGCGATGCTTATGGTCACTTTATTAATGAGTTTGCTCATCAGTATGACTATGTACTAATCTGTGATTTAGATGAGTTTTTGGTCATTGATCAAGGGGATGTAAAGCAATTAATTACCCAGGCTGAATCCCTACACGATCAAGTCGGGGCAATCGCTTTTCCTTGGTTAATGTTTGGTTCTGGAGGTGAAGAGTTGGAGCGACCAGGACTGGTTATTGATCGATTCAATAAGTGCGAAAATTCCGTTGCTAGATCAGTTAAAACGATGTTCTCAACTAGAAATACCTATAATATGAGAACGCACATATGTGATTTGCTAAATGGGGTTTATCTTGATAATTCATTGAGTATCGCTCAATGGGATCAGCGTATGCCTATCAAATTAAAAAAACCTAGTGCAGGTTTTGCTCGGATGCACCATTATTATACCAAGTCGAAAGAGGAGTGGTTGCGAAGGAGAGCGCAGCCAAAGGCAGATCGAGCCACTATTGAAATGAAAAATGTACAAGAGTATGAAAAGTACAGTTCGTTTTCTTCGGTAAATGATCAAGCATCGCGCTGCTCTGTTGAGGTTAAGCAATATATAGAAAGTATGAGAAAGAAAATTGCAGATCGTTATCTGGTCTGTAGTGACGCTGTCATCGAATTGGTCTCAATCAATAGTGACTGGCTGTTCGGGGTTATCAAAAATATTAAGTCGGAACGTTCACAAACTGTCCGGATTACGGGTGACTTGATTGAATCTTTTGCCCATAGCACCATGGTTTCTAATAATCTCCATATTTTCACTTACAAAAACAAGTGGAGAAATGTCTATGGGAAGAACTTTAATATTTCGCTGGTTGGTGATTTTAAGTCCACGCACATCACGGCAAGTGGTTATCCGCACCCACTCACTAGTTTGAAATGGCTAACAAAATTCATGACTAGTGCAGAAGAGCATATATTTTCTTATGCATTGCAGGCCTTAAGTGAAAAAACACTTCATGAGGTTTGCGCTATTTGTCGTGGCGTTAAGTTTTTAAAGAATAAAAAATTCGAAAACTTTTTTATTACTCTCAGTTCCTACGCTCTAACTAAAGATCAAGAAAGCTTTCTTGTTGAGTTAAGTAAGGAAGATGATGAATTTAGAAAAATGATATCTAATCCTAAGAAGTCGCCATATATTTCTAAAATCTGTGCATAAGCGCTTTAGTGCGACTGGGGGGCCAGTCGCACTACATCAGAACTAGCTGGTTGTGCTGGTGCGCTCCCAGGGAGCTCGTTTAGAGAGCCTTAGGCTAAAGAAGTCGTTCACAACTTTCTTATACTTTAAGTCTTCTGAGCTTCCATTTCCATCGTTAAAGCATATGAATTTATATTTGTAGCTACCTTTTGTCGTGATGGTGTCTATGTTGTTTGGGCGTGCAATGATGCCACTTGCATCTGCCTTCACTGCTGATCCAGTTATGTATGCGAAGTGATGATAAAGGAATGATGTTAAATTTATATCATTCACACTTCGGATTTTTGCTTCTCTAGTCAGTCTAAACGCTTGCGTGTATCTTTCTTCAATCTCTTGCAGTACAGACTTCCTGAGTGAGTAAGGTACATGCCTATGAAGCGTTCGTGGACTGTAGGTCGGGAAATCTTCTTTTAGCAGTTTGCAAACATTACTTGCGGCAATTAAGTAGTCAGGGCTGTCTGCATCAATATGGGCAGTCACCATTCCATAGGGCTCGAAATAGGAGAGTGAGCGGCCGCACTCATCGAAAAAGTCAGTGGGTAAGCATGGTTGAGAAAGTACGAAGTCATCGTTTAAGTAAATAAACTGCTCGCTCAGGTTTGGAATTCGGTGTAAGCATGCTTCGATGGCATGGGAGTTAAATGTAGGCAGAGCAGTCGTATCTGGGAATATCTCGACATGATCAATCCAAATGATTCTGGGATCTTCGGCAAGCCACGAAGGTCTATCGCAATTTGATACAATGTAAATTTTATTGAGCCAAGGTGCATACTTGTGTAATGACCGAAGAGAGTACTTGAGTTCGTCGTTGTTTGTGAATCGATCGGGGTCAAAATTGTTCTCAGGAAATGACTCTTTCCACAGATTTTGCCATGTGAGATCAGCATGGTTTACCCATGTGTAAACAGCATCAACTTTGAGAGCGTTAGCAGTATTATTGCCGCTGTAGATACTTTCCAGATCATTAATGGCGAAACGTTTGACCAGAGCTCTGCTGGAGCGAACATTCGCCAAACCTGTTGGATCTAAGTCATAGAGGTAGAATTGAATTACCTCAGATAAACCTACGTCGTTTGAAAACTCTACAACAAAGTTTGGTCTTGCACTTAGGGCAGCTGCCACTTCGGTGGTGTTGAGTTTGGCTTTTGCCGGAGACGAAATACTAATACTGCCGCCCAACGTGTAAATGCATACGTCAGTGGGAGTCGCATCTTTGATTCCGGAAATAAAATCAATCAAACCATTAAGGTACCCACTCCACAGCACTAAGCTATTGGAATCGCACCCGTCCTCAGCGCCGATGCCGGCTTTCAAGCTTTCACGAAGATATGACTTCAAGCCAATACGATTAACCTCCATGAGGTCAACACCGCTGCGACTAGATGTCGGATGAGAAGTTTTACTAATAGTTTGAGGCGCAGTCTGAAACACGCGCTTCCTGAACATATCGTAAAAAAATAGGTTGGGATCGCGAAAAAATTTACGAATTTTTTTGTATTTCAGTTGTTTTTTAGCCATTTAGTAAAAACCTCAAACGACGCTTAAAGGTATCATAACGATCAATATGCCCTGGCTTGTTTTCAAAGAGAGCTGAATAATCTTTGTAATTCAGGTTGTTCGCTTTGCACAATCCAAGAAAGTCTTCGATTAAAGAATTGGACTCTGGGGCTTCAATAGCTCTATGCTGATGCTGGGCCAAAAAAAATTCTAGGTTACTTTGGCGTGAAGAATAATATTTAGTATTTTTAGGCGATTTATGATGCAGGTGAAATGCCATATCTTTGTCTAGTAAAGCTTGTAAACACAGACGGCCTAGCGCTCTGCGAAATCCTGAAGGGAAAAGTGGCGATCTGGCAGTGTTCGCATCTAATAAATTGCCACATGGTTGTAAGCAGTTATGGGCTTCAGCAAGTCTCATCATGAAGTCAAAGTCTTCATAACCATGTCCCTCGAATCTCTCATCGAAGCCGCCCAGCATTGAGTAATCCTGAGAGTGCATGATTGTAATTGAAGAGGGGTTTGCTAGGTGAAGAAACTCCTTTCTAGAGAAGTTAAAATAACTTTCTCGTAGAGCATTAGCCCTCCCTTCTGTGATTAGTCGCTTAGATCCGTACTGCGATAAATACATGCAAGGGATGAAACAAAATTGTTCCGTTCCAAGCGATAGCTTCCTTTGGTACTTTGCAAAGAGATTAAAGTCGGGCCAGATATCTACGTCTAGTAATAGTAAGTACTGGCGTTCAACTGCCTCAAATGCCTTGTTCCGAAGTCGAGCAGTGTTCACAGGTCCTGAAAATGGAGTTGCTACAACTGTTGTATTCGAAAATCGGGAGATGATTTTCTTAAATATTCGTTCAATCCACGAGTCACGGTCAGCGAGACCAATCACTAAGTGTCCGCCGCGCTTGTCATTCTCAGTGCACATTCTTATTGTTTTTTTGATAATATCAAGGGGGCGATTCTCAAGATCAATAGGAACCACAATTGCCATCTGTGTGAGATCATTGAGGCTTTTCATTTCAGCCCTGGACATTAGCTTGTGTCGCATTTGAATTATCCAAAATTCGGATAAAAGCACCTTCTGACGACGATGAGATAGTCACAGATTTACTATCATTACTGTATGATGATGCTGTCGGTGTTGAAAGGCTAATTGTGCAGTCATAGCCGGACATCAATATTCGGAGATGACACTGATAGCTTCCTGTAGGCACTGTAGCGAGGTCAATACCTTCGTGCTTCAAAGTGCAAAACCAAGACTTATCGTAGCTCGTGAACGACTCTGAGTAAAACTCACGAGTTAGAGATGGTCTATTATCTTTGGCGAGCTCTACCTGGATGGTTTCTGAGTTGTCAGTGTTTACTAAGCAAAGCTTAAACTTCACATCTTTCCACGTATCGGCTGGCACATGTTTCAAGATACCAACACCAGCAACAAAAAGTCGACCATCTTTGATGCTGAAGGCTTTTAGCTGAAGGATAGGCGATCCAATGTCGGTCTTTTTTGAATCGTCTATGCCGTCGCCCTTGAGCTCACAATATCCATAACGTGGGGCAATATTACTCGCCAAAGAGTAAAAAATGGCTATTAGAAGTGACGAGTGATGACTAGTTACCTGGTTGTGTGCTCGAACTAATACCGATTGGCTTAGGAAAAAATTGAAGTTGCTGTATTTTACGAAGTCACCCTTAAATGGCTCAATTTCTGTCGGGTATTGAATGTCAGCTTCTGATGTTAGAAGGTAGATATTTTTGCCAAGGTTTCTATCGCTTTTCAATAAGTTGGGTAAGGCGCTGTCAAACGGCTGAGGCTCATCTGGTTTATAATCCCCCAGCATGTTCAGTGCGGTTTGAGGCCAGTTCTGAATAACGTAGGTTGCTATGTTCATTTGGGGAACTGTAGATACAATATTTGTATAATTGTATTTTATTCCGTGATACAAAGCCGCGCTTCCGCCTTTGGAGAAGCCCGCTAAGGTGCACTGGTGTTTCTCAAGTTCGAGTGAGTCCAGAAAGAAACTGATAAGTTTTTGAACAGCATTTTCTGGCTCAAAGGTGTTGTTTTTTAAAGCATAGTAGGAGCAGTGGTCACCAAAGTCATCCTTGATCCAAAGCACGTTAGCAGGGCAGTCTTGTAGCGCATTTTCAAAGTCGTACGTAAACTCAGAGGTTGCACCAAATCCTGAAAATACTACTATCAAATGACGGCAGTCATACTTGCGAGGTTTGAATTTATATTTTACTGATAAGCTTTCATGAGTAAATTCAAGTTCTTTCATTTTCTTAGCCTTGGAGCCTAGTAGCCGAAGCTACTAGGCTTGTCGCAATTAAGCTGATAGTTTTAAGGTGTTCCAGACTTTTTCAGTGCGAGGAGTATTGCCATGTCGTTTGCAATACTCAGTAAGTACCTGAGTTGCTATCTCTAGCTCACCGCTTTTGAGGAGTGCGTAGGCTAAATCCACAGTTGCATCCTTATTCGGATTCAAGTCCTTTCGGCCGATAAACTCTCGCAATTCCACTACCGCGTCACTCCACGCCTCGCAGGCTATGCTAATCAAAGCTCTTTCCTGCATGAACGTACGTTCATCTATAGCGAGCTTGGCGTTTTTTATAGCTCCGAGTGCCAATTCAAACTGTTCACATCTTCTGTGGCTTCTGGCAAGCTTCAGCCAAATGTCGGGAGTCATTAAAGAGGATGCCGCTGCGGCCGACCAGCAATCACTTGCTTCATCCCATTTGTTTGACAAATAGAAAATCTCACCCGCAATAATGTTTTTACTATTATCGGAAAGAGGAATCTTCAGCTGCTTTATCTTTTTGAACGCATCTTTATGGTTCCCTTGACGATACTGAGCTTGTGCAATATGGAAAATGCTGTCGTTGCTACCCGAGACTTTGGTGAAATCAGTCCAAAGTTTTTCTGCGTCTTCCCATATCTCGAGTTTTTCAGCAATCAATGCGCGCTCTTCGAGTATTTCAGCGTTTTGCATCTCGCTGGTGTGCTCGAATTGTGCCAACGCCTGGTTAATGTCGCCGATGCTACGATAGTGCCTTGCTGCCGCAGCAATTACCTTTGGGGGAAGTTTGTGGTCCGCGAACCTTTGTCTGTAACGTTCGTAAACTTGGATGTCAATTTCACTAGGATTTAGTACGAATGCGACGGCAAGAGCCTCATCTTCCATTTGCTCAGACCAAATATTTAGGTCTTTAAGCTTGTTATGCCATTGATGGCATTTCTCGTATTCTTGAAGTTCCCGAAGGGTGCGGGAGTAATCTACAGCGTCAGAGTGACTCAGGAGAGTGGGTGAATTTTCAATTAGACGCTCCCATGCTTCTCGAGAAAGCTCCCAGTTCGCATTTTCCATCGCTCGGTTCGCAGTGCGACGTATCGCTTTTGAGAGGTCAAGAGGAGAGACTGTATTGCGCTCAAGATTAATGATCGATTTATATACGCGTTCGCAACTCAACATATCATGGAATGCAAATGTTGCATTACGTCGTGTTTCATATAAAGCCTGATCAAAGGTATTGCTAGCCGCTTCACTCAACGCTACAAGGGATTCGTCCAGTGTTTTGCATACTGGACCAAATCCATCTAGGTCATACGAGTAATATCCTTTTGTATACGTATGGCTTCCGTTGAAGAACGTATCATGGTCAAATTGGAAGTACACAACTTTTCGATCTAGTGCTGCGACTTCAAATGCCACAGATGAATAGTCTGTTATCAATATTTCGCAGTTGGCGAAATATTGCTGCATGGATACTTCTGGATTGTGCGTGCCTATTTTAATGTATTCTGGCACTTCAAATTCTGGTAAGTATGGTTGAACGTTCGCATGAGGGAAGAACACCACGTCATATTGATGCTTCTCAGCGATTTCTTGCAGTTTTGTAGAGTGCAGGAATGACTTCCACTCCACCGCATATTGGCTAGTAGTAAAGCCTGTTTGCTTTTCTCGTTCAAAGCCGTCATCTGACGCTTTACCAACCAGATCGTGTCGCCACGTTGGCATGATCAAGATGCTAGGGCGAGAGTTTCTCGGTGTAGCTCTCAGCCGGTCATGCATCGGCAGCCCTGTGAGTACGACTTCTTGTTCACAGAACTTGTAACTGTCCCCATGGCAAATGGAGTCATATTCGCGTTGAGATGATGTCACAAAACAATTAATGTTCTTCCCATTCAGCCACCCTGACAGATCATCTTTAATTACACCATGCTGAAGGAAAGTGAACTTATATTTTTTCAGATCTGCAAACTGTGAGTTTGGCAATCCGCCAAATACATAGTGGTCGGCGTGAGAAGAAATCAGATGTGCCGCATTAAGTAAGGCAACTTTGTGCTCATCTGTTCCAAATGGAATCAAGTTGAAGCCTTCTTCTTCAAGCCGAGGCCAGTCAGATGAGGATTCGTTTAACACGAAGAAGATATTGTGTTGTGGGTGATTATCCTTAACGTATCTATAGAGGTGTTCAGCGTTATCATCTGCGAATGAGTTCCTATCCATGAATAGCCAGCAGTTGGCGAACTTCATGCGGTTCTCAAGCATAACCGCCTGCTCGCGGAGCAAGCGAGCCTCTTCAGGCAATGTTTCATTTGTCAGGGGTTTCGTACGAAGCAGATTGAACACCTCTGCAACGTCCACGCGACCTTTATGCTGCTTCCCTTTCAGGCTAATACGAGTATCTGTCTTGCCTTCAACTTGGATGCGCAGCAACTTAGTATCACCTGGTTTTATCCAAATGATTCTTTCGTATAGGAAGGTTTCGCCAAACAAAGTGTGACGATGCGTTTTGTCGAAAACAGGAATTGTTAATTTCGCATCCAAAGTAATTAATTCTTTGGGATTCAGATTTCTAGTGAAGTACCGAACCTTTATAAGGTTTCGAAATTCATCGATTGCGTCTACATAGACGATATTGAAATTAGGCTCAGTGTTCTTGTAGTAAGAAATGAGTCCGAACTTCTGGAAGAACCACAGTCCTGCGAGTTCGAAACTAAGCATCGTCTCATAGGAGATGTGCTCCATAATTTCTCGCAGAATAGTTGTATATTTATCGCGAGCCGCCGGAGTTAAATGGCTCAGCTTTCCTTCATTGTTAATGAAGCGCTTAAAATGCCAGGCTAAGTCATAGAAGATTGTACGTTGAATATATGGCTTCACTGAGCCGTATCGCTTCAGGCTTTCATTGATTAAGCTTTGATAGCCGAGTCGGAGTTGAGCGTCAAATCGGCCTGGTTTTTCCCAGGCAGTATCGATAGTTGACGTCCCATTTTCCCGTTTCCGATAGTAATATTTAGGTTCCGTGATAAATGCTACATGGTTATTGTCGAGGCCCAAAAGGTATCTGTTAACAAAGTGCCCATCTTCAAATGCTGGCCTAATTAAAGGGTTGAAGAATAAGTTCTCGCTTAGCACACGGATACGTTTGAAAATAGCAGTGCTGGCACTTAGTTGTATGAACTTGCCTAGATCATCAGACCTTAAACTTTGGTCTCCGTTGGAGAATCTAAACTTAAGTGCATGGCTGTCACTAAACTCATTACGATTTTCCATATAGAAAATCATATTAGCGCTAACCATTTTTAACTCAGTGCCTTTGCGCAGAGAATCCTGCAAGCATTGGTCTATGGCTTCAAAATAGTTAAGCGACAGGAAGTCGTCAGGGTCAATGAATGTTAACCATTCGTGCTTGGCGTATCGCAAACCGTTGTTTCGGGCTTGTGCTTGGCCTGCGTTGGTTTGCTTGAGATAGCGGATGTTAAACGGATATTTTTGAACCCAGTCATTGATAATTTCTGGCGAATTATCGGTTGAACCGTCATCTACCAAAATTATTTCAATGTATTCTTCGAAGTCGATTGTTTGATTTACGATCGACTCAAAAAAAGCATTCAGGTAAGGGCTGACATTGTAAACTGCAGCGATAATTGAGTATGTGGAGCTTGAGGTTTTTCTTTCGAGCACCTCAGGAATTTCGAATGGCAATACTGGAAGCGGTTCAGGCTTGATTTCGAGCACAGCTTTAGAATGATTGCTATGCTGGGCTCGTTTGAGGGCGGTATTCCTATTCTTTTTTCTGGCCATGGGATCTTTGATAAATTTGCGGGCGAGCAGGGGGTCTGCTCGCTACGATGAATTTTATGGATTAGTTTGCGATGCCAGTTGCGCGACTAAAAATCATAGTCTGCACAATTGGGGAAATAACCTTTTGCCATTCATAAACAGCGGCATTTGTAACGTAAAGAGTATCGTCTGGTTTAATTGTGATTTGCCGAGCGTAGAAAATTGCAGCAGGATCACGCATATTCAGGCGAAGCACGATAGGTTTGGTGCTGCCATTTTCCATTCGAAATACAAATACGCCTTCCGCATTTGCATTCCCTTCACGCAGGCCACCAACAGATCCTAGGGCATCTAGCAAACTTGTATTTCTGGCGGGGAGATCTTTTAGGCCAGGTTCATTAACTGCGCCCATTGCTACAAATCGTTGTCTCGCACGATCTAATACTACTTCTGAATTCGGGCGCAAGACCATGTTGTTACCGGCGAGGATATCTTCATAATTGAATTGTTGTACCTCTGCTCCTGTTCGCACAGTCACATTGACCAAGTGGGGCTCCAGTACCGGTCCGCCAGCTTGGTTAACTGCATCAAGAAGCGTCAGTGGGCCTTGAAGGGTGCTAAAGCGTCCTGGGGTTTTAACAGCGCCAGCTACTAACACTGATCCGGAAAGATCCCCCACCAACTCAACATGTGTCTGGACATCTGTTGTTATACCTTTCAGTTGACTGCGAATCATGTTTTCAACTTGATTCAACGTCATGCCTGCAACGTACTGTCGGCCTACGTAAGGAAGAGATAATTTGCCCTGGGAGTCAATGCGAGTTTTAAGCTGAGTACCCCCGGTTGCTAAAGGTGCGAACAAAGCAGAACCTTCGGGGGCCGTATCTGCAATTAGCACATTGAGTGTATCGCCTGGCATTAAACGCACTTCAGCCGGTAGTGGTTTGGTTACATTTGCTAACGCAGGCGGCGTTGCTCCACGCATGTATGGAGCAATGGTTTTTGCATTGATATCTACGAGTGTATAGGCCTCATTTTTTTCCTCTATGGTGCCCTTATAGGGGCCGGCACCGGAAAGTGTTCCGCCACAGCCTGCCAAACCCATGGCCGCAAAGGCAAAAACCGCCAGTTTCATGTTGAAATTGCGAGAGACAGCCAGGGATTTAATCACGATGATCCTCAATCGAAGCCAGAATGAAGCGAGTGATGCCGTAGAGCATCAAAAGACCAAGCAAAATAGTTGCCAGGTTGTACCAGCGCTCTGGGTAAAGCGCGAGCTGCGGAGTGTTGGGGCTGACTACAGTAACTAAAGTACGAATTTTTTTGCTTGCTTCAATGCGAGCATTGTCCAATGCGGCAACGGCGGTCTTGTAAGTCTCTTCAGCAATTCCCGCGTCGAGAGTTAGTTGCTGAAAGCGAGAAGCGACCACATTGAGCTGAGAGCCTTGAGGAGAAGAAACAAGCAAGCGCTTTTCCTTAGCTAGCTGCTGAGTTATTGCGTCAACTTTTTGCTTTTGTTGGCGTACCTGTGGGGCGTCGCCGCGCAACTTGAACGACATTTCGATCAATGCTGCTTGCTCCTTAGTATATTGCCCTTCGAGGTCAGCAATAATTGTCGCGCGGCTTTGGGCGCTGGTGCCTCCGTCAAGTACCTTGTTATCATTTTGGAAATTCAGCAGCTGGGTTTTACGCTTCGAATAGTTTACTCGTGCACTTTCGAGTTCACCTTGGGCAAATTTCATCTGCTCACGGGCAATGTTGTGACTCACTTCGTTCACGAAGTGTTCGCTGGCTTGGAGAATAACACGTAGCATTTTCTCGGATAGCTCGGGTGTGAAGGCTTGGACCTCCACGCGAAGCAGGCCGGTTGTTTCGTCGTAGTGTGCAGAAACCATGCGCTGATAGTATTTCAACAGATCTTCTCGGGGTGCGTCCTCGTCGAGCCAAAAGAAGGGATCACTCCGCTGTGCCGCGTACTGTTCAATCCAGTGCACGCGCTCTTCGAGTTGAAGCATCATATCCATAGAGGTGATGTATTCGCGTAGGTAGAGAGTTTCTTCACGCGAGGCGGGGTTAGTCCCAGTAAGCAGAGTGGCAAGACCAGGGACTTGTGCGCCTTGGTTGTTACCATCTTGGCGTACGACCACTTGAGCTGAACTGACATAACGGTCAATAGCAAATGCGCCGTAATATACAGCAGCCAACAACATTGGCAGAAATACCATGGCGATCGTTAAACGCCAGCCCTTCTTGTTACCCTTACTGCTCATAGTTGGATGCATCCTTGAAGTCGAACCGTGCTACTTAATTGGAATAGGGTTGGTCAGTTGTTGTAGGCGATAATGCCTTCGGCCACATCGTCGTACACCTGAATACCGCCATCACGTACGAGCAGTACTACATCACAGAGTTTTTCAATTTCAGGCATGGAATGTGAAACAAGTACGACGTTGGATTTTTGCAATTTTTCTTTGAAAACTTCGGCACATTTCCGTTTGAACTGGGCATCACCTACTGACATTACTTCGTCAATGAGGTAGTAATCGAAGTCAAAGGCCATGCTCAGCCCGAAGGCGACTCGTGACCGCATACCCGAGGAGTACGTCTTGATTGGCTCGTCGATCCAATCACCAATCTCTGCGAACTCTTGGACATAACGTACTTTTTCACGCATGGCTTCGCCGGTTGCTCCATAGACACGGCAAACGAACTTGATATTGTCGCGCCCGGTCATGCTGCCCTGGAATCCGCCAGTCAGGCCGACAGGCCAGGAGATACTGCGATCGGTGGCAATGGTGCCAGAGTCGGGAACATCGGCTCCACCAAGCAGGCGCATGAGGGTGGACTTCCCCGCGCCGTTACGGCCGATTAGACCGATGTTCTTGCCCGGAGGAATGGCCAGGGACAGGTTGCGGAAGACATACCGACGCCCTTTGGGTGTGAGATACGACTTGGTGACGTTTCTAAGCTCGAACACGTTTGACCTGTACTTAACCGTTCTTGGTGGAAATCAGGTGCATCCTGCGAGCGCGATAAGCGCCTAGCGACAGGAACAGCAATACCATGGTGAAAGCAATGACGTAAGTCTCGGACACGCCGTCTACAGGGGTGTAGTGAGGTAGTACTTCGGCGCGAATCAGCTCGAGAATATGTAGAAAAGGGTTCAGCAGCAGCACTGGCATCATGGCGGCTGGCAAATATGACGCGGGAATAAGTACGCCAGAGATGAAGTATAGGGGGAAGAAAGCCATACGAATCACGATCTTAAGGCTAGGCAACGCGTGTGTCAGAAGGGCTAGGAGCATTCCTAAGCCAAATGCGAATAACAACCCCAATGCTAGGGTAGAAACCCATTGCAGAGGGCTATGGATAGACATGTCGAATCCGCACCAAGCGAAGCCGAATACGAGAATCGCATAGACTGTTGAAGCAATACAGGTTTCTACAATGACGCGCGCGATGTAGGTATCCAGGGGCTTGATTTGCTTATAGCCGAATAGCGATCGGTTCTCGCGCAAGCTATCCATCAGCCGAAGCGCGGTATTGCGGTAGAGAAGAAATGGCGCCATGCCGACCAGGATGAACACTGGGTACTCGACGCCCGATACAGTTCGACCGCGCAGCATCGCGAACAGTAAGGAAAAAAGCAGAAGATGGGCTAGGGGCTCCAACAGCATCCACACAGCCCCTAGACGGCTATCGCCGACTCGTGCGCGTGCTTCGCGTAGAACGAGAGCAAAGATGACGGATTTCTGGATCTGCAGAGAGGAACGAGGCTTCAAGATGGCTACCGCAAAGCAAAGCAGCGCGCCTAAGCACGCCGGAATTCATCTTCACGAAAGGCCCGATTCCCTTGGCGGGTAGGCTGGGAATTTCCCGGATACTTCCATGTTCTAAGGTGCGCGAGGTTAATTCGATGAGACGCAAGCGTCAAGAAAATTGAGCGAAATTGCAATCATTCGCCCGCTCATTGCACTCCATCTGTCACGATTTCGCTTCAGTCAGCTCTCCACACATCTCACGAGTTTGCTGCAAGATCCGTACGCCAGCAGGGTTGATAGAAACCGGTTTGTGTCACGGGGCGGGATTTCTTGCGAGTGATATCAGATGGATATCACTCTTGTATCTCTCCGCTTGAAGATATCGCCCCACCTTGGTCCATTTCATCATGCGCAGCAATCAGTGAGCCTGAGAAGCGCTGTCTACCTATCGATTGGTTCACCCAGCATAATCACCACAAAAAGCGCTTCACTTACTGACTTTAGTTTATCCATCTTGGTTATAGAATTCAGTTGCTTACGAGTAGGTTGTCTTGGGCTAGCCTGATTGGTTTTGATGCATCAAATCAGTCAGGCTTGATTGGGGCGCGAGACCTACCGGATCGGTACCGATAGGCGCATAAGGATTTTTTGGGGATGGGTGCCAAGCCTACAATTTATCCCGCCAGCCATTCCCCTAGCGAGCACAGTGCCTATAATGCCCGCCGAAATTGGCAGCAGCTGGCTGTTGTTCATGGACAGATTA
>Ga0105251_10001394_pt1 | contig 20860 bp, 17 predicted proteins | sample KBSS64metaG_FD_80424 | JGI IMG/M metagenome (GOLD analysis project Ga0105251, IMG submission 80424) | Switchgrass rhizosphere microbial communities from Kellogg Biological Station, Michigan, USA - KBS S6-4 metaG | ecosystem: Host-associated > Plants > Roots > Rhizosphere > Soil | place...
CTGAAGCGCCTGAACATCGAACCGGTGATCGGCAGCCTGGACGACACCGACTTGCTGACCGCCGAGGCGCGCGCCGCCGATGCTGTCATCAACGCCGCGAGCAGCGATCATCGCGGCGCCGTCCAGGCGCTGATCGGCGCGCTCGAAGGCACGAACAAGCCGTTCCTGCATACGAGCGGATCGAGCATCGTCGGCGATGCGTCGGGCGGCGAGGCATCGGACAAAATCTACTCCGAGGACGACCTGCCCGAGCCGACGCCCGACAAGGCGCCGCGCGTGGCGATCGACACACTGGTGCTCGATGCCGCAAAACGCGGCGTGCGCTCGACCGTGCTCTGCAACACATTGATTTACGGCCACGGCGCCGTCCCGAATACGGCAAGCGTGCAGTTGCCGCGACTGGAGCGTCAGGCGAAGAAGAGCGGCATCGTGCGCCACGTGGGACGCGGCCTGAACATCTGGTCGAACGTGCATATCGACGATGTCGTCGATATCTACCGCCTCGCGCTCGAAAAATCGCCGGCGGGCACTTTCTACTTCGTCGAAAGCGGCGAGGCGCAGTTCCGCGACATGACGACCGCCATGGCCCGCGCCCTCGAACTGCGTGGGCCGGAAGACTGGCCGCTCGAGGAAGCGATCAAGGAATGGGGTTATGAAATGGCGTCGTACGGTCTCGGCTCGAACAGCCGCGTGCGCAGCAAGCGCACGCGCGAGACGCTCGGCTGGCAGCCGAAACGCACGTCCGTCATCGAATGGATCGATGACGACATGGCCGCCTGATCGCCGATGACGCGGCAAATTGGCTTGACCAATTTGCCGCGCGTGCGACATCACGCGTTACTTCAGCGCAGCCGCAAACTTCTCGATATCCGCTTCCGGCATGCCCGACTTCGTCGCGGAATCGCGGATCTGCTTCCACGTCGTCGGATCGATTGCGATGCCGTTCGCCGTGCGGTCCGCGCGACGCGCCTCCTCCGGCTCGCCCGGCGCGTAGATCGCGTCCACGCCCGCCGCCCGCGGCGAAGCCTTCATCCATTCGAGGAACGCTTCGGCCTCGGCCTGCGCGGCGGGGGCATCGAACGCGTTCGGATCGACGATCACCGAGGTCATGCAGTTGATGATCGCGCTCGACTTCTCCAGCGTCTCCTCGTGCGTCGTATAGCCGCCCGAGAGCGCCCCGCCGAAAATCTCGCACAACGCGGCGAGGCCCGAACCCTTGTGCAGTCCGAACGCCGTGAGCGAACCGAACGGCTCTTCGTGCATCACCTTCGGTTCGATGGTCGGCTTGCCTTCGTGATCCAGCAGCATGCCCGGCGCGACCTTCACGCCCTTGTTGTACGCCACCCGCGTCTTGCCGTAAGCGATGCCGGCGGTCGCGAAGTCGAGCACGAGCGGGCTCTTGCCCTCGCGCGGATAGGCTGCGCAGAACGGATTCGTGCCGAAACGCCGGTCGATGCCGCCGAAGGGTGCCACGAGCGGATCGCCCGCGACGTTCACGAAGTGGAAAGACACGAGCCCCGCCTTCGCGCACTGCTCCGCCCAATGACCGATGCGCCCGATGTGATGCGCATTGCGCAAGCCCACCGCGCACACACCGAGCTTCTTCGCGCGCTCGATTCCATGTTCCATCGCTTCGTAGGCGACCACTTGCCCGAAGCCCTTGCGGCCATCGACGGTCAGCACGGCGCCCGCATCGCGCACGATTTGGGCGTGCGTGTTGAGCTTCAACTGGCCCTCGCCGAGCGACGCGACGTAGCGCGGGATCATCCCGACGCCGTGCGAATCGTGACCCGACAGATTCGACATCACGAGGTGGTCCGCGACCAGTTCCGCCTCGCGCGGCGCGCTGCCGGCTGATTCCCAGATCGCGCGGACATAGGCGTGCAGCGTGTCGGCGGCGATGCGCTGTTCGGTGGCATAAGGGGTGGACGTGGGGGATGCATTCATTGCGGCACTCGTCTCCGTAGTTGATGGCTCGCGCGTTTCGAATTTCGAGGCACGCGCGGGCCTATCACTTTACAGACGATCAACTGGCCTTACCAGTTTGTTTTTACGAAATCGCTGAAAACCGGCCAAAAAAAGCCCGGACAGACCGGGCTTTCCATACCGTCGACCGGTCGATCGAGATTCAGGGCGCCGCCGCAATCACTTCCGCAACCGAGGCCGTCAGCTTTTTCGCATACGGAACGTGCAGGAATTCGTTCGGTCCATGCGCGTTCGATTTCGGGCCGAGCACGCCGCACACCATGAACTGCGAACGCGGAAACCCTTCCTTGAGCGTGTTCATGAGCGGGATCGTGCCGCCCTGCCCGATGTACGCGACGTCCGCTCCGAAGTGGCGCTTCGACGCTTCATTCAGCGACGAACGCAGCCACGGCGCGAGGTCCGGCGCATTCCAGCCCGTCGCGGCGCCCGCTTCCGGCTTGAACGTCACCTTGGCGTTGTACGGCGGATCCATTTCGAGCAACCGCTGCAACTTCACGACCGCCTTGGCCGCGTCGACGAGCGGCGGCAGGCGCAGCGACAGCTTGAACGCCGTGCGCGGCGCGAGCACATTGCCCGCGTCCGCGAGCGGCGGCAGGCCCGCCGCGCCCGTCACGGTGAGCGACGGACGCCAGGTGGAATTGAGGAGCGCTTCGCGAGGATCGGTCGTCGTCGGCAGCACGCTGCTACCGTCCGCCCCGCAGCTCCACGGCAGCTTCTTCCAGACATCGTCACCGAGGATGCGCGCGGTCATTTCAGCTTCGCGCCGGCGCAGCATTGGAATCGGGCAGTGAAAGCTCTCCGGCAAGAGATTGCCCGTGCTCGCATCTTCGAGGCGTTCAAACAGTTGCCGCATGATGCGGAAAGTGGACGGCGCGATGCCGCCGTAGCCGCCCGAGTGGATTCCCTCTTCGAGCACCTGCACTTCGAGATCGCCCGCGACGAGACCGCGCAGCGACGTCGTGAGCCACAGCTGATCGTAGTTGCCCGCGCCGGAATCGAGACAGATCACGAGGCCGACATCGCCGAGCCGGTCACGCAGTGCGTCGATGTAAGGCAGAAGATCGTAGCTGCCCGATTCCTCGCACGTCTCGATGATGCCGACACAGCGCGGCCGCTCGACGTTCTGCGCATCCAGCGCCGCGAGCGCGGTGATGCTGGCGTAGGTGGCATAGCCGTCGTCAGCGCCGCCGCGGCCGTAGAGCTTGTCGTCCTCGAGCTTCGGGGTCCACGGGCCGAGATCGCTGCGCCAGCCTTCGAACTCCGGCTGCTTGTCCAGATGGCCGTACAGCACGACCGTCTCGTTGCTGCCGGCGCGTGTGGCGGGCGTTTCGAAGAAAATGACCGGCGTGCGCCCGGGCAGGCGCACGATCTCGACCTTGAGACCCTTCACCGGCTGCGTGTTGATCCAGTCGACCGCATCCGTGACCACGCGCTCGATGAAGCCGTGGCGCGCCCAGTCGCTATCGAACATCGGGCTCTTCGCGGGCACGGCGATGTAGTCGGTCAGTGCGGGCACGATCTCGTCGTTCCATTTGCGATCCACGAACTCGCGCAGCGCGGCGGAATCGAGCCGTACTGCTTCGTCGTGTTGCGTGCTGTCGCCGTTAGTCATGACCCTGTTTCCCTTCGAGGCAAACTTCAATCATAGACGGGATTTGCCCCCGGCTGGAGCGGCGACGGGCCGTGCATGCCCCTTTTGGGGTGATTTTCTAGCGTGCTGGCTTGCTCGCCGCGCCATCGCGCGTTCCCGACACGACGACGCGCGTCGCCGCCGGGTCGGAATCGATCGCCTGTTCGGAAAACCGAAAGCGCGACCAGCGCTTCGCCGCGAACGCGCGCGTCGCATCGCCCGAGTGCGGCGAGGCCGGATCATCGGATTCGGCGTGCGAGAGCATCGTGTCGGCTTCCACGCCGTTCTCGCCGAACGTGACGACCTGCACGTAGCTGTCGCCCTGGCCGTTGATGTCCATCGGATAACCCTTCGCATCGAGCGGACGCCGCGCGCAGACGATCGTGAAGTAGCCCGCCTCGTCGCAGCCGCCAAAAAGCGGCACGCGCGCGCCGTTGCGCGTCGTGTAGAGCATGTCGCCGCGCCGCGAATCGAGTGCAAAGCCGTTCAGCGTCAGCGCGAGTGCCGCGCCGCCGAGCGCCTGGCGCAAGTCCTGAAGGACCGCGGGGTTGTCGGCACTGAAGCCTGCCGGCGTCGCGAGCGGCTTGTTCGGATCGAAGCCCGACGCGTACAGGCGTTCCGGCGCGATCCGCGTCGCGCGTGACCAGAACTCGTCCCAGAGATTCGCGCCGCGCGCGTCGATCTCCGCCGTGCCATTCCACTTGCGTAGCACCTCGCAGGCCTCGTGCAGCGGGCCGAGCGCTTCGTTGACCGTGCAGACCGCATCGAGCAGCGGCTGGCGGTAGAGGCGCTCGGACATCGAGTTCGTTTCCAGCACGGCGGATTCGAGCGCGTCGCGCGTCACGCCGCCGCGCTCGCGCTGCAGGCGCGCGGCGAGCAGATGGCCGTAACGCGTGCGCAGCGACTGCTCGACGCGCGTCGCGCCCGCGATGCGCGGATAGCCCGACATCGGCGCGTTCGCGTTGGTGAGCCAGTAGCTGTCGTTGAAGTTGCCGACGTAGTCGCCGCGAACGATGTTCGGCAGTTGCTCGACGGGCAGCGCGCCCGGCTGCACGCTCGTCGAATCGACGCGCCACGCGCACGCGCTCTTCGAGCCGTCGAGGAACGGCACGCCCGGCACACGGGCCGCGAACGCGCGGCCGGCCGGAGTCGTGCACGACTGCGCGAGCGCGTCGGGCACGTTCGGGATCGGGCCGATGTCGGCGAACCAGACGCGCTCGTCGCCGCGCCCGATCGCGAAGGTGTTCGCCCACGGCATCGCGGCGTAGCGCTTCTGGATCGCCATGAAGTCGCCGAGCGAGCGCGCCTGATTCCACGCGAAAAAGTTCTGGAACGCGCGCGTGTTGTCGATGTTCACGTCGGCGAGCGCATACGTGCGCTCGCCGCTCCAGCCGAGTCCCTGTGCCATCGCGGACAAATCGACGACCGGACCGTAGCGCGTCTTGTACAGCGTGCGCGACACGGATTCGTAGGTGCCGTCGGCGCGCCGCGAGCGCACCGTGAGCGGCACGGGCGTCATCGCTTCGCTCTCGCCATCGACGAGATACCGCGTCGGATCGGCGGGATCGAGCGTCAACTGGAAAATGCCGAAGCGCCGCGCGCTCGACACCGTATGCGTCCACGCGATGTTCTCGTTGAAGCCGAGCACGATCAGCGGCACCCCGAGAAACGACACGCCCGCGACGTTCAACTGGCCGGGAATCGTCAGTTGCGCCTGATAGAAACGGTCGGGGCCGCGCCAGAACCAGTGGGGATTGCCGAACAGGATGCTGCGTTTGTCGCGCGTGATCGGCGCGCCGAACGCAAGCGCATTGCTGCCGATGCCCGCATGCTCGCCGATGGGAAAGCGCAAGGATTCGAGCGTGGTTTGCGCTGCGTCAGAGGTGGTAGCCGGCTTCGGCGGATGGGCGGTCGCGATCGATGTCACGAAGCGCGCCGAGCCGCCCGCGAGATTGGCCGCGATCAGGCGAAGGTAGATGTCGTCGGCGTTGATCTTGCCGAGCCACGGCTTGCCGCGGCACGCTGCATGCGCGTTCGGGAAGCTGCCCGCGTTCAGATCGGCGAGATAGCGGTTGTAGCCGTTCGCGAAGCCGTCGATCAGATTGCGCAGTTCAGCCGGTTGCGCGAGACGATAACGTTCGACGGCCGCCTGATCGCCGATCAGACGAAAGAAGAAATCCGCGTCGATATTGCGCGGCTGGCCGAAGGTCGCCGCCGCTGACGGGCGCGCGTCCGGACCGAACCAGGCCGAGCGCTCGCCGCGATACGTGACGAAGCCGTCCGCGAGCGTGCACAAGTTGTCCTGCGCCTGCGCATAGCCGAAACCGAAGCCGAGGCCGCCCCAATCGGCTGCGCGGATATGCGCAATGCCGTCCTGCGTGCGGCGGATCTCGGCGCTCCAGGCGTTCTGCGCGCCCGAATTCGTCTGGCCGGGTCCGACCGGCGTTTCCGGCGGCGCGACGCAGCCGGCCAGAAAGGCGCTCAGAAGCGCGCCGGAGATCGCAAGGCTGACGATCTGGTTCATCGCGTGGGTCCCCCGGTCCGATCGACGTGATGACGGGTGCTTACCGCCCCGCCGCGCAGTATCGCATCGCGGGCAGCGCGATACGCCGCCAAAGTCTAGCCGCTCGCGTCCGCCGTGGCGAAGCCGATGCACAATGAAGCGATGAACGATCCTTCTCCTCACACCGACGATCCGCGCCCGGTGCCACCCGAGCGTCCGCTGCCGGAAGACTGCTGCCAGAGCGGCTGCAACGCGTGCGTTTTCGATCTGTATCAGGAGGCGCTGGCGCGCTATCAGGCGGAGCTGCGCGCGTGGGAGGCGCGGCACGCCGCACGGTGAATCGATCCTGCCGGTTCGAGCAGGCAAATGGGCGCGGCGCTATGCTTGTGTCCCCTGTCGGTATCCAAACCAGAACACAAGGAGCGCACTTCCATGTCTCTCACGATGTATCGCGCATCGATTCCCGTATTCATTCGCGGACTCGAGGTATGCGCGGATCTGCTGAAGAAAGGCGCCGTCTTCGCCGATGAAAAAGGCCTCGCTCACGCCGACGTGATCAATGCGCGCCTCGCGCCCGACATGCTGCCGCTCGCCGCCCAGATCCAGCGCGCGAGCGACACGGCGAAGCTGTCGGCGGCACGTCTTTCCGGCGTCGACGCGCCGCGCTTCGAGGACGACGAAGACAGTTTTCCGGCGCTGCAGGCGCGTATCGAGAAGACGATCGCGTTCCTGAAGAGCATCGACAAGGCGTCGCTTGCCGGCTGCGAGACTCGCACCGTCACGCTGAAGTTTCCGGATTTCTCGCCGTCGTTCTCGGGTGACGATTATCTGTTCGGCTTCGGGCTGCCCAACTTCTATTTCCACGTCGTCACGACGCACGACATCCTGCGCCATCTAGGCGCGCCGATCGGCAAGCGGGATTATCTCGGGCCGCTCAAGTGATTTGAACGCGGCGCTCGATGAGCCGCTCGATCGGACGATCGAGCGGCCGAATCAAGGCGCTTTTGGGTACTACCCCTACCCCTGCTGCGCCGCGATCTGCTTGCGCCAGCCCGCGAGAATCCGCCGCGCGAGCGCATCGTAGTCGCCGCCGAAGTGATGATCGCCCGGCAGCTTCACCACTTCGATACCCGTCTTCGTCAGTTGCGGACACAGCGTGTCCTCTTCCTTCTCGCCGTAGATGCATTGCACCATCGACGGCGGCAGCTTGTTCAATTCCGGCCGCACCTTGAGCGCCTTTTCGCTTGCGCGCATGCCGAGCCAGCCGGTGACGCGGATCTGAAAATCCGCGGCAGGCGAAAATCCCATCAGCGAGATATACGACACCTGCGCGCGCACTGCGTCCGGCAGACGGTTATACGCGAACGGCATCACATCCGCGCCGAACGAATAGCCGACGAGCGCCACATGGCTCGTATGCCAGCGCGCGCCGTACGCGCGGATCACGCGGGCGAGGTCGTCGGCCGTTTGCTGCGGCGTCTTCTCGCTCCAGAAGTAGCGCAGCGAGTCGATGCCGATCACCGACACGCCATCGCGTTGCAGCGCGAGCGCCATTGTCTTGTCGAGATCGCGCCAGCCGCCGTCGCCGGAAATGACGATCGCGAGCATATCGGTGGGTTGCGCGGCGCGCAGCTCGATCAGCGGGAGATCGGAGACGTCGCCGCCGGTCGTGGGCCCGGCCTTTCTGAGATGCGGCCCCGTCATCGCGACGAGCGCGGTGGCCTTCGTCTGACCCGGTTGCAATGCCGCGCGCTCCATGAAACCCGGCAGACCCTTCGCGTGGATGATGGTCGGGTCCGGCGGGCACGGCTTGAAGCGCGCGTCGAGTTGCGCGTCCGCCGAGAGCGACACGGCGCCCGCGACGGTGTTGTCGGGCGCCTGCTTCAGCGAGCTTTCCGCGAGGATCGCGCCCTGCCCCGTGCCGACCAGGATCGGCGAGAAATAATGATTCGACTGGACGGTGCGTTCGAGCTGATGGCTCATGTTCTCCGCATCGCCGACGAGGTTATGGCAGGACTTCTCCGTCTTGTCGGCGGCGACTCGCGCGGCATAGCGAGGCGTATCGACGCCGATCACCATCGCGCCCCTGGCGGCGAGCGCGGCGGCGGCCTCCTGATCGGCCGGCGTCCAGCCGCTTTGCTCCGAGAACAGCACGACGAAGCCGGTCATGTCACCAGTGGGCTTCGTGAGCGTCACCTGGCCGTAACGTCCGCCGGAAATCGATTCAGCGGCATGCGCCGCACTGAACATGGACACACCACAGACGGCGGCCACCACGACCGCCGCCGCTTTCTTGCAAAGGAATTTCATGAACGCCAACCGCCCGCGAGGAGCGAAAGATCCGCCAAAGTGAAAAATACGCCGACCGAACCGGACGCCGCCAGATAACGCGGCTCCCAGCGCGGCTGGAACTTGCTTTTGAATCCGCGCAGTCCGCGGAAGTTGTAGAAACGCCCGCCGAAGCGCCAGACGAGCCCCGCGAACCGATGCCAGTGCGAGGCCAGCGGCGTCGGTTCCATGCCCGACAGCGGCGCAATGCCCAGCGACAGCGATTTGAACCCCGCTTCCTTCAGATGCAGCGCGAGCTTGGTGAAGAGGTATTCCATCGCGTAAGACGAGGCGGCCGAAACATGGCGCATCACGCCGACGGTCGCTTCGGTGTTCATGTCGGTCGTCATGAAGGTGACGAACGCGACCGGCGCGCCCTGCTGGCGCACGAGCAGCACCGACTGCGCCGCGAGATATTCCTCGTTGAACGCCGCGACCGAGAAGCTCTTCTCTCGCGCGGAGCGGCTGTCGAGCCAGTCGTCGGAGATTGCGCGCAGCATCGGCATGCTTGCCGCGATCCGCTCCGGCCCGATGACTTCCGTATCGAAGCCATCGCGCTCGCCGCGCTTGAGCGCATAGCGCAAATGCGAGCGATGCGAGCCCTTCAGATCGAACTCGGAGAGCGCGACGTGCGCCTCCTCGCCGAGCTTCATCAGCGTGAGGCCGGCGTCGAGATAGAGCGGCAGAGCATCGGCGCGCACCTGATAAAACGCCGCGCGGCCGTTGTGCGCGTGCGCGAGCTCGACGAACTTGCGGATCAGCTCCGCCCACTCGCGGCGCGGACCGACCGGATCGTGCAGCGCGGCCCACGTGCGGCCGTGCTTCGCGTACATCAGGAAAGCTTCGCGCGACTCGGAGAAGAGGAAGCTCTTGTCGCCCATCATCGCGAGGCCGGCGTCGCTGCGTTCCTGTGCGCGGAAGATGCGCGCGGCATCGGCGAGATCCTGCGGGGCGGGCTTCACGAAGCGGCCCGCCGCCGGACGCAGCAGTTGCCACACGCCGAACGCCGACGCGAACACCGCCGCCGCGAGCGTCGCGCGCAGCGCACGCGGGGCGCGCTCGTCGAAGGCGAACTGCCACCAGAGATCGCCGCTGTACGGCACGTCGCGGAATGCGAAGAGCATGATCCACACGGCGAAGGCCATCACGACGCCTATCGAGATCAGCCATGTCGCGGTGAAGCGCTCGGCGAAGAGCGACGAGCGGCGGTTGAAGCGCTCGCGCGTCAGGACGAGGAGCACGACGAGAAACGCGAGGACGCCGACTTCGACGAACGCGAGACCTTTGGCGAGCGACAGCGCGAGGTTCGTCACAGCGAGCACGAGCGCGAGCCACCAGGCGGCATCGAGGCGGCGCATCAGGCCGCGCGCGACGAAGAGGAGCAGCACGCCGAGCACCGAGCCGAGCAGTTGCGAGCTTTCCAGCACCCACAGCGGGACGATGGTCTGCAACAGCGCAATGCGCATCTTGAATGCCGGCGTCGCGCCCGAGATGACGAGCATCGAGCCCGCCGCGAACGTGACGATCGACAGGAACAACGGCGCAAGCTGCGACACGTGACGCCGGCTCAGGAGGCCGAAGCGGCCCTTGAGCGCACGCCCTTCGAACGCGGCCATCACGCCCGCGGAAAGGATCAGCGGCAGGCCGAAATAGATCGCGCGATACGCAAGCAGCGCGGCCAGCACATCCGGCGTCTGCGCACTGTTGCCGAGCGCGAACACCATTGCCGCCTCGAACACGCCGACGCCGCCCGGCGTATGACCGATCATGCCGAGCAGCATCGCCGCCGAGAAAACCGTCATGAATTCGCCGAAGCCGACTTGCGCGTTCGGCAGGAGCGCCCAGAGCGCGAGCCCGGCGCCGAATACATCGATGACGGCGAGCGCGGCCTGCGCGACGAAATCGCGGCGCGCCGGGACGGTGAACGACAGCCATTTCCAGCGCGAACGCAGCGTGCGCGGCTCGCCGCCGCAAACGACGACCATCGCGATGAACACGGCGAGCAGCGCCGCGCCCGTCACGCGCAGCACGGCCGGCGGCACATGCATCATGCCCGAGAGCGTGCCCGCGCCGAACAGCATGCCGGCGGCCGCCATGAAGGCAAGGGAGAGCGCCAGCGTGACGCTCGTGAAAATCGTCAGGCGGCCGACTTGCGCCGGCGTGACCTCGGCCGCGCCGTAGACGCGGCAGCGCACGGCGCCGCCTGTCAGGGCACCGAAGCCCGTTACGTTGCCGAGCGCCGAGCCGACCGTCGCGCCGACCCACAGCAAGGAACGCGGCACCGCTACGCCGATGTGACGCAGCCCGACCGCGTCCCGCCCGACGAGCGCGGCAAAGCTGAGCCCGGTCGCGAACAGCGCGGCCATCCAGGCTTGCGGCGTCATCATGCGCAGCGAGTGGATGACCGACTTGTAATCGACCGAGTGCGAAAGATGCTGGAAGACGACCAGCAGCAGCACGCAGATGACGACCGTCAGCACGGGCGCGGCGAGCCGCTGAAGATCGAAGCCGCCGGACGAACGTCCGATCGGAGAAATGGCGCGAAGCCGGGCAAGCAACTTTGTGCGAGACATGCGTTCTATCAAACTGGCTCCCGCTGCGCATCGGCCGCGAGCGATCGATGGCAACGTTACATCACGGTTATCGGGGTCCGCGCACACACGCGGTCGGAGAGCGCCACTTCGGCGCCTGCCGCTCGCGCTCGCGCCATACAAAAGGCTTCAATGTGTGAAACGCCTGTATAACGGCGGTGGTTGACCCGACTTGACTAATATTGGGAAAACTACGGATCGAAAGCTTTCGATTAGACCGGGCGCGGTTCCCGGACGGCTCGACCGGCACGAATGACCGATCGCGTCCGCTTTACGGTTTGTCAGGGAAGCGGTTAGGATCGACGGCCGCGCAGCTTGCGGGCATCGACCTGAGCACGGGACGGTAGCTTAAGCGGTTACTACAAAAAAAGGCATCGGAATTATGAGAAAACACATCGAAATCTTGTTTGCCGCCATCGGCGCATCCGTGCTGAGCGCGTGCGTTTCGACCGACGACGCCCTGCTCAAGACCGTGCCCTTCGGGTCGGGCACGTCGCAGTACAAGCCATACGACTTCGTTCGCTGCGTGAAGGAAAAATGGACGCCGATCGCGCCGCGCGTGCGCGAATATTCGCCGAGCGCAGATACGCTGGCCGTTTCGGTGCCCGGCGGCGGCAGGACGAGCCAATCCGTGGTGCTGGTGATCGCGCAGGCGTCCGCGAACGGCACGGGCTACACGATCTACGGCGATGTCGCAGCCGCGGGCCGCTACGTCACGGCGACGCACACGTGCGACTGAGCCGCCGTATTCGTGATCAGGAAGGCTTGCCGTTGCGCATGTCGACGCCGGCCAGATGCGTGCCGACGACGCGTCCGATCAGATAGCCGTCCGATGCGCACGCGTTGACGCGCTCCTTGCCGTCCCACTGGATCTTGTACTGATCGTCCAGGGAATGGACCGTCGACGGGTCGAACTTGCGCCGGGCCTTGCCGCCATTGCGCACTTCCTCGCTGACGAGGCGGTTCCAGGTGAGCGCGTAGCCGTAGCGCACGCCGTCGGCAAAGGCGCCGTCGTCGCAGACTTGAGATGGGGGCGTCGTCTTGAGCATCAGATGGTAGCCGTTCGCGCTGCCGACCATGATGCGCTGCTCGCCCGGCGGCGCCGGCGGTGCGGGCGGCCTGGCCGGAGCCTGAGCCGCTTGCGTGGCCGATGCCGCCGACGCCGCCGCGGTGTCGGTGCCGTTCTGCTGCGCAAGCGGCGCGCATGCGCCGAGAAGCAGCGCCGCTGTCACCGCGATGGCCGTGCCGGCGCCTTGCATTTTTATGAACGTCATCCTGCGAATCACCTACGCTGACCCCATCTCAAATATAGTCCGGGCTCTACCTTACCATCCCGGGCGCATTCCTCGGAACGATGAGAAAAAGGCGGCGCAGATGCGACGACGCGGACGCCTTTCAGGCTGACCGCGTCGAAAAGAAGAGGAATGGAAGGGTCAGGACGCCGACGACGTGTTGCTCATCGGCATTTCGATCCCGCGCCGCGCCATCTCGACGATCAGAAACGTTCGCCGCGTGACGTGAAAGCGCGCGAGCAGATCGCTTGAATATTCCTTGGCAGTGTTTTCGCTGATGTTCATCTTGCGCGCGATAGCCTTGTTCGACAGGCCTTGCAGCAGATAGCGCAGCGTCTCGGTCAGGCGAGGCGGCAGATCGAGCGATTCGACCGTCACGCCTGCGTGCGGCGAAACCGGCTTCGGGCTGTGGCCGCCCTTGCCGAGCACGGTGTTCGGCAGGTAGACGCGCCCGTTGAGAATCGTCTTCAGCGCTTCGCGGAAGACGCCCGCGCCCTGCTCGCTGCCCTTCGAAATGAATCCGCACGCGCCGTTCTTGATGCATTCGAGCACCGTGTCGCGGTCGTCCTGCGCGGAAAGCATGATCGTCTGGATCTCGCGCTCTTCCTCGCGAATCCAGTTGAGGAGGTCCATGCCGGTCGCCTGGCCGCGCAAGTGGTAGTCGAGGAACATGAGATCGTAGGTGTTGGCGGAAAGCTTGGCCTTCGCCTGCTCGAACCCATCGGCTTCGTCGATTTCGAGCAAAGGCTCGTTCGCCAGAATGAGGCTTTTCATGGCGCTCCTGGTGAGCCCTTCGTCCTCTACTAGCAACACAGTTTTGAAGTAGCCATTTTCCATTGCGAGGCTCCGAGAACGGTTCCGATATTACGCGCGCCGCGCGCGGCGACCACCCCCCTTTCGCAGGGATACATTCGGCAGTCTCACAAAATCCACCGCATCCCCCTCCCGTGCCGGGTTTAGCGACCGGCACGTTCGGTCGACACTGGTCGCAGTCGAATCAACCACGTAACGCAATACGAGAATGGAGGATGAGATGTCAAGCCGTCTGGCCGACAACGAAAGCGAATTCGCGTTGTGGCGTATCAAGCGGGCCCGCACGGCGGACACATCGCGCCGTGTGCTGATCGCCCATCAAGACAAGTCGATCGGCGATTCCCTCGCCGTGCAACTTCGGCTCAAAGGCTTGCAGGTCATCCATTCGCAGGATATGAAATCCGTGCGCGCGCTGGTGCATAGCTGGCAGCCACAGGCGCTGCTTCTCGATACGCGTCTTGACAACGATTCCGGCTATGTCTTTCTGCGCACGCTGCGCATGGACGCGGACGTCACCGGGCGGCTCCTCGTCGCGATGAGCAACGTGTGGCCCGCCGACCCGGTTCAGACGCTCAAGGAAGCCGGTTTCGATGCCCACTGCCGTCGGCCTTGCGCGACCTGGCGCATCGTCGATCTCGTCGAGTCGTTCTTTTCCATGCCGCTCACGCGCTGAGTCCCGAATCCGGAGGTGCCGCCATGAACAGAGATGCTTGCCTCGTCGTCGGGGGCTGGTTGCCGGCGCATGCGTCGCGCCTTCCCGCGGTTCGCGAGCGCGCCTGCGTGGAAGCGCGCGTCAGGCGTCGCCGCCGTCGCGCCGGGCCGGGGTCTCGCCGACTGCCATCGCGAGCGACGCCCGTATTTCACTACCTGGCCCGATGAGCGCGATGCCGGTTTCGGGCAGCCCTTGCGCCGCGAGGTTGAAGCCGTCGCTCACGTGCGAGACCGGTTCGACGCACAGATAACCCGCCCCGGCCGGACAATGCACGACGACGTGCTTCAGCGTGTCGTCGGCTTTCAGTTGGAGCGAGCGGCCGTCCGGGTAACGCAGCGTGGCGCGGCCGTCCCATCCACCCAGATAGCGCGTGTAGCCTTCCCTTTCCCGCACATGTCGATGCGCGGGCGCCTCGACCGTCGGCTCGATGGCGATCTCCGCTTCGTGACGCCAGTGCGTCGTCGCATGGAGTTCGGCTTCCTGGGCGCCGAAGTATGGGTGAAAGCCGAGGCCGACCGGCATCGGGCTGGACGACCGGTTCGCGATGCGCATCGACAAGCGCGCGCCGTGCGCATTCGCTTCGATCAGTTGCACGGCCTCGAACGCCCAAGGCCAGCCATGCTCGCCCTCGCCGTGCACGTAGCGCAACACGACGCAATCCGCCTCCTGAAGCTCGATGCTCCATGCCGCGAACTGGCCGAAGCCGTGCAGCGCGTGCACCATGCCCGGAAACGTCGCGAGTTCGACGAGGGAACCGTCCGGCGCGGCAAAACGCGCATCGCGCACGCGATTCGAAAACGGCACGAGCGGATAGCTGCCGCCTTTGGGCCATGCGTCGCACGGCCAAGTGACGGCCGTCACCGGCACGAGCCAGTCCTGCCATCCGCGCGCGCCTTGCGTGGCGAAGCGCGTAATGCGCCCGCCCGCCGCCGGCGCGATTTCGACGACATGCGGCCCGCTCGAAATGCTCAGGCGCGGCCCGGCGTTCAGCGGTACGACTTCACGAAATTTCGTCACGACACGACTTCGATAGGAAAAGAACCCGCGCAGCCGCGCGGGCACGATGTCACTGTTTCTGTTCCTTCACGCGCGACACGAGTTGCGTCGGGCTCACGAACTGCAGCGCGATCAGCACCCACACCATCGTGATGGCCATGTAGATCATCGCCATCGCGTCGATGGATTGCGGCGCGCGCACGCCCGTTGAGAAGACGGCGTAATAGAGCGCGACGACGAGCGTCTGGGTCGTCGGCCCCGCGGTGAAGAACGTCAGCTCGAACATGCCGATGGTCCGCACCAGCACGAGCAGCCCCGCGGCCAGCATGCCGGGCACGAGCAGCGGCAGCAGCACGTAGCGGAAGTAACGGAACGTGTTCGCGCCGAAGATGCGCGCGGCCGATTCGAGGTTCGGATCGATCTGCTCGATGAACGGCGTCATCACGAGAATGACGAACGGCAGCGCAGGCACCAGGTTCGCTAGGATCACGCCGGTCAGCGTGCCTGCGAGATGGAACTTGTACATGACCGTCGCCATCGGGATGCCGTAGGTCACGGGCGGCACCATCAGCGGCAGCAGGAATACGAGCATCGCGAAACGCTTGCCGGGAAACTGCACGCGGGCGAGCGCATAGGCCGCCGGCACGCCGAGTACGATGGAGAGCAGCACCACCGCCCCCACCACTTCGAGCGTCACGAGCAGCACGCTCGAGAGCTGAAAATCGCTCCACGCCTGCGCGTACCAGTGCAGCGTGAAGCCCTGCGGCAACAGCGTGCCGAACCAGCGCGTCGCCACCGAATTCACGGCCACGGTCGCGATCAGCAGCAGCACGTTGACGAGGAAAAAGCCCATCGTCGCCCAGACGAAGAACTTCCATAGCCTGTCGCGCAGGCTCACTTGCTGTTTCATGTGCTTGCCGGTGCCGTTCGCGGTTTCGGTCGGGGCGCCGGCCTGCCAGCCGGACGCCGCGCGGTTATCGGTCGTCATTATCCCTTGCCTCCCGTCACCGGACCGGTATAGAAGAAGCGGCGCGCGCCGAGCATGCCGCCCACGACGAGCAACTGCACGAAGCCCATCACGATCGCAATGGTCGATGCGAGCGCGTAGTCGTAGTTTTCGAACGCGGCTTCGGAGGCGGCGATCGAGATCACGCGCGTCGGACCGGCCGGCGCACCGAGCAGCACCGCCGACGGAAACACCGAGAACGCCTGCACGAACGAGAGACAGGCGGTCATCGTGAGACCCGGCAACAGCAGCGGCAGATAGATCTGACGGAACTGCTGCCACGGGCTCGCGCCGAGCGTCGCGGCGGCGCGCGCGAGCGTCGGGTCGATGCCGGTCACATACGACAGCGTCAGCAGAAACGCGAACGGAAACCCTGACACGATCAACGAAATCAGCACGCCCCAGTAGTTGTGCGTGAGGCGCACTTCATCGCCATAGAGATGCAGTGCCTGCAATGCCTGCGGAAACCAGCCGTTCGGGCTGAAGTACGTCAGCATGCCGTCGGCGATGAGCACGGTGCCGAGCGTCACCGGCACGACGAGCAGCGTCGTGACGAACTTCTGCCACGGCGAGGTGCGGCGCAACGCGAACGCGACCGGCACCGACACACCGACGTTGATGATCGTCGCGGGCACGGCGAGCTTCAGCGTGACGATGATCGTCGGCCACATCGACGAGTCGGTGAAGAACGTGATGTAGTTTGCCCAGACGCTGCCGCCGTTCATCGGACTGAACGAGAGCATCAGCCCGTAGGCGAACGGATAGATGAACAGCGCGAGGATGAAGAAGAGCGCCGGCGTGACGAGCCAGCCCTTCGGATCGCGTTGCTGCGCCGGAAGCGCGATCATTTGTCTTCTCCGTACACGAGCGTTTTCGAAGGCGCCACGCGCAGCGAGATGCGCTCGCCTTCGCTGCATTCGCCCGCGATGCGCGCCCAGAGCTTGCCGAACGCGGAATTGACGATGATGAGCGAATCGCGGCCGCCGTACTCGACGACTTCGACGTGCGCATCGAAGGCGTTCTCGGCGCCGGGCGTCGAACGCTCCATGTCTTCCGGGCGCAGCGCGACGCTGACGCGCTTGCTGTCGAAGCCTTCCATCGGCGTGCCGACGAGCCGCACGCCGTTCGCGTTCACCGCGACCGCCTCGCCCTGCGTGCCTTCGAGGGTGGCCTGCACGACGTTGCGAAAACCCATGAAGCGCGCGACATGCAGATTTTTCGGCCGCGAATAGACTTCCTTCGGCGAGGCCACCTGCTGGACGACGCCTTCCTTCATCACGACGATGCGATCGGCCATCGACAGTGCTTCGTCCTGATCGTGCGTCACGTAGATCGTCGCGCGCTCCAGCTTGCCGTGGATGCGGCGGATTTCGGCGCGCATCTCGATGCGCAGCTTGGTGTCGAGGTTCGAAAGCGGCTCATCCATCAGAACGAGCGGCGGCTCGATGACGATCGCGCGCGCGATCGCCACGCGCTGCTGCTGGCCGCCCGACAGTTGACCGGGAAGCTTGGCATCGTGGCCGATCAGTTGCACGAGCTGCAAGGCGGCCTTCGCGCGCTTGGTCGCTTCGGCCTTCGGCATGCCGCGCATCTTGAGGCCGAAGCCGACGTTGTCCAGCACCGACATGTGCGGAAACAGCGCGTAATTCTGAAAGACCATGCCGAAGCCGCGCTTTTCGGGCGGCAGCACGTCGATACGCTTGTCGTCGAGCCAGATGCCGCCGCCCGTCAGCGGTTGCAATCCGGCGATGCAGTTCAGCGCGGTGGACTTGCCGCAGCCCGATGGCCCGAGCAGCGCGATGAACTCGCCGCGCTGGATATTCAGATCGAGCCCCTTCAACGCCGCGAGCTGCTGCCCTTCGGCGTTGGTGAAACTGCGCGAGACCGAGTCGAGGCGCAACTGCTCAAAAGTGTGCTTCATGACAATTTCCTGCGCTTTTTTGTACAAGCGGCGACGCGCCCTGGCAGGAGCGTCGCCGTCTCATCACAGCGTTACGCCAACTTACTTGGTCTTCGCCGCGCCGATTTCCCGGTCCCACTTCTGGAAGGCCGCCACCATCGACTGCGCATTGAGCGGCAGCACGTGCGGACGGTCGGCCAGCAGCTTCGCGTACTCGGGCCGGCCGAACTTCTGAATGACTTCCTGGCTCTTCGCGGGCGCCATCGAGAGCGGCACGTCCTTCACCGCCGGGCCCGGATAGAAGTAGCCATCGTCATAGGTCAGCGCCTGCTGCGCCGGCTCGAGCATGAAGTTCATCAGCTTGTAGAGCACGTCGAGCTTTTCCTTCGGCACGCCCTTCGGGATCACCATGTAGTGGGCATCGTTCACCCAGGTCATGTTGTCGAACGCGGCCACCTTGAACTCCGCGGGCACGATGCCGAGCGCGCGCGGGTTGATGTCCCAGCCGGTCACCGTGACCGTCATGTCGCGCGTGCCTTCGCCCAGTTCCTTCATGACGGCCGATGTGCCGCCCGGGTAATACGGGATGCAGTCGTTCAGCTGCTTGAGGAACGCCCAGGTCTTGTCCCAGCCGTTGATCGGGTCCATCGGGTCCTTGTCGCCGAGCACGTACGGCAGGCCCATCAGGAAGGTGCGGCCCGGACCGGAGTTCGCCGGGCGCGCGTAGATCAGCTTGTTCGGATGCGCCTTGCACCACGCGAGCAGTTGATCCGGCGTCTTCGGAACGTCGGTGACCTTGGCCGGGTTGTATTCGAGCAGCGGCCCCGCGGGCATGTAGGTCACTTCGAGGCCGTAGCCCTGCGCGATGTCCTGCATCTTGCGCGGGCCGGGTGCGTACTTGTCGAGCACGCCGGGGAACGCCTTCGCGTTATCGGGGAGCAGTTTCTCCCACAGGCCTTGCTGGATGCCGGCCGCGAGTGCGTCGGTGCCGGTGACGACGAGGTCGATGTCCGAGCGGCCCGCCGCCTGCATCGCCTTGATCTTGCCTGGCAACTGCGGCGCGGGCGCGTTCGTGAAGGTGATGCTGGAAACGAGGTCCGGATATTTCGCCTTGAACGCCTCGAAGCCCTTTTGCGTGAGCTGCAGATTGCCCGCAACGTCGACGATGTTGATCGATACGGGATCGGCCGCGTGTGCCGCGCTCATGCCGAAAACCGCGCTAACTGCGACGCAAACCGCCGCCAGCTTCACTGACAGTCCTACCTTGAAAGCCATGTTGTCTCCTCACTTCTCTCGCAACCAGGGGTCGGGAAAAGGTCCGGTCGTATCGTCGATGTTGTTGGTTCGGGTCGATCGCCGGCCTGTTTGTGCTTCGTTCTGATTCGTTTGTGCGCCGCTTGCTTGGCACCTTGAATGTAGCGGGTCTCTGTACGCGTGCGTCCTCATGGCGACCGGATGCTGAAAAATAGCTAACAGGGTCATAGGATGTCAAGCAAATCGGGGCTGCTGAGGCTGTTACCGAAACAGCGTGAGCGTGGTTTTTCCTCTGGCGATAGCGCTTTGCAAGGTCTCTCGGGAGATACCCCAACGGCCTGTTTAACTCGAATTTAACCGGTGTTTCCTTAGGAGTTACCGGGTGTTTTCCTGGTCGGCGTGATGTTCGACTTGAGTTCAGGAGGATGCCGCGCGGATACGCAATATGGGCGCGCGCATGTCGACGCAAGATCGTCCGCATGCGTTGGTCTGTACTCGACGCGCCTCGTGATGCCCGCATGTTTCCAAGCGCGCGCGCTGATCGCCGCTTCCTCGGATTTGGACGCTGAATTCTTTGTCGCCTGAAGCGTGTCTTTAATAGAAGTGCCGGTGAACCTTGATCGACTCTTCTGAACGTAGAACCGAACGGCCTTCTCGCATCGCCCTACGGCCTCGATGCACGCGGTGCGATGGACAGTCCGCACGAGGGATGTGTGCCTGAGTGAGCCTCACCCCTTCTGTCTCGGCCATGGAGGCGAGTCAAGCAACTCGCCATGCTCGCTGCGGGCACGTGATCGTGGTCCCAGCTCTTGCCAAGACGGAGCGCGCTCACCGCCCCGTCGGCTGCGATGCGGATTCATGAAGCTCGCCGAAGGACAGATAGCTGGCGGTCTATATCGACGTCAGTTTAAGTTGTCAAACAACTTTGTTGTGGCGGGCATGACTTCGGCCGTCGACACGCAGGTTGTGTGACAACTGTGACGACGACTAGTCGCCGAACATCCTGACGATCGCGTTCTCGAGATGCGCCTTCATCGCTTTCCCGGCTCGAGCGGCGTCGCGCGCGCGAATTGCTTCGAGCACTTCCAAATGTTCGCGCTGGACGACGCGCTGCCGCTCGATCGTCTTGACGAACGAAAGATTGCGCGACAGATTCATGCTGACTTCGACCTGTTCCTCGATGAACGACAAGGCAGTGATGAAGAACTGATTCTTCGACGCTCGCGCAACCGCGAGATGGAACGCGAAATCGTCTTTTGCGCCGATGCCCTGCCGCGTTTCGACGACGCGCTCAAGCTGGTCCCATGCATCCTGGATCGCGCGGATATCGTCATCGTCAGCCTTGAGGGCGGCGAATTCCGCTGCCCCGGACTCTGTCACGATCCGAAATTCGTAGCAGCGGCGGATGTCCGACAGCGTTTCGAGCGGCGCGAAACGGCGCATGTCCGCATCAGGGCGGCGTCCGACGGTGGTGCCTGAGCCGCGCCGCGTCACGATGATGCCGTCCGCGCGCAGCCGTGCGAGGGCTTCGCGCACGGTCGGGCGAGAGGTCGCGAACCGTTCGGCGAGCGCGTGTTCGGTAAGGAGCCGATCGCCCTCCTTGAATTCGCCTTCCACGATGCTATTGAGGATGTCGCTGTAGATCCGGTCGGCGAGTCCGGAGGACTTACGCTCGTTCATGTTCGCGCTTGTCGTGCTTGTCAGGGTGGAGACCGATTGTAAGGCAGATTATTTGCGCGGTGATACGTCGCGGGGACAAGCCGAGCAACGCAAAAGCGGTCGACGCAGCAGCTGCGTCGACCGCCCCGATCACTCGGCTGCTACGTCAGGCGCTTACCACTGATGACCC
>Ga0105251_10001397_pt1 | contig 20852 bp, 17 predicted proteins | sample KBSS64metaG_FD_80424 | JGI IMG/M metagenome (GOLD analysis project Ga0105251, IMG submission 80424) | Switchgrass rhizosphere microbial communities from Kellogg Biological Station, Michigan, USA - KBS S6-4 metaG | ecosystem: Host-associated > Plants > Roots > Rhizosphere > Soil | place...
ATCGAGGAATGCCGGGTCGCTGAGCAGGCGTGCCAGAACGGCAGGGACCTCAGCATCGTCGTACGGTCGGATGGCATCGAATTCGCCCATCATGCTCTCTTGTTGGAAACGGCTAGGGTAATAAGGTAAGGGGTGGGGCCCGAAAAACGGCTCGGGCACACGCAAGCCCTGTAAACAGACCGGCAATTATACGCACAAGTCACCCCGGAGGCCGCGATGCTCGAACAAGCGTTCTACGATTGCCCTTATTGTGGCGAGGAAGTCGAAACCTCAGTAGACCTGTCCGGGGGGGACCAGGAGTACATCGAGGACTGCCAGGTGTGCTGCAAACCTATCCGCTTTGTGCTGCAGGTTCATGGCGACGAATGGATGCTGGATGTCTACGGTGAGAACGACTGATGCGGCGGATCTACGAACCGGCAAACCTGCTGGAGGCCGAAATGCTGCTGGGCATGCTCGCCAGTGAGGGCATCGAAGTGCACCTGGCCGGTCGCGACCTGATGGGCGCTGCCGGTGAGTTGCCGTTGCAGGGGTTGCTCGGGCTTGCGGTACCCGACGAGCAGGCCGAATACGCACGACAGCTGATCGATGCGTACAATGGTGCCCAGCCGCTTGCCGGCGACGAGCCGGAGAGTCATCCCGGTACCTTGATCTGCTAGGTTCTGAAATCGCCCATGTGTGGACGTTACGCCCTGTTTCGCTGGCCCCAGGCGCTGGCCAGCCTGCCGGGCTTCCCAGCCGGCCAGCCGGCCCAATGGAACATCTCGCCCGGTGCCTCGGTGCTGATCCAGCGCCAGCTTGATGGCCAGCAGCAGCTGGCCAAGGCGCGCTGGGGGTTGACCCCCGCCTGGCTCACCGACCTTTCCCGCACCCCCGCCCATGCCCGAGCCGAGACCTTGGCCGAGCAGCCGATGTTCCGCGAAGCGCTGCGCCTGCGCCGTTGCCTGATGCCGGCCAACGGTTTTTACGAGTGGCGCGGCTCGGTGCGCAAGCGGCCTTACTGGCTGACGCCAGGGGAGGGCGCATCCTTGTACTTTGCCGCTGTGTGGGAAGCCTACCCGGTGCAGGACCAGGTGTGGTTGAGCTGCGCGGTGGTGACCCAGGCCGCGATGAATCAGCGTCGGCCGTTGATTCTGGACGAGGCCGGCCAGGCCGCCTGGCTGGACCCGGACACACCGCTGGCGCGCCTGCATGAGTTGCTTGCCAGCCCACCGGCGACACTGCGCGAGCGGGCCCTGGCGAACTTCGTCAACGATCCGAAGCTGGATGCGCCGGAGTGCCTTACACCGGCTTAGGTAAAATCTTCCCTGCGGCTATGGCGGGGTACGGGCCACTCAGCCTAGGATACGGCGCATGCAAAAAGGGAGTGTTTTCATGCGTAAGTCTTTTGTCGTCAGCCTGTTGAGTGCTGGCATCCTGCTAGCCGGCTGCCAGGCGGTGAATACCACCAGTGGCGGTGCTGTCGGCGTCCAGCGTCAGCAGTACATGTTCAGCATGCTGTCGACCGATGAGGTCAACCAGATGTATGCCCAGTCGTATCAGCAGACCCTCGGTGAGGCGTCGAACAAGGGCGTACTCGACAAGTCCAGTGCCGATGCCAAGCGCGTGCAGGCCATCGCCGGCCGCCTGATCGCCCAGGCGCCGCAGTTCCGCCCTGATGCCGCGCAATGGAACTGGGAAGTCAACGTCATCAAGAGTGACGAGCTCAATGCCAACTGCGGGCCGGGCGGCAAGATCATCGTGTACACCGGGCTGATCGATCAGCTCAAGCTCACCGACGCGGAAATTGCCGCTGTGGTCGGGCACGAGATCGCCCACGCCTTGCGCGAGCACAGCCGCGAAGCAATGTCCAAGGCCTATGGGGTGCAGATGGCGCGCCAGGGCGCGGGTGCGCTGCTGGGCCTCGGCCAGGACAGCATGGCATTGGCCGATGCTGTGGTGAACTACTCCATGACCCTGCCCAACAGCCGCGCCAACGAGAACGAGGCCGACCTGATTGGCCTGGAGCTGTCGGCGCGTGCCGGTTATGACCCGAATGCGGCGATCACCTTGTGGAACAAGATGAGCAAGGCTTCGGAGGGTGCACCGCCCGAGTTCATGAGCACTCACCCGGCGTCGAGCAGCCGGATTGCTTCGTTGCAGGCGGCCATTCCGAAAGTGATGCCGCTGTACGAAGCGGCCAAGAAGTAAAACCGATAGGGGCTGCTTTGCAGCCCCAGCTTTTCAGGTCATCCCACCCAGCCGCTGGTCTTCATCGCCGAGTACACGGCGACGATCGCCAGCACGAAGAACGCGGCAGCTGCCAGGCGACGGATCAGCGTCAGTGGCAGTTTCTCGGCAGCGAAGTTACCCGCCAGCACGACCGGCACGTTGGCAATCAGCATGCCCAGGGTAGTGCCGAGGATGACCAGGATCAGATGCGGATACTGGGCAGCCAGCATCACCGTGGCGACCTGGGTCTTGTCACCGATCTCGGCCAGGAAGAAGGCGATCAGCGTGGTCAGGAACGGGCCGAAGCGGCGCGCCGGGTTCTCGTCATCGTCCATCTTGTCTGGCACCAGGGTCCACAGCGCGGTGGCGGTGAAGCTTGCGGCAAGCACCCAGTGCAGTACCGACTCGGTGAAGAAACTGCCGACCCAGGCACCCACCGCACCGGCTGCGGCATGGTTGGCCAGGGTGGCGGCGATGATGCCGGCGATGATGGGCCAGGGCTTGCGGAAGCGTGCGGCGAGGATAAGCGCGAGCAATTGCGTCTTGTCGCCGATTTCGGCCAGGGCAACGATTGCGGTGGGGACCAACAGAGATTCCAGCATCAGGATTCCTACGGGGGCGGGTCGACACGGCTATGACACGTACAGCCTCCCCGCCCCGGGTAAGGTGTGCGTGTCATAGGTCTTGTCAAACCCCGGACCTGTCTGTGCAGGTCGCTGGGTCGCACGCGCCATGGCCTGTGGGCCAAGTATGTTGACGCGTACCGGGCGAGCAGGGCGCTCGCGGGAGACTACTCCCCTAGGACGGTGCGGATTCTGCCTAGCCGAAACGGTTTCGGCAAGCCCTGTTTTTTATCCGCGTGTGGCGCGATAGATACGGAAGCCATCGGCCTCGGCGCAGGTCTGGCAGTTGCCCAGGGCGCCTTCGATCAGTGGCTGATAGCGCAGGAAGCTATTCGCTACAAGGCGCATTTCGCCACCTTTTCGTAGATGTTGGCCGGATTTTTTCAGCAGGTTCTCCGACGCCTGGTAATTGGTGTGCACCCCGGTGTGGAACGGTGGGTTGCTCAGGATCAGGCTCAGCTCGGCGGGCGCGGCATCGATGCCATCGCCGCTGATCACCTCGCCTTCAAGGCTGTTGGCCGCCAGGGTCAGGCGGCTGGCGGCGACGGCGAAGGCATCGACATCCAGCAGGGTGACCCGGCTCTGTGGATAACGGCGTTTGACGGTGGCACCCAGCACCCCAGCGCCACAGCCAAAGTCGAGCACATGGCCGACCGGCAGGTTATCCAGGTGTTTGAGCAGCAGGGCGGTACCGCGGTCGAGGCGGCCGTGGCTGAACACCCCTGGCAGGCTCACCACCTGCAGGGGGCCGTCTTCGAGGTCGAGCGTGAAGCGCTCGGCCAGGCTTTCCAGCGGCTTGGCTTGCGGGGCGTTGTCCACGGTCACCTGCCACAGCTGGCAATGCCGTGCGCTGTCCAGCTTGCGCGGTTTGCCGAACGCCTGCAGCTGCTTGGCTGCGCCTTCGATGCCGCCACGCTTTTCCCCCACCAGGTACAACTCGCGGCCAGCCAGGCACGAGGCCAGGGCATTGAGCAGGTAGGCCGCCAGTTCGCGGGACTTGGGCAGGAACAGCACGGCCGCCTCGAAAGCGACCGGCGGCACGTCGACGCCATAGTGGCTGCGCCCGGCGAAGCGGCTGTCGAGCATGGCCTGGTCACCGGCATGCCAGGTCCAGCCATGGGCCTGGGGCAGTTGCCCGAGCAGGCCGTCGGCGGGGGCACCGGCGAGCAGCAGCGGGCCCTGGAACAGCTCTGCCTGGCGGAGCAATACTTCACTGCGCGGGTCCATGGACGACGCCTCCTGAAAAAAGTGGCGCAGTGTAGCAGAGCCGGGCGCTTGACTCAGCTGACCACGCGGCGTGGCTGGCCTTCGAAGAAGGCCTTGGCGTTCTCGCTGAGCTGGCCGACGATGCGCTGGCGCGACTCCACCGCGCCCCAGGCGCTGTGCGGGGTGATCAGCAGGCGCGGGATGCCCTTTTCCAGCAGCGGGTTGCCATTGGCCGGCGGCTCGACGCTCAACACATCGGTGGCGGCGCCGCCCAGGTGGCCATTGCGCAAGGCGTCGGCCAGGGCCTGTTCGTCGATCAGGCCGCCACGGGCGGTGTTGACCACCAGCGCGCCTTTTTTCAGCAGCGCCAGTTCACGGGCGCCGATCATGTGCCGGGTGTGCTCGTTGAGTGGGCAGTGCAGGGTCAGCGCATCGACCTGCGGCAGCAGTTCGTCCAGCGCCAGGCGATCATCACGGGCCGGGCGGCCAGGGATCTGCCCGCTCAGCACGCGCATGCCGAAGGCTTCGGCCAGCCGCGCCACTGCGCCACCCAGTTCACCATGGCCGAGCAGGCCGAGGGTCTTGCCTTCCAGTTCGACGATCGGGAAATCCAGCAGGCAGAACTGGCTGGCCTTGGCCCACTGGCCGTCGGCCACCGCCTGGTTGTAATCGCACAGGCGCGTGGCCAGGGCCAGCAGCAGGGCGATGGTGTGCTGGGCCACCGACGGCGTGCCATAGCCCTGGCAGTTGCAGACGGTGATGCCCTGGGCACGGGCCGCTGCCAGGTCGACATTGTTGGTGCCGGTCGCCGCCACCAGAATCAGTTTCAGCTGCGGGTTGCCGGCCAGTGCGGCGGCATCGAGCATGACTTTGTTGCTGACCACCGCGACAGCGCCCTGCAGGCGTTCGGCGACCTGCTCCGGGCGGGTGGCGGCAAACAGTTCGAATTCGTCGAACTGTTGCTGCAGTGGCGACAGGTCGAGGTCGCCCAGGTCCAGGGATTGGTGATCGAGAAACACGGCACGGCGCAAGCTGGGCATCAGGGGAAGCTCCGGTGGCAGGGCAGGGGTTGATCCATCAACCCGCACAATGCCACTCATACCTCGCACAGCCAAATCATTCCTTCGGCTGATTTGACCGTCACATTCAGCTAATACAGTAGATCCAGACTTGTTCGGCATGCTTTTCAGAAAAGGGATCACCATGTTGCAGACCCGCATCATCAAGCCCGCCGAGGGCGCCTATGAATTCCCTCTGTTGATCAAGCGTCTGCTGATGTCCGGCAGCCGCTACGAAAAGACCCGAGAGATCGTCTATCGCGATCAGCTGCGCCTGACGTATCCACAGCTCAACGAGCGTATTGCCCGTCTCGCCAACGTGCTGACTGAAGCTGGGGTCAAGGCCGGTGACACCGTGGCGGTGATGGACTGGGACAGCCACCGTTACCTTGAATGCATGTTCGCCATCCCGATGATCGGCGCGGTGGTGCACACCATCAACGTACGTCTGTCGCCCGAGCAGATCCTTTACACCATGAACCACGCCGAAGACCGCTTCGTGCTGGTCAACAGTGATTTCGTCGGCCTCTATCAGGCCATCGCCGGGCAACTGACCACCGTCGACAAGACCGTGCTGATCACCGACGGCGCGGACAAGACTGCCGATCTGCCGAACCTGGTCGGCGAATACGAGCAACTGCTCGCCGCCGCCAGCCCGCGCTACGACTTCCCGGATTTCGACGAGAACTCGGTGGCCACCACCTTCTACACGACAGGCACCACGGGCAACCCCAAGGGTGTCTACTTCACCCACCGTCAGTTGGTGTTGCATACCCTGGCCGAGGCCGCGGTGACCGGCAGCATCGACAGCGTGCGCCTGCTCGGCAGCAACGACGTGTACATGCCGATCACGCCGATGTTCCATGTGCATGCCTGGGGCATCCCCTACGCGGCCACCATGCTGGGCATGAAGCAGGTCTACCCGGGCCGCTACGAACCGGACATGCTGGTCAAGCTGTGGCGCGAAGAGAAGGTCACCTTCTCGCACTGCGTCCCGACCATCTTGCAGATGCTGCTCAACTGCCCGTCCTCCCAGGGCGAGCATTTCGCTGGCTGGAAGATCATCATCGGCGGCAGCGCGCTCAACCGCGCGTTGTATGAAGCCGCACTGGCCCGGGGTATCCAGCTGACGGCGGCGTACGGCATGTCCGAAACCTGCCCGCTGATTTCCGCCGCACACCTGAATGACGAACTGCAGGCCGGCAGCGAGGATGAGCGCGTCACCTACCGCATCAAGGCCGGGGTGCCGGTGCCGCTGGTGGAAGCGGCGATCGTCGATGGCGATGGCAACTTCCTGCCGGCCGATGGCGAGACCCAGGGCGAACTGGTGCTGCGTGCGCCGTGGCTGACCATGGGGTACTTCAAGGAGCCGGAAAAGAGCGAGGAGCTGTGGCAGGGTGGCTGGCTGCACACCGGTGATGTCGCCACCCTCGACGGCATGGGCTACATCGATATCCGCGACCGCATCAAGGACGTGATCAAGACTGGCGGCGAGTGGATCTCCTCGCTCGACCTCGAAGACCTGATCAGCCGTCACCCGGCCGTGCGCGAAGTGGCGGTGGTCGGGGTAGCCGACCCGCAATGGGGCGAGCGCCCGTTCGCCCTGCTGGTGGTGCGTGACGACAAGGCAATCGATGCCAAGGCGCTCAAGGAGCACCTCAAGCCTTTTGTCGAGGAAGGGCACATCAACAAGTGGGCCATTCCGAGCCAGATCGCCGTTGTTACTGAAATTCCCAAGACCAGTGTCGGCAAGCTCGACAAGAAGCGCATCCGCCAGGACATCGTCCAGTGGCAGGCCAGCAACAGCGCCTTCCTGTCGACCTTGTAGGCATACCGCGGGTCGCGCACGATGGAACGCGACCCGCATGCTAGACAGGTTAAAGCCTTGCTAAACGAAAAAAATCGGCCATGCTTCAGCACGGCCAACGCGCAGTCTGCGCAAATCACACTTTAGAGGGATCAAGCACCTGTGCCTGCTGGCTATAGTCGGGGCCAGGGGATTTTCAGAAATGGGGGAGGGCGGCGCGCGCAAGACGCGTCGTCGCGGGTGCAAGCCCGCATACCGGTCGCACGGGCCGTTTCTGAAGGGACTCACTGCCATAACAATAAAGTACATGGAGTAGCGTCGATGAAATCTGCAAATCCGTTCTGGCGCCGGGCCAAGTTGCCCTTGGCCGTCAGCCTTGCTTCCACGCTCGCAAGTCCTGCTTTCGCTGTCAGTTTCAACATTGGTGAAATCGAAGGCCAGTTCGACTCGTCGCTCTCCGTTGGCGCCAGCTGGTCCACTGCCAACCCCAACAAGAACCTGATCGGGGTCAACAACGGCGGCAAGGGCTTGTCGCAGACCTCCGACGACGGCCACCTGAACTTCAAGAAGGGCGAGACCTTCTCGAAGATCTTCAAAGGCATCCATGACCTCGAACTCAAGTACGGCGACACCGGTGTGTTCGTGCGCGGCAAGTACTGGTACGACTTCGAGCTGAAAGACGAAAGCCGCGAGTTCAAGGACATCAGTGATTCGGGCCGCAAGGAAGGCGCCAAGTCGGCGGGCTCCGAACTGCTCGATGCCTTTGTCTACCACAACTACTCGATCGGTGATCAGCCGGGCTCGGTACGTTTTGGCAAGCAGGTTGTGAACTGGGGTGAAAGCACCTTCATCGGCGGCGGCATCAACTCGATCAACCCGGTCGACGTGTCAGCGTTCCGCCGTCCGGGCGCCGAGATCAAGGAAGGCCTGATCCCGGTCAACATGTTCTACATCTCGCAAAGCCTGACCGACAACCTGTCGGCCGAGGCCTTCTACCAGCTCGAGTGGGACCAGACCGTCGTCGACAACTGCGGCACTTTCTTCTCCCAGCCAGACATCATCGCCGATGGCTGCACCGACAACCTGCGCGTGCTCAACAGCAGCCGTACGGTGCCGGCAGCAGCGCAGCAGTTCCTCGCCACCCAAGGTGTCAATATCAACCAGGAGGGGGTGATGGTGGCGCGTGGCGCTGATCGCGACGCCCGTGACAGTGGCCAGTTCGGTGTGGCCATGCGCTACATGTTCGAACCGCTGGATACCGAATTCGGCGCCTACTTCATGAACTATCACAGCCGTGCGCCGATTTTCAGCGCCACCGGCGCTTCACCGGCGGTGTTTGCCAACCTGAGCAGGCTGCCCGCACAACTGCGATCGCTGGCGCCGTTGATCGTCGCGGGTAACTCGAAGTACTTCGTCGAATATCCAGAAGACATCCGCCTGTATGGCCTGAGCTTCGCGACCACGCTGCCCACTGGCACCGCCTGGAGTGGTGAAATCAGCTACCGGCCGAATGCGCCAGTGCAGTTGAACACCACCGACATCCTGTTCGCCGGTGTGCGTCCGATCGGTGGAGCCCTGACCAACGCCTCCCTGCTCACGGGTACGCCGGGCCAGGACCTGCACGGCTATCGCCGTAAGGAAATCACCCAGTTCCAGACCACCCTGACGCACTTCTTCGACCAGGTGATGGGCGCCAGCCGCATGACTGTGGTGGGCGAACTGGGCGTCACCCATGTCGGTGGCCTGGAAAACGCCCACGACACCCGCTACGGCCGCGACCCGGTGTTCGGCCCTGGCCCGCTACCCGCTACCGGCGGCGCCGACACCTGTCAGGCACTCAATGCCAGCACCATCGCCGGCGCCGGCGCTGGCGCCTCGACCGCCAACCTCAACCGCAAGTGCGAGAACGACGGCTACACCACCAGCACTTCCTGGGGTTACCGCGCCCGGGTCATCTGGGACTACAACGACGTGTTCGCCGGGGTCAACCTCAAGCCGAACGTGGCGTGGTCCCATGACGTGTCCGGTTACTCGCCTGGCCCTGGCGGCAACTTCGAGGAAGGGCGCAAGGCGGTCAGCCTGGGCCTGGATGCCGAGTACCAGAACACCTACACCGCCAGCCTGTCGTACACCAACTTCTTCGACGGCAAGTACAGCACCGTGGATGATCGCGACTTCGTCGCCCTCAGCTTCGGCGTGAACTTCTAAGAACATTGATCCAGGACGACACGAGATGAACAAGACCAGAAGTCTGCTGCAAGCCGGTGTACTGGGCCTGTCCCTGCTGGCGACCAGCGTCATGGCTGCGGTATCCGCCGATGAAGCGGCAAAACTCGGTAGCACCCTGACCCCGATGGGCGCGGAAAAGGCCGGTAACGCCGATGGTTCGATCGGCCCGTGGGAGCCGCTGTCGAAGAGTGCAGGCAGCGTCGATGCCAAAGGTTTCCTGTCTGACCCGTACGGCAGCGACAAGCCACTGTTCACCATCACCGCGCAAAATGCCGAGCAGTACAAGGACAAGCTCTCGCCGGGCCAGCTGGCGATGCTCAAGCGCTACCCGGATACCTTCAAGATCCCGGTGTACAAGACCCACCGCGGTGCCACGGCGCCTGACGATGTGTTCGCTGCCATCAAGAAGAACGCCACCGCGACCACCTTGGTCGAAGGCGGCAACGGCCTGAACAACTTCCAGACTGCCGTGCCCTTCCCGATCCCGAAAAGCGGCCTGGAAGTGATCTGGAACCACATCACCCGCTACCGCGGCGGCAGTGTCAGCCGCCTGGTGACCCAGGCAACCCCGCAGCAGAACGGCTCCTACAGCCTGGTGTACTTCTCGGACCAGTTCGTCTTCCGCGACAAGATGAAGGACTATGACCCGAACAACCCAGGCAACATCCTGTTCTACTTCAAGCAGGAAGTGACCGCTCCGGCGCGCCTGGCCGGCACCGTGCTGCTGGTGCATGAGACCCTCGACCAGGTCAAGGAACCGCGCAAGGCGTGGATCTACAACACCGGCCAGCGCCGTGTGCGTCTGGCCCCCCAGGTGTCGTACGACGGCCCGGGTACCGCGGCCGACGGCTTGCGCACTTCGGACAACCTGGACATGTACAACGGCGCGCCGGATCGCTACGACTGGAAGCTCGAGGGCAAGAAGGAGATGTACATCGCCTCCAACGCCTTCAAGCTGGATGACCCCAAGCTCAAGTACGCCGACATCATCAAGGCAGGGCACATCAACCAGGACCTGTCCCGCTACGAGCTGCGCCGCGTCTGGCATGTTGTCGCGACGCTCAAGCCGGGCCAGCGGCACATCTACGCCAAGCGTGACTTCTACATCGACGAGGACACCTGGCAGGCTGCGGTGATCGACCAGTACGATGGTCGCGGTCAGTTGTGGCGCATCTCCGAGGCGCATGCCCAGCCGTACTACAACAACCAGGTGCCGTGGTACACCCTCGAAGCCATCTACGACCTGCAGTCGGGTCGCTACCTGGCGCTAGGCATGAAAAACGAAGAGAAAAAGGCTTACGACTTCGGCTTCACAGCCAGCAAAGCCGATTTCCAGCCAGCCGCCTTGCGCCAGTCGGGCACCCGTTGAGCTGAAAACTGCGACTCCGTGTGAAACTCCCAGAACGCCCCGGCTTGCCGGGGCGTTTCTGTTTGGCTGGCCGATAAAACCGATGAATACCTCGCCAAAGCCGCGCCCCAGCCCCTGTCCATCATCCATGTTGCTTTTTGTCGCAGTCTTTTCCAGGCAAATGGCGCCCATCATCTTCAAATGCGTTGCATTACCCGCTAGTCTCGCAGACATCCGTACCGCCGTAGTTTTCCCAACAGAACGAGCCGGCCATGACAGATCTGTCCCGTACGCATGGATTCGCCAGTCAGGCCCTGGGCCTGCTGGACGGGCGTTTCTTCCGGCCGCCGCAGCCGGACGGCCACGTGCCGCGTGCACGTCTGTGCCAGCGCTTGCAGAGCGGCCTTGGCGGGCGCTTGTTACTGATCAATGCCCCCGCCGGGTTTGGCAAAAGCTCCCTGGCCATCGAGTTCTGCGAGTCGCTGCCCAGCCATTGGCGCAGCCTCTGGCTCGGCCTGAGCCAACGGGACGCGGACCCTGGTCGTTTCCTCGAGCGCCTGCTCGAAGGCCTGCAGCAGTACTGTCCGGCACTGGGTGGGCAGGCCATGGGCCTGCTGAAGATGCGTCAGCGCCACCAACCCTTTGCCTTCGAAGAGTGGCTCGACAGCCTGCTCGACGAGTTGGCGCTCTACCTCCAGGCCGATACGCCTTTGCTGCTGGTGCTGGATGACTACCATCTGGCCCAGGGGCCGGTACTCGATCGCTGCCTGCAGTTCTTCCTCAATCACTTGCCCGCTGGCCTGGTACTGCTGGTGACCAGCCGTCAGCGCCCAGACTGGCACCTGGCGCGGCTGCGCTTGTCACGGCAGCTGGCCGAACTCGGTGAGCAAGACCTGCGCCTGACCCCGGAGGAGTCTCTGGCGGTGATTGGTCGCCAGCCAACGGGGCTGCGTGGCCAGGCGCTGGACAACCTGATCCAGCGCAGCGACGGCTGGGTGGCCGGGCTGCGCTTCTGGCAATTGGCAGCCAGCGAGGCCGGTGACGAGCATGCCTTGCCCCAGGCACTGCACGGTGGTGAAGGGTTGATCCGCGACTACCTGCTGGAAGAAGTCATCGAGATGCTGCCGGCGGATGTGCAGGCATTTCTGTTCGATACGGCCTGCCAGGAGCGCTTCTGCGCGGCGCTGTGCGATGCGCTGCGTGAACGTGACGACAGTGCAGCGATCCTGCGTTATCTGCAGGCGCATCAGGTGTTTCTGGTGCCGCTGGACGAGCATGGCCACTGGTATCGCTACCATCACCTGTTCTCCGACCTGCTGCGCAGCCGCCAGTCCAGCGAACCGCTGGCGCGTCTGCACCTGCGCGCCTGCCGCTGGTTCCAGGGCCAGGGCTTGCTCGACGAGGCGGTGGAGCAGGCGTTGCGCGCCGGCCACCTCGACGTGGCTGCCGACCTGGTGCAGAGCTTGTCCGAGGAACAACTGCTGGCCGAGCAGAACGTCGGCATGCTGTTGCGCTGGAAGATGGACTTGCCCGACAGCCTGCTGATCAGCACGCCACGGTTGATCGTGCTGTACAGCTGGGCGCTTGGCCTGGCCTGTCAGCTGGATGCGGCCGAGGAGCTGGCCAGTTACCTCAGCCGCTTCCTGCCCGCGCCTTCCGCCTCGGCGCAGAAGTCGATGCTGGCGCAGTGGCTGGCCCTGAGCGGGGTCATTGCCCGTGGCCGGGGTGACCGCGAACGCACCGTGGCGTATTGCGGCGAAGCGCTGCAGAGCCTGCCGAGCAAACGCTATGGGCAACGCCTGGTGTGCCTGTCGACGCTGTCCAACCTGGCCATTGCCGATGGCGACTTCTGGCGTGCTCGCGGCTGGAACCGCGAAGCGCTGGAGCTGGCGCAGCGTGTCGGCAACCCGTTGTTCGAGGCGCTGGCGCATTACGATCGTGCACGGGTGCTGCATGCCCGCGGCGAGGTGTTGCGGGCGCTGGAGGAAGTGCGCCAGGGTTTGCAGCGCCTGCAGGGTTTGTCGGCACAGCGGCTGTACGCGGTGCGGGCGCGGCTGACCCTGTACGAAGGTTACCTGCTGGTGGCGCGCCTGCAGCCCGCGCAAGGTCGCGCGCGCTTGCGCGCAGGGCTTGGCGAGGCGCGTGCCTGCCGCGACATCAGCGTGCTGATCGGCCATTGCGTGATCGCCTCGCTCGACGGCCGTGAGGGCCAGTTTGCCGAAGCGTTCGCCGAACTGGCCGAGGCGGAGCGGCTGATGCACATCTGGGATGTGCCACCGATCTTCTACCTGGCGATGATCACCCTGGTGAAGTGTGAGCTGTGGCTCGGCCAGGGCCGTATCGACCTGGCCGAGTCCTGGTTGCTGCGCCTGGGCCAGACCTACGGCGGTGAGCACCCTGCGGCGGCGCCGGAGTTTCACCCTTTGCTGCCACTGCATATCGAATTGCAGCAGGCACTGCTCGAACGTGTGCAGCAGCGCAGCGAAGACGCCGTGGCACGCCTGTGCGCCCTGGCCGAACGCGGGCAGGCCAGTGGCGGCATGATGCTCACCCTGCACGCACTGTCACAGTGGGTCGACCTGCTGTTGAGCGAGGGGCGTGAAGCACAGGCAGCGCATGTGCTGCCCATGGCGTTGAGCGCAGCCCGGGGTGGGGTGGTGCAACCCTTCCAGCGGCTTATCGAATTGCACCCTGCGTGGCTGCGTGAGCAACTGCTGGCGCAGCCGGCCTGCCAGGCCCAGGCTGAACTGCTGACTCGCCTGCCCGAGCCGGCGGCACCCGCAGGCAACGCCGCAGAAGCCTTGAGTGGTCGGGAGCTGGCGGTGCTCGAGTTGATCGCCCAGGGCTGTTCCAACCAGCAGATCAGCGAGCGGCTGTTCATCTCCCTGCACACCGTCAAGACCCATGCCAGCCATATCAACAGCAAGCTGGGGGTGGAGCGCCGCACCCAGGCAGTGGCTCGGGCCCAGTCGCTGGGCTTGCTGGCCTGAAGGTAGCCGCAACGGGCGTGGCGCTATAAAATGATGGCTCAAGGCCACTGCCCAGTGCACTGCATTCGCCACCCTCATCTTTCCTGAACGGTTGCCGATACAGGTTTCGGCGGTATGCATCGCCTCGCGCCATCCACCCATCCACCCAATACAGGTCGTGTTGATGCTGCAGTACGGGCAAAAGAGCTTTCTGATCGTCGACGACTTCACCGACTTTCGCACGTCGACCCGTTCCATGCTGCGCGAACTGGGCGTGCGCGATGTGGACACTGCGGACAGCGGTGAGCAGGCCCTGCGCATGTGCGGGCAGAAGCGCTATGACTATATCCTTCAGGACTTCCACCTCGGTGACGGCAAGAAGAACGGCCAGCAGGTCCTCGAAGACTTGATCCTCGACAAACTGATCAGCCATGAATGCGTATTCATCATGGTCACTGCCGAGAGCAGCCAGGCCATTGTGCTCAGTGCCTTGGAGCACGAGCCTGATGCCTACCTGACCAAGCCGTTCAACCGCGTGGGCCTGGCCCAGCGCCTGGACAAGCTGACCCAGCGCAAGACCCTGCTCAAGCCGATACTGCAGGCCCTCGACCGTGGTCGCCCGGCCGAAGTGCTGGCGGCGTGCGCCGAGCTGTGCAAGAAAGACCCGCGTTTTGCGCCGTTGTGCCTGCGCTATCGTGCCGACGCGCTGCGCGACCTCAACCGCTTCGATGAGCTGGAGAAGTTTCTCAAGAGCATCCTCGCCAGCCGCCCGCAACCCTGGGTGTATTCGGCGCTGGGCAGCCTGATGCACAAGCGCGGGCAGAACGCCCAGGCCCAGGGTGTCTATGAGCAGGCGCTCAAGGCATTCCCGATCATGCCCGGGCTGTACGATGGCATGGCCGAAGTGCTGGTCGCACAGGGTGAAACCAGGCGTGCCCAGAGCATGCTCGAGGAGGCGGTACGGTTGTCGCCACTGGCGGTACGTCGGCAGGCCGCCCTGGGCAAGTTGGCGCTGGGCAACGAAGACTTCGAAAGTGCCTCCAAGGCCTTCCGCCATGCAGTGAACCAGGGGCAGAGCTCGCGCTACAAGGATGCCGAAAGCAACCTTGGGCTGGTCCAGGCCCTGATGAGCAAGAACGCCGGCTTTGGCCTGGATGCCCGCGCCCGGGTCGAAATCAACACCGTGCTCAGCGAAGTGGCCAAGGACAACATCGAAGACCAGGGCCTGCAAGTGCGCGCCAGGCTGATGAAGGCCGCCAGCCTGCAGCAGGCGGGTGACCCGGAGACTGCCGCCAAGCTCACCGAGCAGGCCATGCAGCGGCTGGAGAAGATGGACCAGTTCTTCTCGGTCGAGGCTGCCTTGACCGTGGCCAGGCAACTGCAGATGCTCGGCCAGGAAGCTGCCGGCGGCAGTATTCTCAAAGGGTGCGTGGAAACCTACGGTGACGACCCCAAGGTCATGCAGAGTGTGGCCAAACTGACTGACGACCCGGCTGTATTGGGCGCGGTAACCGAAGCGGTCGACCTCAACCGCCAGGGCGTGCGCAGCTACCAGGCGGGGCAACTCAACGAAGCCTTGCAGATGTTCCGCAAGGCCTTGTCGCTGCAACCCAAGAACATCAGCATCGCGCTCAATACGGCGCAAGCCTTGCTGCGCATCGGTGGCGAGGTGACACCGCCGGCGATCCTGCAGGAATGCCGCGACTGCCTGACCCGTGTGGCCGGCATCCCGACCAGCGACAGCCGCTACGACCGCTACCGCAAACTGCATATCAAGGTCTTCGGCGCATGAACCAGGATAACCAGGGGCTGGATTTTTCCACGGTGATCGCCTCCACCGTGCATGACCTGAAGAACTCGCTGTCAGCGCTGATCCAGTCCCATGACCAGTGGTTGGCGCGGTTGCCTGAAGAACTGCGCAGGGGTAGCGAACAGGGCGTGATCGAGCATGAGTTCCGTCACCTCAACGGCATGCTGGTGCAGCTGCTGGGGCTGTACAAGCTTGGGGTGAACCAGCTGCCGGTATGCCCGGATTACCACGAGCTGGATGACTTCATCGAGGCACAGCTGGCGGCTCACCAGGAAGTGCTGCAGCACAACGACATCCTCGCGACCTGGCGTGTCGACAGTGACAACCCGCTGGGCTTCTTCGACCGCGAACTGGTGGCTTCGGTGATCGCCAACGTGATCACCAACGCCACCCGCTATGCCGGCCATGCGCTGTTGGTCAGCATTGGCGAGGAGGACGAGCATCTGGTCATCAGCGTCAACGACGACGGCCCGGGCTATCCGGCGAAGATGCTCGAGCGTCAGCAGGATTACGTGCAGGGCATCGACTCGCAGAGCGGCAGTACCGGGCTCGGGCTGTATTTCGCGGCGCGGATTGCGGCCTTGCATGAGCGTAACGGCGTGCACGGGCGGATCGAAATTGCCAATGGTGGGGCGCTTGGAGGTGGATTGTTCAGGCTGTATTTGCCATGAACGTTTTTCTTCGAGTGTCCAGTGCTGTTCTCGTTTGAGGGGTTGCTTCCCAAGACCTGGTAGGAAAATTCCTAGTCGTACCATCGGCTCTGTTGCCGATGGAGGCTACGTGGCAGTGTAGATACGAAGTTTCTACATTTCACTTGCAATCGTCAGGAGGGTTTCTACTATGTATCTACCTTGGGAGATACTCATGCAGATCAAGATTCAACAATGGGGCAATAGTGCGGCTATTCGTTTGCCGGCGGCTGTGCTCAAGCAGATGCGCCTTGGCGTTGGCTCGACACTCAGCCTGGATGCGGCAGGAGAGACTCTGGTCCTCAAGCCCGTTAGGTCCAAGCCGAAATACACCCTTGAAGAATTGATGGCGCAATGTGATTTGAACGCGCCGGAACCTGCGGACATGGCCGAGTGGAACGCAATGCGCCCAGTGGGGCGTGAGGTGTGAGGCGGGTCAAGTTCGCCAGGGGCGATATCGTTCGGGTCGACCTTGACCCTACCATTGGACGAGAACAGCAAGGTGCCGGGCGTCCGGCCCTTGTGCTCACACCCGCTGCCTTCAATGCGTCCGGTCTGGCAGTGATCGTTCCGATCAGTCAAGTCGGTGACTTCGCCAGGCATGCTGGTTTTGCGGTTACCCTCAGTGGGGCTGGCACGCAGACGCAAGGTGTAATGCTTTGCAACCAGATACGCACGGTGGACCTCGACGCCAGAGGTGCCAAGCGTATCGAGTCGGCTCCTGAGGTTGTAATTCTCGATGCGTTGGCACGCGTTCAAACCCTGTTCGAATGACTGGTTGCTGTGAGTCTCATGGAAAAAGCATCAATAGCGCTCATCCGCGAAACCTTCCCCGTCGGCCCCCTGCAGTGCAACTGCACGCTGATCGGCGACCCGGTCAGCAAGAAGGCCATCGTCGTCGACCCGGGCGGTGACCCGGACAAGATCCTCGCCCGCCTGCAGGCCCATGGCCTGACCCTGGTGAGCATCATCCACACCCACGCGCACTTCGACCATTTCCTCGCTTCGGGCAAGCTCAAGGAGCTCACCGGGGCCACCTTGCACCTGCACAAGCAGGATCAGCCGCTGTGGGACAACCTGGAGATGCAGTGCCAGATGTTCGGCGTGCCTTACACCCCGGTGCCGTCGCCAGACCGTTGGCTCGGCGATGACGAGGAGCTCGCCTGCGGTTGTGGCGTGGCTCTGCACACGCCAGGCCACACGCCAGGCTCGATGAGCTTCTGGTTCGCCGATGCCAAACTGCTGATCGCCGGCGACACCCTGTTCCGCCGCGGTATCGGCCGTACCGACCTGTGGGGTGGCGACCAGCGCGCCATCGTGCGGTCGATCAAGGAACGACTCTACCGCCTGGACGAAGATGCCATCGTGGTGACCGGTCACGGGCCCGATACGCGCCTCGGCGACGAGATGCGCGAGAACCCCTTCGTGCGGGCTTGAGCCTGCATGAAAAGCCTTTAATGGAATTTTTCCGTATCCTGGCAATCCAAGGCTGGCATAGATCCATCAGTGATCTGCCGCACACACGAATTTTTGTAGGAGCTTGTCCATGTTCACCATGCGTCGTCTGATTATCGTCGCAACCGCTGCAGCCCTGATGACCGGTTGCGCCGGGCAAAACCCTTATGACAGCCAAGGCCAGGCTCAGGGCGAGTCCTCGGGGATGAGCAAGACCGCCAAATACGGCGGCCTGGGCGCGCTGGCCGGCGCTATCGCCGGTGCTGCCATCGACCACAACAACCGTGGCAAGGGCGCGCTGATCGGTGCTGCCGCAGTTGGTGCTGCCGCTGCCGGTTACGGTTACTACGCCGACAAGCAGGAAGCCGAGCTGCGCGCGAAAATGGCCAACACCGGCGTCGAAGTACAGCGCCAGGGCGACCAGATCAAGCTGATCATGCCGGGCAACATCACCTTCGCCACCGACTCGGCCAACATTTCGCCGAGCTTCTACAACCCGCTGAACAACCTGGCCAACTCGTTCAAGTCGTTCAACCAGAACACCATCGAGGTGGTGGGCTTCACCGACAGCACCGGCAGCCGCCAGCACAACATGGACCTGTCGCAGCGCCGCGCTCAGGCAGTCAGCACCTACTTGACCTCGCAGGGCGTGGATGCATCGCGTGTGACGGTACGTGGCATGGGCCCGGACCAGCCGATCGCCAGCAACGCCGACGCCAATGGCCGTGCGCAGAACCGTCGCGTAGAGGTCAACCTGAAGCCTATCCCGGGTCAGCAGTATGACCAGCAGCAGGGCCAGGTTCAGCAGTACCCATAATTGATCGCCGGGGCCGCTTTGCGGCCCTGTCGCGACACAAGGCCGCTCCCGCAGGCTATCGCACAGTTTCAGAACTATGCGGTCCCCTGTAGGAGCGGCCTTGTGTCGCGATAGGGGCGCAAAGCGCCCCCAGTATCTACCGCACTACGCTCGCCTGAATCGCTGTCAGGGCGATGGTGTGCACGATATCGTCCACCTGCGCCCCCCGTGGCAAGTCGTTCACCGGCTTGCGCAGCCCCTGCAGCATTGGCCCCAGGCTGACCCCGTCGGTGCTGCGCTGCACCGCCTTGTGGGTAGTGTTGCCGGTGTTCAGGTCCGGGAACACGAACACCGTCGCGCGCCCGGCCACCTGGCTCTCTGGCGCCAGCTGGCGAGCGACTTGCGGGTTGGCAGCGGCGTCGTACTGCAGCGGCCCGTCGATCAGCAGCCCTTGCTCCGCAGCCTGTGCCAGGCGCGTCGCTTCGCGCACTTTCTCGACTTCCTCGTCACTAGCCGAATCGCTCGAGTAGCTGATCATCGCCACCCGTGGCGCGATGCCGAAGGCATGCGCCGATTCGGCGCTCTGCCGGGCGATTTCGGCCAGTTCGCTGGCGCTGGGGTGCGGGTTCATCACGCAGTCGCCGTATACCAGCACCTGCTCGGGGAACAGCATGAAGAACACCGACGACACCAGGCTGGCGCCGGGCGCGGTCTTGATCAGCTGCAGCGCCGGGCGAATGGTATTGGCGGTGGAATGCACCAGGCCAGAGACCAGGCCATCGACCTCGTCCAGGGCCAGCATCATGGTGCCGATCACTACCGGGTCTTCCAGTTGCTGCTCGGCCATGGGCGCGTTGAGGTTCTTGCTCTTGCGCAGGTTGACCATTGGCTCGACATAGCGCCCGCGAATCAGTTCGGGGTCGAGCACCTCCAGGTCTGGCGGCAGGGTAATGCCTTGCGCACGGGCCACGGCTTCGACGTCCTCGGGCTTGGCCAGCAGCACGCAACGGGCGATGCCGCGCGCCTGGCAGATCGCCGCGGCCTGGACCAGCAGCGGCTCGGCGCCTTCCGGCAGGACGATGCGTTTGTTGGCCTGTTGCGCCCGCTGGATCAGCTGGTAGCGGAACACCGCCGGCGACAGCCGCATTTCGCGTGGCGTGCCGCAGCGCTGGTGCAGCCAGGCGGCGTCCAGGTGGCTGGCGACGAAGTCGGTGATGAATTCGGCCCGGTCACGGTCATCCACCGGGATTTCGCGGTTCAGCGAGTTGAGCAGGTTGGCGGTGTCGTAGGAGCCGGTGCTCACTGACAGAATCGGCAGGCCGGCCTGCAGGGCACCACGGCACAGGCCGAGGATGCGCGCATCAGGCTTGCTGTCACTGGTCAGCAGCAGGCCGGCCAGGGGCACGCCGTTGATGGCGGCCAGGCTCACGGCCAGGATGATGTCGTCGCGGTCGCCCGGGGTTACCACCAGGGTGCCTGGGGTCAGCAGTGGCACGGTATTGGCCACGGTGCGAGCGCAGATGATGATCTTGTTCATCCGCCGCTGCTCGTAATCGCCGGCGTTGAGCACCTGGGCACCGAGCAGGTCGGCCACGTCGCGGGTGCGTGGGGCGTTCAGCTCGGGCTGATAGGGAATGCAGCCGAGCAGGCGGAAGTCGTTGCCACGCAGCAGCGGCGAATGTTCGCGCAGGCGGGTAGCGAAGTCGGCCATGCTCTCGTCGGTGCGCACCTTGTTGAGGATTACCCCGAGCACTTTCGGATCGCGTGGGCCGCCGAACAGCTGGGCCTGCAGTTCGACCCGACCGGACAGCTCGCTGAGCACTTCGTTTTCCGGGGCCGAAACCAGGATCACTTCGGCGTCGAGGCTCTTGGCCAGGTGCAGGTTGACCCGCGCCGCATAGCTGGCGTGGCGGGTCGGCACCATGCCCTCGACCACCACCACGTCATTGCCGACGCAGGCTTGTTGGTACAGGCGAATGATCTCTTCGAGCAACTCATCCAGCTGGCCATCGCCGAGCATGCGCTCGACATGGGCCAGGCTCAGTGGCACCGGAGGCTTGATGCCGTGGGTGCGGGCAACCAGCTCGGTGGAGCGCTCCGGGCCAGTGTCGCCGGGGTGAGGCTGGGCGATCGGCTTGAAGAAGCCGACCTTGAGCCCGGCGCGCTCCAGGGTGCGGACCAGGCCCAGGCTGATGGAAGTCAGGCCGACAGCAAAGTCGGTCGGCGCGATGAAAAATGTCTGCATGCGTGCTTCTCGAAATAAGCGGTGCAAGGAATCAACGCCCAAGGGTAGCGCTATCGGCCCCTTGTGCGCACCAGCCACAGGCGAATGCCTGGCCGATGCGCTGGGCGCGCTGCCCGGCGTCGAGTACCCACGGCCGTGCCTGCCACGGTGGCTGGTGGCGCAGGTGCTGGGTGTGGCCGCAGGACAGCTCGACCACCCAGTGGCCTTCTTCGTCCTGGTGAAAGCCGGTGATCCGACTGATGGGTCGCCCCTCATCCGCGCTGCGGTCGCAATCGGGCGATGCCTTGGTTACACTTGTCCGCTCTACATACTTTTGCAAAAGGTCTTGCCCCATGCTGATCGCCGCCAACAAGGCTGTCTCCATCGACTATACCCTGACCAACGACGCCGGGGAGACCATCGACAG
>Ga0105251_10001398_pt1 | contig 20815 bp, 17 predicted proteins | sample KBSS64metaG_FD_80424 | JGI IMG/M metagenome (GOLD analysis project Ga0105251, IMG submission 80424) | Switchgrass rhizosphere microbial communities from Kellogg Biological Station, Michigan, USA - KBS S6-4 metaG | ecosystem: Host-associated > Plants > Roots > Rhizosphere > Soil | place...
GGCACCGGCCGCAGCGGCGGCAAGGGCTCGTTCGGCGTGCTGCCCGTAGACAGCGACAACCACCCGGAGGACGGCTACAGCAAGCTCGGCGGCGCGGTAAAAATGCGCCTGCTGGATACCGTGATCAAGGCCGGTGATGTGTTCCCGCTGACCCCGGTGGTGGCCTACGGCGACTCGCGGGTATTGCCGGAAAGCTTTCGTGGCGTCACCGCACAAAACACCAGCATTGAAGGCCTGAGTCTGCAAGGCGGACACCTGAGCGGCATGAGCCAGCCCACCCAGAGCGGCATGGACAAAGGCTTTGCGACGTTTTATGCGGGCAAGGTGGACTCGCCCTGGATCGGCTACGCCGGCGGCGACTATCAAGTCAACAAACACCTCAGCGTCAGCCTGTACACCAGCCGCCTGAAGGATGCCTGGGACCAGTACTACTTCGGCAGCGCCGCCAGTTACCCGCTGAACGATGACGTGTCGCTGTTTGGCGACTTCAACTATTACAAGGCGGTGGACGAGGGCAAAAAACGCCTGGGCGAGTTCGATAACAACATCTGGAGCGCCAGGATCGGAGTCAAGATGGGCGCCCACAGCCTGGCCTTGTCCCACCAGCGCAACAACGGTGATGACGACTTTGACTACCTGCGCATGTCGGACTCGATCTTCCTCAACAACTCGATCCAGTACAGCGACTTCAACTCGCCCAAGGAACGCTCGTGGATGCTCGCCTATAACCTCGACATGCAGGCCTTCGGCATTCCCGGCCTGTCGTTCATGACCCGCTACGGCAAAGGCACCGGCGCCGACTACAGCAACGCCAACGCGGTGTACATGCGCCGTGACGCGGCCGGCGACCCGTTGACCGACCAACGCCGCTGGGAGCGGGATATCGAGGCCAAGTACGTGGTACAGGGCGGCAACTTGAAAGACCTGTCGCTGCGGCTGCGCCAGGCGACGGTTCGTTCAAGTGCCTTTGAGTCGGATTTGGAAGAAGTTCGGCTGATTGTCGAATATCCATTGGCGATTCTCTAAACACTGCCCTTTGTAGGAGCGAGCTTGCTCGCGAAGAACCTGAGAGCGCTGCGTTAAAACCAGAAGCCCCGCGTTATCGTTAACGACTTTCGCGAGCACGCTCGCTCCTACAATTGAATAACATCTGTTCACAATTTGAAGCCTGTCAGAACTGTAATATGCGCCTCACCTTCTCGTTAAGTTGCGCTTCTTATACTGGCTACAACTAACGGCACACGCCTTATTTGGAGACCCGTCATGAAGCCCTCTCACTTGTTATTGATCAGTTTTCTCGGCGCCACTTCCAGCCTCGCATTGGCCGACGACGGTGCCGACCGTTCCCGGCAGTTCCTCGCCGAATTCCGCCAGCAACAGCAGCAGGTACACGGCGAACAGTCCGTGGCCGAGACCGCGCCCGCCGACGCACAGAAGCAGTCGATCTGAACGGCGCACACCGAGCACATTCATCTCTGAAGCTTTTGTGTAGCTCCTTTGGAAAGAGATGAATTTTTTACGCCCCGCATGGGGCGTTTTTTTTGCCTGCCGGTTTTGCAGCGCAACAACCAGTCACAAACTGCCTGGTTGACCCTGTAGCTACTTCAGCCTTCAGGCTTCGGAAAATCCGAATTAAAGCCTCTCTCTATCAATAAAAGGTAAATCCCCCATGCGTATCCTTGTGGTTGAGGACGAGCAAAAAACCGCCGCCTACCTGCAGCAGGGCCTGACCGAAAGCGGTTACGTGGTCGACTGTGCCGCCAGCGGCGTGGACGGCCTGCACCTGGCGGCCCAACACGCCTATGAACTGGTGATTCTCGACGTCAATCTGCCGGCCAAGGATGGCTGGGAAGTGCTCGAGCAATTGCGCCGCGACAGCAGCCAGCGGGTGATGATGCTGACAGCCCGTGGCCGGTTGGCCGACAAGATCAAGGGCCTGGACATGGGCGCCGACGATTACCTGGTCAAACCCTTCGAGTTTCCCGAGTTGCTCGCCCGGGTGCGCACCCTGCTGCGTCGCAGTGAGCACATACCGGTGCCGGAAGTGTTCCAGGTGTCCGACCTGGAACTGGACCCGCGCCGCCACCGCGCGTACCGAGGCACCCGACGCATCGACCTGACCACCAAGGAATTCGCGCTGCTGCATGTGCTGATGCGCCAGTCCGGCGAAGTACTGACCCGCACGCAGATTATTTCCCTGGTCTGGGACATGAATTTCGACTGCGACACCAACGTGGTGGAAGTCTCCATCAGCCGCTTGCGGGCCAAGGTCGATGACCAGAGTGACGTCAAGCTGATCCATACCATTCGCGGCGTGGGTTATGTGCTGGAGGCCCGCCAATGAAAGCCAGCAGCCTGTCGATGCGCCTGGGGCTGACGGTGAGCCTGATGGGCGCCGGCCTGGTGGTGTTGCTCGCAACCTTGGCGTACCTGGCGCTGACCCACGAGCTGGAGAAACTGGCGCGCAAGGGCCTGGAAAGCAAGATGGAACAGATTCAGCACAGCCTCGCCCTGGGCCTGGACACTCGCGACATCCGCGCCCGCCCGCACTCGCTGATGGACCTGGTGATGGGGCACGATAATTTCTACCTGACCATCGTTGGCACTGCGCCCAATGAAGCGGTGCTGCTCAGCATCGGCGCCAAGCCACAGGAACCGTTGCTGACCGACTTCGCCCCGTCCCAAAACCTCGGTTACCTGAACTGGGACGACGGCAACGGCAATCAAGTGCTCAGTGCCTCCAGCCTGATGCGCTTGGCCAGCGGCGAACGCGTGCGGGTGCTGTTATCGCTGGATCGCCGGGACGATCAGGCGTTGCTCAGTGCCTACCTGCGTTCCACCGTGATCGCCCTGCCGCTGCTGTTGCTGCTGATCGGCATCGGCGCCTGGTGGGTGGTGCAACGCGGGCTGGCGCCGCTGCAGCAGTTCAGCCGCGTCGCGGCGAAAGTCACCACGCAGGACCTGACCCGCCGCCTGGCTGTGGATAACTTGCCCAAGGAGCTGGGCGAGTTGGCGCAAGGCATCAACTTCATGTTGCAGCGCCTGGACGGCGGCGTGCAGCAGCTATCGCAGTTCTCCGATGACCTCGCCCATGAGCTGCGCGCGCCGCTGACCAACTTGATGGGCAAGGCCCAGGTGACGTTGTCCCGGGAACGACCGCCGCAAGAGTACAAAGCGGTGCTGGAATCCAGCACTGAAGAGATGGAGCGCTTGGCGCGGATCGTCTCCGACATGCTGTTCCTGGCACAGGTCAGCCACCCTGCGGCGCGGGTTTCGTTTGCGCCGGTGTCCCTGGCCGCTGAAGCGCGCCGGGTGATGGAGCTGTTTGCCTTGAGTGCCGAAGACAAACAATTGACCCTGAGCCTCGACGGCGATGCGTCCGTGCATGGCGACCGCTTGATGATTCAGCGGGCGATTTCCAATTTGCTGTCCAATGCCATCCGTCATACACCCCACGCCTCCACTGTTTCGGTGCGGGTGGAAACCCACGGGCAGCAAGTGTCGCTGTCGGTGGGCAATCCCGGCCCGGGGATCGAAGCGCAACACCTGCCGAACCTGTTCGAACGCTTCTACCGCGTCGACAGCAGCCGCGCCCGCTCCGAAGGTGGCACCGGGCTGGGGCTGGCCATCGTGCGGTCGATTATGACCCTGCATCAAGGCCGGGCAGAAGTCAGCAGCGAGCCCGGCGATTTCACTGTGTTTCGGTTGGTGTTTCCCCTTCATACCAACGCTATCTGCCCATAAACCATTGTGGCGAGGGAGCTTGCTCCCGCTGGGTTGCGCAGCAACCTTAAAAAGCCCACCGCATTCTTTCAGCTGAACGTGGGTCGCCGGTGTTGGGGCTGCTGCGCAGCCCAGCGGGAGCAAGCTCCCTCGCCACAGGTTATTGGTCAGGCATCAGGCGGTCTTCCTGTTCTTCACGCCGATGCGCCCAGTGATACAGCGCCGGCAATACCAGCAGGGTCAGTAGCGTCGACGAGATAATCCCGCCTATCACCACCGTCGCCAACGGGCGCTGTACTTCGGCGCCGGTACCGGTGGCGAGGGCCATGGGGATAAACCCGAGCGACGCCACCAGTGCCGTCATCAACACCGGGCGCAAGCGCGTCAGGGCGCCTTCGTTGATCGCCACCGACAGTGAACGCCCCTCCTCTCGCAGGCTACGGATGAACGCGATCATCACCAGCCCGTTAAGCACCGCCACCCCCGACAGCGCGATAAAGCCCACGCCCGCCGAGATCGACAGCGGAATATCCCGCAGCCACAGCGCCATGATCCCGCCGGTCAACGCGAAGGGAATCCCGGTGAACACCAGCAGCCCGTCCTTGAGGTTGTTGAACATCATGAACAGCAACCCGAACACCAGCAGCAACGCCACCGGCACCACGATGCGCAAGCGCTCGGAGGCCTCCTTCAACTGCTCGAACTGGCCGCCCCAGCTGGTCCAGTAGCCCGCAGGAATTTTCACCTGAGTGCCGATGGCCGTCCCGGCTTCCTCGACAAACGAGCCGATATCCCGCCCACGCACGTTGGCGCTGACGATCACCAGGCGCTTGCCGTTTTCGCGGCTGATCTGGTTGGGGCCGAGCACCAGGTCCAGGCTGGCGACTTCCGACAGCGCGATAAACCCCAACTGCCCCGCCGCGTTATTCGCCAATGCCGGAATCGGGATCAACAGCCGCGACAAGCCTTCGATATCGGTACGCAGGGCGTCGGACAAACGCACTACCATGTCGAAACGCCGGTCGCCTTCGTACATCGTCCCGGCCTGGCGCCCACCCACGGCGACGGCAATCGTGTCTTGCACATCACCCACGTTCAGGCCAAAGCGCGCGGCCTTGTCGCGGTCGATATTGATGGTCAGCACCGGCAAGCCGGAGGTCTGTTCCACCTTCACTTCCGAGGCGCCCTTGAGGGTTTGCAAGGTCTCGGCGATTTCCCCGGCGGTCTTGTTGAGTACCGCCATGTCGTCACCAAACACCTTCACCGCGACGTCACTGCGCACCCCGGAAATCAGCTCGTTGAAGCGCAGCTGGATCGGTTGCGACAGTTCATACACGCTGCCCGGCACAATCGCGCTGGCGCGCTGGATGTCAGCGATGATCGCCTCGCGGGACTTCTTCGGGTCGGGCCACTGGTCCTTGGGCTTGAGCATCACGTAGCTGTCGGAGATGTTCGGCGGCATCGGGTCGGAGGCGATTTCCGCGGTGCCGGTGCGGGCGAATACCCGCTCGATTTCCGGCACCTCGGCCATCAGGTTTTTTTCCAACTGTTGCTGCATGTGCACCGATTGCGTGAGGCTGGTGCCCGGAACGCGCATGGCCTGCAGGGCGAAGTCACCTTCGCTCAGGCTGGGGATAAATTCGCTGCCCATACGACTGGCCACTGCACCCGACACCACGATGGTCAGCACCGCCAGGCCGAACACCAACGGGCGGCGCGCCATCACCCAATCCAGCACCGGCGCGTAGACGCGACGTGCGGTGCGCATCACCAGGTTTTCTTCTTCCTTGACCTTACCGGTGACGAACAGCGCAATCGCTGCCGGTACGAAGGTCACGGACAAAATCATCGCCCCCAGCAGCGCGATCACCACGGTGAACGCCATCGGGTGGAACATCTTCCCGGCCACCCCGGTAAGGGCGAAGATCGGCAGGTACACCACCATGATGATCAGTTGCCCGAAGATCAGCGCGCGCCGCGCTTCCTTGGCCGCCGCGAACACTTCATGCAGGCGCTCACTGCGAGTCAACAATCGCCCGTGGCGCTGCTGGGCATGGGCCAGGCGGCGGATGGAGTTTTCAACGATCACCACCGCACCATCGACGATAATCCCGAAATCCAGCGCGCCGAGGCTCATCAGGTTGGCGCTGACCTTGTTGGTGAACATCCCGGTAAAGGTGAACAACATCGCCAGGGGAATCACCATCGCGGTGATCAGCGCGGCGCGAATATTGCCGAGGAACAGGAACAACACCGCCACTACCAGCAGTGCCCCTTCGAAGAGGTTTTTCTTCACGGTGATGATGGCTTTTTCCACCAGGTTGGTACGGTCGTAGACGGTGACCGCCACCACACCTTCAGGCAGCGAACGGTTGATCTCTTCGAGTTTTTTTGCGACCGCCTGGGACACGGTGCGGCTGTTTTCACCGATCAGCATAAACACCGTGCCCAGCACCACTTCGCGGCCATTTTCAGTGGCGGCGCCAGTACGCAACTCACGGCCGATATCGACCTGGGCGACGTTGCGCACGCGAATCGGCGTACCGTCAGAGGTGGTGATCACGATGTTGGCGATGTCGTCGATGGACCCGACTTGCCCCGGCGCACGGATCAGCAATTGCTCGCCGCTGCGCTCGATGTACCCGGCGCCGACGTTGGCGTTGTTGCGCTCCAGCGCCGTGACCAGGTCACCCAAGGTCAGGTTGTAGGCCGCCAGGCGCTTGGGGTCCGGGGCGATCTGGTATTCCTTGGCAAAGCCGCCGATGGTATTGATCTCGGCCACGCCCGGCACGTTTCTCAGTTGCGGCTTGATGATCCAGTCCTGAATCACCCGCAGGTCGGTCGGTGTGTAGGCGGAGCCGTCCTCCTTGCGCGCGCCGTCTTTTGCCTCCACGGTCCACAGGAAAATTTCCCCGAGCCCGGTGGAAATCGGCCCCATCATGGTTTCGATGCCATCGGGCAATTGCTCGCGGGCCACCTGCAAGCGTTCATTGACCAATTGGCGGGCGAAGAACAGGTCGGTGCCGTCCTTGAAAATCACCGTGACCTGGGACAAACCCGAGCGCGACAGCGAGCGGGTCTGCTGCAAACCCGGCAGCCCGGCCATGGCGGTCTCGATGGGAAAGGTGATGCGCTGCTCGGTTTCCAGCGGTGAAAACCCGGCCGCCGCCGAGTTGATCTGCACCTGGACGTTGGTGATATCCGGCACCGCGTCGATGGGCAATTTCTGATAACTGGCGATGCCGACACCGGCCATCAACAGCACCGCCAGCAGCACGATGATGCGCTGCTCGATGGCGAATTGGATAAGGCGCTCAAACATGGGAAATCACTCGCAGGGTCAATGGGCGTGCTCGGCTGAGGCCTTGCCCAACTCGGACTTGAGGATGAAGCTGCCGACGGTGGCCACCTGCGCGCCGGCGTCGAGGCCCTGGCGGACTTCGACGAAACCGTTTTCGCTGACGCCCAGTTCGATATGCCGGGTCATGAAGCCGTCGCCGGTGCGCACGAACACCGAGGGTTTGTCTTCGACGGTCTGGATCGCTTCCTGCGGGACCGTGACCTTGGCCTGGTAAGTGTCGGTGGCAACCTGCACGGAGACGAACAGCCCTGGACGCCACGAAGCGTCGGGGTTCGGCACCGTGACGCGCACGGTGGCCGTGCGGGTTTGCTCCCCCAGCAAGTTGCCAACATAGGCCACGGTGCCGAGCACTTCGGTGCCCATCTCCGAGGAGGTGACCTTCACCGGTTTGCCGACTCGGACCTTGTTCAAATCCTTGGGGAACACGCCGAAGGTGACCCACACCTGGGACAGGTCCGACAGGGTGAAGGCGTTGCTGGTCTCGCTCACCACTTCGCCGACACCCAAGTGTTTTTCCACCACCACGCCGTCGAATGGCGCGCGTAATTCGTAGCGATTGCCGCCGACCAATACGGCGCTGCCGCTCAGTGCGTTCATCTTTTGCCGGGCATTGTTCAGGGCGATTTCGGCCTCTTGCAGCGCCTGGCGCGCCAGCAGGTAATCCTGTTCGGCAGAGATCTTGTCCTGCCACAACTGGCGCTCGCGCTGGAAGGTGGTACGGGCCAGCACCACCCGGCGTTCATTGGCTGCCAGTTCGCTGCGCTGATCGGAAATCTGCTGGCTGGCGATCACCGCCAGCAACTCGCCCTTCTTTACCGATTGGCCGAGGTTGACCTTCACCGACTCCACTACGCCAGCGGCACGCGGGACGATGTGGGAGGTGCGGTCCTCGTCGAAACGCACCTCGCCAGGCAGTGACAGCACGGTGCTGATCTGACGGGATTGCGCCGGGGCCAGTTGAATGCCGGCGGCCTCGATCTGCTGTTCGGTCAGCTCGAGTTTGCCTTCTTCTTCCGCCTCAGCCGCACCGCTGATGGCCGGCCACGCCAGCATCAGCATCATGGCCAGCGCCATCGTGTGTTTGTTGTTCATGGAACGCTCCTGACAATTCAAAACCGGGCGAGGTCGCCGTAAATCCGTTCGATACGCACCCAGGCTTCAGTGGCCTGGGCGGTCGCCGCGAGGTATTGGGTGCGAGCCGCAATCAAGGTGCGCTGGGCATCGAGCACGTCGAGGAAGTTGAACTTGCCCATCTCGAAGCCACGGGTGGCGCTGTCCACGGCGCTTTGGGCGGCGGGCAGAATCTGTTGGTTGAACGAGCGCACTTCGGTATTCGCGGTTTGCCAGAGGTCCAGGGCCTGGCGGGTTTCGGTGCGCAGGCGCAGTTCGGCGGCGTTGCGCAGGTCGCGAGCCTGGTCGGCACGGCGACTGGCGGCGAGCACGTTGCCCTGGTTGCGGTTGAACAGCGGGATTGGCATCGACACGCCCACCACGTTGACCCGTTCACGCACGCTGGCGTCGTATTGGCTGCCGATGGACACATCGAGATCAGGAATGCGCTGGGCCTTTTCCAGGCCCAGGGTCGCTTCACCCTGGACGATTTGCAGCTCGGCCAAACGCAGTTCGACGGTTTGCTCAAGGCGCCCGAGCAACTGCGCGGTCGGCGGTAATTCAGGTGCCGCCTGGGCTTGGGTGGCGACCGCCTGAAAGTCGGTACTGGCCGCGCCGGTACTGGCGGCGAGGCGGCGATAGGCGTCGGTCAGGCCCATCTGCGCGCGGTTGAATTCGAGGCGGATTTCCGAGAGCTGAACCTGGGCCCGGGTAGCTTCCACTGGCGACGATTTGCCGGCAGTGACGCGACCGTTGGCAACCACCAGGCCGCGCTCGGCCAATGCCAATGAGCGCTGGGCCAGGTCGAGTCGTTCCTGGGCCCGAAGCGCGCCGTAGTAACCGTCAATAACATCCGCCCGCAGGCCGTTGCGACGCTGCTCCAGGGTCAGTGCGGCGGCTTCCTGGGCGCGGGTGGCGACATCAATCCGTGCGCCGCGCTTGCCACCCAGTTCCAGGGTTTGACTCAGTTTGACGGTGGTGGTGCGCGAATTGCGGCGGGTGTCTTCGGCATCCCAGGAGGCGACCGGGTTCGGGATCAAACCGGCCTGTTGGCGACCGCCCTGGGCGATGTCGATTTCCCACTGTGCAGCGGCCATATCCGGGTTGTTGGCGAAGGCGGTTTGCAGGGCCGATTCGAGGGTCAGGGTTTGCGCATTGACGCCCTGAACCGTCATCAGCAATAGAACGGCGGGCCCAATGAACGTGCTTATAAAAGTTGGCATAACCAGAGTTCCATGCCCATGAATTAACAGGTGGGCAATGTAACTTTCAGTACTTATCAGAGGAGTGGCCAGAACATTACAAATCCGTTAGCAACGGCTCTGCCACGGGCTTTTGCTTTAAGCTCCCGGCAACTTTCCACTGCCCAGCGGGATCCCCGACATGCGTATTCTGGTCATCGAAGACGAACCTAAAACCGCCGATTATTTACATCAGGGATTGAGCGAAAGTGGCTATATCGTCGACTGTGCCGCCACCGGTGCCGACGGCTTGCATTTGTCCCGCCAGCACGCCTATGACCTGGTGATGCTCGACGTCAATCTGCCGCTGATGGATGGCTGGGATGTGTTGCAACGCATCCGCCAGAACAGCAGCACGCGGATCATGATGCTGACCGCCCAGGGCCGCCTCGCCGACCGGATCAAGGGCCTGGACCTGGGCGCCGATGATTACCTGGTCAAGCCATTTGAATTCCCCGAATTGCTCGCGCGAGTGCGTACCTTGATGCGCCGCAGCGTGCACTCGCCGGTGCCGGATGTGTTGCGGGTGGCCGACCTGGAACTGGATCAAGGCCGCCACCGGGCGTTTCGCGGCTTGCAGCGCATCGACCTGACCACCAAGGAGTTCGCCCTGCTGCATTTGCTGATGCGTCAGAGCGGCGTGGTGCTGTCTCGCACGCAGATCATCTCGTTCGTATGGGACATGAACTTTGATTGCGACACCAATGTGGTGGAAGTGTCGATCCGGCGTCTGCGGGCGAAGATCGATGACCCGTTCGAGCGCAAGTTGATCCATACCTTGCGCGGCGTGGGTTATGTGCTGGAAGACCGTGAATGACGGTCAGGCGTGCACCTCGTCGTGCTCGTCATGCTGAAAACCTTCGCCCTCGATCTGGATCGTGGCGTGGGAAATATCGAATTGCTCATGCAGTAACTCCGTCACCTGGCTGAGGATCTGTTGCTCGGTGCCTTGCGCCGAATCCGCCACCAAGTGAGTGCTCAGCACATTTTTGCCGCTGGTGAGGGCCCAAATGTGCAGGTCGTGCACGTCCTTGACGCCGGGAACGCCGCGAATCGCCTGCTCCACCTTGTCGATATCAATGCCATCCGGCACGCCTTGCAGCAGCACGTTCATGCTTTCCTTGAGCAGTGTCCAGGTGCGTGGCAACACCCAGAAGCCAATCGCCGCCGCCACCACCGAATCCACCCAGCCCCAGCCGGTGTACATGATCACCAGCGCCGCGATGATCACGCCGATGGAGCCGAGCATGTCGCTCCAGACCTCCAGGTAAGCGCCCTTCACATTCAGGCTTTCGCCGCTGGCCGCACTCAGCAATCGCATGGAAATCAGGTTGACGATCAGCCCCAGCACCGCGATCACCAGCATGCCGGTGGACTGGATCTCAGCGGGCGCCTGCAAGCGTTGATACGCCTCATACAGGATGTAGAACGCCACGCCGAACAGCAGCAGCGCATTAAACGCCGCGGCCAGGATCTCGAACCGCGCATAGCCGAACGTGCGCTTGCGGTCGGCGGCGCGCTTGGCGACCTGGATCGCTACCAGGGAAATCCCCAGCGCCAAGGCGTCGGTCATCATGTGCGCGGCGTCAGACAACAGCGCCAGGCTGCCGGTGATAAAGGCGCCGATCACCTCGGCAATCATGAAGCTGCCGGTGAGTGCCAATGCGATCCATAACAGCCGTTCGTGACCGGCGCGTACTTGGGCGTGGCTGTGTCCTGCACTCATGAAATGTCCTCGTTGGGTCGTGGTCCGGTTGATCATAGAGCTATAGGTCAAAACCACCGGCATGGGTTGCGAAATTGTCATCCTGCCGTCAGTTGGGCGTTACGCCATGCGCACCAAAATTGAACATGAACGCTCTGGAACCGTTGTATCAGGTATGCTTTTCGAGCAGGAAACAAAAAGAAACATATTAGCCAACCTGTTCGATAAGGAGTCCCGTTTTGGAGTTATCGACTGCCGCGTGGATGGTTCACGACACCCGCCTCATGTTCTGCGTATTACTGGCCATCGCCAGCATCATTGTGTTGATCAGTGCGACCAAGCTGCCGCCCTTCCTGTCGATCCTGATCGGTACGTTTATCGCCGGTGTCGGCGCCGGCTTGCCGCCGGAAGAAGTGGCCAAGGCGTTCAGCAAAGGCGCCGGGGCGATCCTCGGTGAAGCCGGGATCATCATTGCCCTGGGCTCGATGCTCGGCGCGTTGATGGCTGAGTCCGGTGCTGCCGACCGTATCGCCACCACCCTGCTGGGGTTGGGCAAGGGCAAGTCGTTGCCCTGGGTGATGGCGCTGGTGGCGATGGTGATTGGCTTGCCGCTGTTCTTCGAAGTCGGCCTGGTGATGATGGTGCCGATCATCTTTGTGATGGCCAAGCGTTCGAACCAGCCGCTGCTGAAAATCGCGATTCCGGCGCTGGCGGGCATGACCACCTTGCACGCTTTGATGCCACCGCATCCGGGGCCGCTGATTGCAGTGGGCGCATTGCACGCCGACCTGGGCCTGACCATGTTGCTGGGCTTCTGCCTGGCGGTGCCGGCCGTGATTCTGGCCGGCCCGCTGTACGGCAACTGGCTGTCCAAGCGTATGCACGTGGATGAGCCGGCCGACATTGGCGCGCTGTTCAGCGCACCGCCCAAGGCGCCGCGCCAGCCGAGTTTTGGTGTGTCGCTGCTGATCATCTTGTTGCCGGTGATCCTGATGCTCGGCAGCACTTTGGCCAAGGTCGCCATGTCGCCGGAAAGCCCGGTGGCACTGACCTTGAAGTTCCTCGGTGAGCCGTTGATCGCGCTGGGCCTGGCGGTGATTGCCGCAGTGATTTGCCTGGGCTGGGCCAGTGGCATGCCGCGGGCCGATGTCGGCAATACCTTGCGCAAGGCGCTGGCGCCGATCGCGGTGCTGTTGCTGACCATCGGCGCGGGCGGCGGGTTGAAGCAAACCCTGCTGGATGCCGGCGTGAGCCAGACCATCAGCAAGGTGGCCGAAGGCGCGCACATGCCGTACCTGTTGCTGGCCTGGTTGATTGCGGTGGCGCTGCGTCAGGCCACGGGTTCGGCGACCGTCGCCACCACGACAACGGCGGGCATCCTCGCGCCGATGATGGCGGGGTTGGCGGCGACGCAAAGCTCACTGGTTGCCCTGGCGATTGGTGCCGGCTCGGTGTTCTTCTGCCACGTCAACGATGCCGGCTTCTGGATGGTGCGTGAGTACTTCGGCTTGCAGCTGAAGCAGACGATTTGGGTGTGGTCGGTGTTGCAGACCATCGTGTCGGTGGTGGGCCTGGTGGGCACATTACTGATGTGGCACTTCCTGACGTAATGATCATTCCCACGCTCCGCGTGGGAATGCATTCCGTGAGGCTCAGCGTCACAAGAGCGGACGCGGAGCGTCCAGGGAGGCGTTCCCACGCAGAGCGTGGGAACGATCAGGTGGGGTGGCGCTTGCCAAAATTTGCCGCACTCACTGCGCCCACCGCGCCCATTACCACGCAATACCCCACGCAGATCCACGGACTGGTAGGCATCAGTGCGATCAACATCAGCGGCGTGGTACTCGCCCACAGCGCATAGGCAATGTTGTAGGTGAAGGAAATCCCCGACACCCGCACCTGCGCCGGGAACAGGCTGACCATCACCGACGGCACCGCGCCCACCACCCCACAACTCAAGCCGGCAATCGCATACGCCGCGCCCAGCCATACGCCGCCGGCAATCAGGCTGGCATAGAGCACGGCAATCCCCACCGGCAGCAACAGGCTGTAGACCAACACCGCGCGCCAGGCGCCAATACGATCCACCAGCAGGCCCGCCAGCACACAACCGATGTTCAGGAACACGATGCCCAGCGCGCTCAGGGCGAAGGTGTGGCTGGGGCTCATGCCGAAGGTTTTCTGCATCATGGTCGGGGTGATGACCACCAGCACCACGACCGCCGAGGTGAGTACGCAGGTCAGGATCATTGCCGGCAGCAGCGCGCTGCGGTGCTCCCGCAAGACGGTGCGCAGGGGCAGTTCGGCGCCGGCCTGGCGGCGGGCCTGCATCTGCAGGAACACCGGGGTTTCGCTGAGCCAGCGTCGCAGCCAGACACCGATCACACCAAACACGCCGCCCAGCAGGAACGGGAAGCGCCAGGCGTAGTCGAGGATTTCGGCCGAGGTGAAGACTTGCGCCAGCAGCGTCGCCGTCAGCGCGCCGAGCAGGTAGCCGAAGGTCAGCCCGGCTTGCAGGAAGCCGAGGGCATAGCCGCGATGATTATCTGGCGCGTGTTCGGCGACAAACACCCAGGCGCTCGGCACTTCCCCGCCCACCGCCGCGCCCTGGAGGATGCGCAACGCCAGCAGGATCAAAGGCGCGAAATAACCGATTTGTGCGTAGGTGGGCATGATCCCGATCAGCAGGCACGGCAGCGCCATCATCAGGATGCTCAGGCTGAACACGCGCTTGCGCCCCAGGTGATCGGCGAAGTGCGCCATCAGGATTCCGCCCAGCGGGCGCGCGAGGTAGCCCGTGACGAAGATGCCGAAGCTTTGCAGCAGGCGCAGCCACTCGGGCATTTCCGGCGGGAAAAACAGCTGGCTGAGGGTCAGCGCGAAAAATACGAAGATGATGAAGTCGTAGATTTCCAGGGCCCCGCCCAGGGCAGCCAGGCCCAGGGTTTTGTAGTCGGAGCGGGAGAAACGCTGCGCCTGTGGATAAGAGGTGGCAGTCATGGAAAAGCTCGGCAGACAAACGAAATGGACTGCAGGTTATGAGCTGGGCCGAGTGATGGCAATCACGCTGGATATATTTGCTTTACTCATTGATCAATGAAGATAACTACATTCCCAAATGAATAGCCGTAGAGGAACATGCAGCAAAACTGCCGCCCCCATAATAAATACAAATAGAGGTACTGAACGTGGCCGATGCTATCGAAGACAGCCGCTACGCCCGATTCGCCCTGCGTTGTTCAAACTTCGCCGAGCGCTGGTTTCCGGACTCCTGGGTGTTTGCCGCCCTCGCCGTGATCATTGTCGCGGTGGCGACCCTGGGCATGGGCGCCGCGCCGACCGAGGCCGCCAAGGCCTTTGGTGACGGTTTCTGGAGCTTGATCCCGTTCACCATGCAAATGGCTTTTGTGGTGATTGGCGGTTACGTGGTCGCCAGCTCCCCACCCGCCGTGAAACTGATCGATCGCCTGGCGCGCATCCCGAAGAACGGCCGCTCTGCGGTGGCGTGGGTGGCGCTGATTTCGATGGTCGCCTCGTTGCTCAACTGGGGCCTGTCGTTGGTGTTCGGCGGTTTGCTGGTGCGTGCACTGGCCCGTCGTACGGATTTGCGCATGGACTATCGCGCGGCCGGTGCTGCGGCCTACCTCGGTCTCGGTGCCGTTTGGGCGCTGGGGCTGTCGTCATCGGCGGCGCAGTTGCAGGCCAACCCGGCCAGTTTGCCGCCGTCGATTCTGTCGATCACCGGGATGATCCCGTTCACGGAGACGATCTTTCTTTGGCAATCCGGCGTGCTGTTGCTGGCGCTGATTGTGGTCTCGCTGATCATCGCCTACGCCACCGCGCCCGGGCCGAACTCCGCCCGTGATGCCAAGGCCTGCGGGGTCGACCCGGCCTTCAACCTGCCCAAGCCGCATCCTCCAACCCGCCCGGGCGAGTGGCTGGAACACAGCCCGTTGCTGACCATCCTGCTGGCGTTGCTGGCGGCCGGGTGGCTGTTCCATGAGTTTTCGACCAAGCCGGCGATCAGCGCGATCTCGGGGCTCAACACCTACAACTTCCTGTTCCTGATGGTCGGTGCGTTGCTGCACTGGCGCCCGCGCAGCTTCCTGGATGCGGTGGCCCGTGCGGTGCCGACCACCACCGGGGTGCTGATCCAGTTCCCGTTATATGGCTCGATTGCGGCGTTGATGACCGTGGTCAAAGGCAGTGACGGCGCGACCCTGGCGCACCATATCTCGACCTTCTTCACCTCGATTGCGTCCCACGACACCTACGCGCTGTTGATGGGCGTGTACTCGGCGGTGCTTGGCTTCTTTATTCCTTCGGGCGGCGGCAAGTGGATCATCGAGGCGCCGTACGTGATGCAGGTCGCCAATGACCTGGAATATCACCTGGGCTGGGCGGTGCAGATCTACAACGCCGCCGAAGCGCTGCCGAACCTGATCAACCCGTTCTATATGCTGCCGCTGCTGGGCGTGCTGGGGCTGAAGGCGCGGGACTTGATCGGCTTTTCGTTTGTGCAGTTGCTGGTGCATACGCCGCTGGTGTTATTCCTGCTGTGGGCGCTGGGCACGACGCTTAAATATTTGCCGCCGGTGATGCCTTAATTTTCCGAAGCTGCACCCGCTCTTCAGGCGGGTGCGGCTGGCAGGTTGCTCAGCAGCTCAGGTAGCGCGTGCTGGACCGTGTCCCATACCACTTCAAGATTTATATCGAAGTAACCATGGGCAATCCGGTTGCGCATCCCTCGCATACTGCGCCAAGGCACCTGCGGTTGGGCGGCTGCAAACTCTGGATGTTGATCCATTATTTTGGTCGACGCTTCGCCGATGATGATCAAACTCATGATCACGGCTTGCTGAGTACGCTTGTCTTCAAAAAACTCAGGCTTGCTCAAACCGTCGACAAAGGTAATCGCGTCAGATGATGCCTGGCGTATGTGCTCCAGGTAATCACCAATACGATTTGACGTCATACAGGCCTGGCCTCTGCCAAGACTTGGGCACGAAACTTCAATGGCAGGTCGCCAGGCGTCAGCAGGTCAACGTTGACCCCCAACAAATCCTCCAACTCAACCTGAAGCCCGCCAAGGTCAAAAAGCGTGGTACCCGGAAGTGCATCAACCAGCAAATCGAGATCGCTGCCCTCTTTGTCGGTACCGAGTAAAACAGAGCCGAATACCCTGGGATTGGAGGTGCGGAAGCGCCCGACCACTTCACGCACGGCCACTCTCTTGAGATCAAGGGCGGTTGAAGGTTTCATGATTCACCTCGAGGCATGCAATATCGTGCCAGTCTAGCAGTGCTTGGGATGGGTAAACATGCTGGCGTCATCCCACTCGTGTCTTCCATCCGTCACAATCCGCTGATACCGTTTCCGCGAAACATATTGCAACAACTATCCAGGGATCCCCAGTAATGAGTGACGAGCACCAAGATCGCCCTTCTTCCGATAATGCTGAAAAGCCGCCAATAGACACTAGCCGTCGGCGTTTTCTGGGTGGTGCGGCGGTACTGGGGGTCGGAGCCACCCTGAGCGCCTGCGGCGGCACAGCTGAGCAGCCGGGCCCGCCGATCGACCGCGAACTGACTCCTGCAGAACTGGACAAGGCCCTGCACGACAACGTGAAAACCGTGGTGGTGATCTACGGCGAGAACCGCAGCTTCAACAATTTGTTTGCCGACTTCCCCGGCGTGGAGAGCCCGCTCTCCGGGCTCAAGCCCGCCGACTACCAGCAACACGACCGTGACGGCAGCCTGCTGGACACCTTGCCTGAGGTGTGGGGCGGCGTGACCCAGTTGGGCCCGCAGACCATCGACGGGGTGATCTACCCCAGCGCCACTCAATATCAGCAACACTTGCCCAATGCTCCCTTCGCGTTGAAAGGCCCGGACGGTGAAGACCTGCCGCTGGCCTTGATCACCCGTGACCTGTGGCACGTGTTCTATCAAAACCAGATGCAGATTAACGGCGGCAAGAACGACCGTTTCGTCGCCTGGGCCGACTCGGGCGCGCTGACCTTCGGCCATTACCCGCAAACCCGCTATTCCCTGCGCCTGTGGGACGTGGCCAGGGAGTTTGTGCTGTGCGACAACTTCTTCCAGGGCGCCTTTGGCGGGTCGTACCTCAACCACCAGTACCTGATCAGCGCCCAAGTACCGTTCTACCCGGACGCCGCCAATTCAGTAGCCAAGTCGCAGATCGCCACGTTGCAGAGCGACGACCCGACCGACACGCGCCTCAAGCCGCTGGACAAATCCCCGGCCAGCGCCATGACCGGCCCGCCGCAATTCGGCCCGAGCGCACTGACCCCGGACGGCTACGCAGTAAACACCATGGCCCCACCCTACTGGCCCACCTGGATCCGCGACCCGGAACGCCCGGACTACGCCAAGCCGGACCTGCCCAGCGTATTGGTCCCACAGTCTCACGAGCATATCGGCGACAAGCTGTCGAAGAAGAACGTTGACTGGGCCTGGTACGGCGGCGCCTGGCAGGCGACGATTGATGAGCACAAGGATTCGGCAGCGATTCCGAAGATCCCGAGCTTTCAGTACCACCACCAGCCGTTCAACTACTTCAAGCAGCAAGGCCCGGAAAATCCGGTCGAGCGCAAGAAACGCCTGCGCGATGGCGGCCTGGGCGACGACCCGAGCACCAACCACTTCATGGCCGACGCCCAGGCCGGCAAGCTGCCGGCGGTGAGTTTCTACAAGCCCCAGGGCAACCTGAACATGCACGCCGGTTACGCCGACGTGGCTTCGGGCGACCGGCATATCACCCGTACGTTGAAGATGCTGCAGGAAAGCCCGCAGTGGAAAAACATGGTGGTGATCATCACCGTCGACGAGAACGGCGGCTGGTGGGACCACGTGGCCCCGCCAAAAGGCGACCGCTGGGGCCCGGGCACGCGTATTCCGGCGCTGGTGATTTCACCGTTCGCGCGCAAGGGCACGGTGGATCACACGGTGTACGACACGGCGTCGATCCTGCGCCTGATCACCCGGGTGTTCCAGCTGGAGAAACTCGACGGCATCAAGCTGCGGGACGAATCGATGGTCGCACGCGGCCAGAAACCCATGGGTGACCTGACCAACGCGCTGCACTTCAAGGTGTAGACGCACTTGCTCAAAAGCGACAAGCGCGCAGTTTTTCTACGCGTTTTTCCCGGTCAACCGCTACTGTGTGAGGGTGGGCACTCACCCCGCGCAGACGGGCTTTCGCTGACAGGGAATCATCCATGTTTAAACTCTCCAGGTTGTCCTTCACCCTGGCCGCACTGACCTTGAGTGCGGTCGTACAGGCTGACATCACCGTACCGCTGGGTACCCCGCAACGGGTCACCCAGTTGTTCGCCTACCCGAACAATTGCAGCGTCATCTGCTTTCGTCCCTGGACGCTGGAGCAGACCGTCGAGCACTACCTGAACCAAAGCCTGCAACGAGACGGTTACAGCCGGGGCAAAGTCAGTGTCAAAACCGAGCATGATCAGGTGCTTGCGACCTTCAGCGGCGTGCCGGACGGTTATGGCCAGCCGCTGACCACCTTGCTCGACACCGCCGACCTGGCTTACCAGGGCGCCAGCAAACTCAATGGCGATGGCAAGTGGCAGTTCAACTGGTACCTGTTCCTGCCGCTGGGCATGGCCCTGGAAAACCGCAAGAGTATCGAGCTGCTGCACTTCCCGCCGGATTACTCCCTGACCCACTTCCAGGACTACCTGGAGTCGGCCACCACCGACCGCTGGGCTACCCTGCTCACGGCCAATGGCATCCCGGCAACCCAGACGCCGGAATACCAGACCATCATCGACATCGCCCCGATCGCCGCCCCCGCTACGGCGGGCAAGGACCTGGAAGGTGTGTACGGTTACTTCACCGACTACCAGACCCGCATGGTCAAGGAGCTGAGCCTGCACGCGGGCGGCGCATTGCCGATGGTGGCTTTTGGGGCGCCAGTGCGCAGCTGGATCAAGCAGCAATACGGGCAAACCGTGGGGGTGTTGGGCCTGGCGCAGATCAGCCCGGCCGATGGCAGCAAAGTCGCCGTGCTGGGGGCCAACCACCCGAGCTACATCTGGTATGCCGCCAACCCCGACACCTATGACGGTGACGAGCAAAAGGCCGATGAGGCCGGTTTGAAGGTGATGGGCCAGGATCTGAGCGCCGCCTGCTGGCAGGCCTCGATGGGCCAGAAGCCCGCCAGCGATCCGAATGTGCAGCTCAAAGGCTGCATGAACACCTGGCAGGTGACGCGCAAGGAGCAGACCTGCGAACTGTTCTACACCTCGATCCGCGAACTGACGCCCGAACAAGCCAACACCAAGTGCGCCCAGCCCGCCATCAAGACTCAGCTACGGCAATTGAAAAGCGCAGTGCCGGCACCGGCGGTTGATGCACCGGCGCTTTGATGCTTGCCGCCAGAGGGTCGTTTTCCTACATAAGAAATAGCCAATTTCTACTGTCAGATTTGACAGTAGAAATTGGTTCTAACTTCGGCGAGTCTTGAGCGGCGCCCATCCGCTGCAAGACTAGCAGTCCAGACACCACCGGCAGGTCGATGCAGCCCCATCCTGGAGAGCCATGAAAACTCAAGCCATGGATCAGGCTAAAACCGCTGCGAGTGACTGCCTTTACCCCTTCGCGACCGTGCTCACCGAACACGGCTACCCCCGCGCTTGCGACTATGAAGTGGTGCGTACCCGGGAGGGTTCAGGCGAAGGGATCAAGACGCGCGTCGCCTTCGATAGCCGCCTGCGCATCGCCAAGGTGTCCGGCTACGCGCTGAGTGAGCGGCGCCTGCATACGGTGCAGATGTCCTCGCGCATCCACTTGTACGACCCGTGGTTCAGCGGCTTGCTCTCGCACTCGTGCAACCCGAACGTATTTCTCGACATGACCTACCTGGAACTCTGGTCCGTTCAGCCGGTGCCCGCCGGCGCCCTGCTGACCATGGATTACGCCCACACCGAGGACGTGCTGTTCCGACAGTTTCGCTGCCAGTGTGGCGAGCTCAACTGTCGGGGCTGGATCACCGGCATGAAAGAGCCGTTGAATGCCGAGGGTCAACAGTTCATGGAGCAGTGGCGCAAACGCAAAAGCCCTTAGACCGCTCCCAGCGGACGCAGGCGGTATTGCGGCGGCAATTGCTCGAAGCCACTGATGGTGGTGTTCAGACTTTTCCAGCGGCCATCCTTGATCCCGTAGATGCAGCCGTGAACCGACAGGCTCTGCCCACGGTGCCAGGCGTTTTGCACAATGCTGGTGTGCCCGACGTTGGCTACTTGCTGGATCACGTTCAGCTCGCACAGGCGGTCGACGCGTTCCTCTTCCGTGGGCAACTGGGCCAGCACGTCGCGGTTTTCGTAGTACAGGTCACGGATCGTGCGCAGCCAGCCGTCGATCAGGCCCAACTGGTTGTCCTGCATCGAGGCGCGTACACCGCCGCAGCCATAGTGGCCGGTGACCAGGATGTGTTTGACCTTGAGCACGTCAACTGCGTACTGGATCACCGACAGGCAATTGAGGTCGGTGTGCAGCACCACGTTAGCCACGTTGCGATGCACAAACAGGTCGCCCGGCAGCATGCCGACGATCTCGTTGGCCGGCACCCGGGCATCGGAACAACCGATCCACAGGAACTCCGGGGTCTGTTGACGGGCCAGCTTGGCGAAGA
>Ga0105251_10001399_pt1 | contig 20801 bp, 17 predicted proteins | sample KBSS64metaG_FD_80424 | JGI IMG/M metagenome (GOLD analysis project Ga0105251, IMG submission 80424) | Switchgrass rhizosphere microbial communities from Kellogg Biological Station, Michigan, USA - KBS S6-4 metaG | ecosystem: Host-associated > Plants > Roots > Rhizosphere > Soil | place...
CGCATCGCCCATAAAGACTTTATAGCGACGACCAAGTATCCCAAGGTTTAAAAGAATATAAGGCAAGATGGCAGCAATCATTGCGAAGCACCACATCGCCAGGCTCAATTGCCCGTCGAAATAAAGGATAATCCCCATTGCCGCAAAGGAGACGCAAGAAAGTCCACCCAGCAGACCATCAATACCATCAACCATGTTGAAAGCATTTATTGCGGCCCAAACTGCAAACAAGGTTAAGAAATAACCAAATGGACCAAGAACCATTTCCCAGGAGCCAAAAATATACCCGAGACTGAGCAGGTATAATTTTCCGACCACCATCATCACAATACCAATTAAAGCTTGAATCGAAGCCCTAATTTTTACACTGATATCAAAACGGTCATCCAGGGCACCGACAAACACCAATACACCAGCACACATCAAATAAAGCCATGCATGTGGGATATAGTAATTAGCGATCAGGAAGGTGAAGCAGATCCCGGCGTAGACAGAGATACCCCCGACTAAAGGAATCAACCCTTGGTGGCGTTTACGAAAATTGGGTTTGTCTACCAGACCGATTTTTTTCGCCGCTTTGCGAGCAAAAAAAAGAAAAATGGTGGTGAATAAAAAAATACAAACCAGGTCAGTTCCAGCGGTGATTAAATTCACAGTGCAAGCTCTCTGCAAAATAAAAGGTCAAGGACAACTTCTTTGAAGTCTACCCCGTCCAATGGTTATATACATCTAATCCTTGAACAGACTGATTATTATTCAAACAACACCTTTCAAGCATTGCTGTAAATAACATGATGGCATTCCTTGCCACAGTTAGTGCTTAACCGTGATCATTACAGCTATATCGTATATACCAGAAATGAAAAACGCCACGTCTAAGCGTGGCGTTCCCCGAGTTTTTGTTACTTACGAGCGCTTCATCATATCAAAGAAGTCTTCGTTGGTTTTCGTCATCGCTAACTTGTTAATGAGGAATTCCATTGCATCAATCTCACCCATTGGGTGGATGATTTTACGCAGGATCCACATTTTCTGCAGTTCTTCCTGGGTAGTAAGCAACTCTTCTTTACGTGTACCTGAACGATTGTAGTCAATAGCAGGGAACACACGCTTCTCAGCGATTTTACGCGCCAGATGCAGTTCCATGTTGCCGGTACCTTTAAATTCTTCGTAGATAACTTCATCCATTTTAGAACCGGTATCAACCAGAGCCGTTGCGATGATAGTCAGGCTACCACCCTCTTCCACGTTACGTGCAGCACCAAAGAAGCGCTTCGGACGATGCAATGCGTTAGCATCCACACCACCAGTCAACACTTTACCGGATGCCGGTACAACGGTGTTGTAAGCACGTGCCAGACGAGTGATGGAGTCGAGCAGAATGATAACGTCTTTCTTATGCTCAACCAGACGCTTCGCCTTCTCGATAACCATTTCGGCAACCTGGACGTGGCGGGATGCTGGCTCATCAAAGGTAGAAGCAACAACTTCACCTTTTACCAGACGCTGCATCTCAGTTACTTCTTCCGGACGTTCGTCAATCAGCAGAACCATCAACACACAATCAGGGTGGTTGTACGCAATGCTGGTTGCGATGTTTTGCAGCAGCATAGTTTTACCGGCTTTCGGCGGAGCCACAATCAGGCCACGCTGACCGCGACCGATTGGCGATGCCAGATCCAGTACACGTGCAGTTAAGTCTTCGGTAGAACCGTTACCACGTTCCATGCGTAAACGAGAGTTAGCATGCAGCGGGGTTAAGTTTTCAAACAAGATTTTGCTACGCGCGTTTTCCGGCTTGTCGTAGTTGACTTCGTTAACTTTCAGCAGTGCAAAGTAACGCTCACCTTCTTTCGGCGGGCGAATCTTACCGGAGATGGTATCCCCTGTGCGGAGGTTGAAACGGCGGATTTGGCTGGGAGAAACGTAGATATCATCAGGACCGGCGAGGTAGGAGCTGTCTGCAGAGCGGAGGAAACCAAATCCGTCCTGCAATATCTCCAGTACACCGTCACCAAAGATATCTTCACCACTCTTCGCATGTTGCTTCAGGATGGAGAAAATAATGTCCTGCTTGCGCATACGGGCTTGGTTTTCCAGCCCCATATTTTCGCCGAGAGTAATCAGCTCAGAAACCGGCGTATTCTTTAATTCGGTAAGATTCATAATGGTGGGTTCTTAAACTCGGGGTAAATCTCGAACATGTATCGTGAATGGTATGGCAGGATCATCCATGCCTGTTTAATGGCCACCACCACATGTCTTATCGCTGCCTGGTCATAGGAAAAACGCAGAACTGAAACGACACGACGGAATGGGTGATACGCCCGAAATCGATTATGCGACCGTATGTTCACTGTAAAACAGCGTCTTAGTGAAGGGAAACTGGAAGCATTGGGTATTACAAAGATTCAAACTACAAGACAAGTTCTAAATGCAGTAAAAGTAACTTAGCATGACTGACGCCGGGCGTCCAGCAGCTCACAAAAAATTGCGAACTACGCACGCACCGGCTGAGATTCCATTATGCCAGATTAGCGTCGAGGAACTCTTTTAACTGGCCTTTGGACAGCGCGCCAACTTTGGTCGCAGCCACTTCACCGTTCTTGAACAGCAACAGAGTTGGGATACCACGGATACCATATTTTGGTGCAGTGCCCGGGTTCTGATCGATATTCAGTTTAGCAACGGTCAGATTGCCCTGATATTCATCAGCGATTTCATCAAGAATCGGGGCGATCATCTTGCATGGACCACACCACTCTGCCCAGAAATCAACCAGGATCAGCCCATCAGCTTTTAGCACGTCCGTGTCGAAACTGTCGTCAGTCAGGTGAATAATTTTATCGCTCATGTTCTACTCCGCAGGATTATGTCTACCTTGTTGGTGTAGCATTAACCAACTTAAGGTTGACTTTATTTCACCGGATACGCTTTCGTAAAGCAATAGTTAGCTGATATTCTACCACACTATGAGCAAAACACATTTGACCGAACAGAAGTTTTCCGACTTCGCACTGCACCCTAAGGTGATTGAAGCCCTTGAAAATAAAGGATTTCATAACTGCACCCCTATTCAGGCACTGGCACTACCGCTGACACTGGCGAATCGTGACGTTGCAGGGCAGGCGCAAACCGGTACTGGCAAAACGATGGCGTTTTTAACGTCAACGTTCCATTATTTACTCTCTCACCCGGTTCCAGAGAATCGCCAGGTGAACCAGCCGCGTGCCTTAATTATGGCGCCGACTCGTGAACTGGCAGTACAAATTCACTCTGATGCAGAGCCACTAGCGCAATCGACCGGCCTTAAACTCGGCCTGGCGTACGGTGGCGACGGCTACGATAAACAGCTTAAAGTGCTGGAAAGCGGTGTTGATATTCTTATCGGCACAACTGGTCGTTTGATTGATTATGCCAAGCAAAACCACATTAACTTAGGCGCAATTCAGGTTGTGGTGCTGGATGAAGCCGATCGCATGTACGATCTGGGCTTTATTAAAGATATTCGCTGGTTGTTCCGCCGTATGCCGCCAGTCACTCAACGCCTGAACATGCTGTTCTCCGCCACACTTTCTTACCGTGTGCGTGAACTGGCATTCGAGCAAATGAACAACGCGGAATACGTGGAAGTCGAGCCGGAGCAAAAAACCGGTCACCGTATTCAGGAAGAGCTATTCTACCCTTCTAACGAAGAGAAAATGCGTTTGCTGCAGACTCTCATCGAAGAAGAGTGGCCAGATCGCGCAATCATCTTTGCTAACACTAAACACCGTTGTGAAGATATCTGGGGTCACCTTGCAGCAGACGGCCACCGCGTTGGTCTGTTAACTGGCGATGTTGCTCAGAAAAAACGCCTGCGCATCCTCGAAGAATTCACCCGTGGCGATCTGGATATTCTGGTTGCAACCGATGTTGCCGCTCGCGGTCTGCATATCCCGTTAGTGACACACGTTTTCAACTACGATCTCCCGGATGACTGTGAAGATTACGTTCACCGTATTGGCCGTACCGGCCGTGCTGGCGAAAGTGGTCATTCCATTAGTCTTGCGTGTGAAGACTATGCGTTGAACCTGTCTGCTATTGAGACTTACATTGGCCACTCAATTCCGGTCAGCAAGTACAAAACTGAAGCACTGTTAAGCGAACTTCCTCCACCGAAGCGTCTGACTCGCGCCCGTCCGGGTAACGGTCCTCGCCGTAATGGTGGCGCTCCTCGTGGTAATCGCCGTCGCACAGGTTAAAAATTTATGCTCAGCTCCACCTCGCTGTATGCTGCAATAGATTTAGGCTCTAATAGCTTTCATATGTTGGTTGTACGTGAGGTGGCAGGGAGCATACAAACCCTTGCTCGGATTAAGCGAAAAGTACGCCTTGCTGCTGGGTTAAGCAGCGATAATACGCTTTCACGTGAAGCAATGGAGCGCGGGTGGCAATGCCTGCGCTTGTTTGCTGAACGGCTTCAGGATATTCCTCAGTCCCAAATTCGTGTTGTCGCAACCGCGACACTCCGCCTTGCCACCAATGCCAGTGAATTCATCCAGCAGGCTGAAAAAATCCTCGGCTGCCCCGTGCAAATTATTCATGGTGAAGAAGAAGCACGTCTGATTTATCAGGGTGTTGCCCATACGACAGGCGGTGCCGATCAACGCCTGGTGGTTGATATCGGCGGTGCCAGCACGGAACTTGTGACAGGCTCGGGGGCGCAAACAACTGCACTCTTTAGCTTATCAATGGGTTGTGTGACATGGCTTGAACGCTTTTTTAGCGACCGGAATCTGGCAAAAGAAAACTTTGATGCCGCCGAAAGCGCTGCAAAAGAGGTTCTCAGGCCGATTTGCGATCGGTTAAAACATCACGGTTGGAAAGTGTGTGTCGGTGCATCAGGCACCGTGCAAGCGCTGCAAGAAATCATGATGGCGCAAGGAATGGATGAGCGCATTACGCTCGCAAAACTTCAGCAACTGAAGCAAAGAGCGATTCAATGCGGGCGCCTTGAAGAGCTGGAAATTGAAGGTTTAACCTTAGAAAGAGCGTTGGTCTTCCCAAGCGGGCTCGCCATTTTGATTGCGATTTTCGAAGAGTTATCGATTGACTGCATGACGCTCGCGGGCGGGGCATTGCGTGAAGGGTTAGTTTACGGAATGCTGCATCTGACTGTTAACCAGGAGATCAGAAGCCGCACAGTACGCAATATCCAGCGCCGTTTTATGGTTGATACCAGCCAGGCAGAGCGAGTTCAACAGTTAGCGCGGGCGTTCACAAGCCAGGTAAAAGATGCCTGGAACCTGACTCCACTCAGCATAGAAATGCTCAACAGCGCGGCTTTGCTTCATGAAGTTGGCCTCAGCGTTGATTTCAAGCAGGCGCCACTGCATGCGGCTTATCTGGTGAAGAACCTTGATCTCCCTGGATACACTCCCGCGCAGAAAAAGCTGCTGGCGACGTTAATGCTAAACCAGACAAACCCGGTCGATCTCTCTTCACTCCACCAGCAAAATGCCGTGCCACCGCGCATTGCAGAACATCTTTGCCGCCTGTTACGGTTGGCGATTATTTTTGCCAGCCGTCGCCGTGATGACATCCTGCCGGAAATTACGCTGAATGTTGAAAATGAAACACTGATTCTTGAGCTACCTAAGAAGTGGCTTGAGTGCCACCCCCTCGGCGCAGAATTGCTGGAGCAAGAAAACCTGTGGCAGAGTTATGTCCACTGGCCTTTAATGATTAAATAACTCAGCTTTTACGCGCTTTTGCCAGCATTTCACGGATGTTGGCGACATTAGTCTGCCCTTTTGTCATCCGCTCTTCCGCAGAAACTACTTTGCGTTCCGTCTCCCAATGCAAATCATCTTGTGGCAATTCCAGCAAGAAACGACTCGGTTCCGGGCGGATCAATTCACCATACTGACGTCGCTCTTTGCAAAGCGTAAAGGTTAGCTCTTTTTGCGCACGAGTAATCCCCACGTAAGCCAGGCGGCGTTCTTCATCGATATTATCTTCGTCAATGCTACTCTGATGCGGCAGAATGCCCTCTTCCATCCCGACTAAAAATACATACGGAAACTCAAGTCCTTTCGAGGCATGAAGGGTCATCAATTGCACCTGATCTGTATCTTCATCACTCTCGCCGCGTTCCATCATATCGCGCAGCGTAAAGCGGGTGACAACTTGGGTAAGCGTCATCGGCTCCTCAATTTCTGAACCCTCAAGCATTTCCGTCATCCAGCTAAAAAGCAGGTTAACGTTCTTCATGCGCATTTCTGCGGCTTTCTGGCTAGGCGAGGTTTCATACAGCCAGCTTTCGTAGTCGATGCCGTGAATCAAATCGCGTACCGCTGCGATCGGTTCGCGCTCGGCAAGTGTTGCTACATCGCGTAACCAATGAGTAAAACGCTGCAACGACTCAAGGCCGCGGCCATTTAACGTCTGGCTTAAACCCATATCAAAACTTGCGCCAAATAAACCTTTATTACGCTGCGTTGCCCAGGTACCGAGTTTTTGCATCGTAACCGGGCCAATTTCACGTTTCGGTGTATTCACAATCCGCATGAATGCGCTGTCGTCATCTGGATTAGTCAGCACGCGCAGATAAGCCAGCAAATCTTTGATTTCAGGACGTGAGAAGAATGACGTACCACCAGAAATACGATAAGGAATGCGGTTTTGCATCAGCATTTTTTCAAACACGCGCGACTGGTGATTCCCACGATAGAGAATGGCGTAATCTTTGTAGTTGGTCTTATTGATGAAGTGATGGGCAATGAGCTCACCGGTCACACGTTCGGCCTCATGATCTTCACTGTTCGCAGTCAGCACTTTCAATTCGGTGCCGTAACCCAACTCCGAAAACAGTCGCTTTTCGAACACGTGAGGGTTATTGGCGATCAAAATGTTTGCCGCTTTCAGAATGCGCCCGGAAGAACGGTAATTCTGCTCGAGCTTGATGACCTGTAGCGCCGGGAAATCCTGGCTTAGCAAAACGAGGTTTTGGGGCCTTGCGCCACGCCAGGAGTAAATCGACTGGTCGTCATCGCCCACTACGGTAAACCTTGCTCGCGCGCCCACCAGCAGCTTAACCAGTTCATACTGGCTGGTGTTGGTATCCTGGTATTCATCCACCAGCAAATAGCGGATACGGTTTTGCCAACGCTCGCGCACTTCTTCATTGCGCTGTAAAAGCAGCGTTGGCAGCAAAATCAGATCGTCAAAATCCAGCACGTTGCAGGATTTCAGGTGCGTATCGTAAAGCTCATAGCAATGAGCAAAGATTCGGTCACGTTCCCCTTTTGCCTGAGCCGCGGCCTGCGACGGCGTCATCAGATCGTTTTTCCAGTTTGAGATCGTTGAGATCAATTGCTGCAACAACGTTTTATCGTCTTCGAGCAAACCTTCCGTCAGTTCTTTTAGCAACGCGGTCTGGTCGGTGTCATCAAATAGCGAAAAGTTAGACTTCATGCCAAGTGCGGCAAACTCACGCTTGATTATCTCAAGCCCCAGCGTGTGGAAGGTCGAAATCAGCAAACCACGTGCCTCTTTGCGCCCCAGCGTTTGCGCCACACGTTCTTTCATCTCACGAGCCGCTTTGTTGGTAAAGGTCACGGCGGCGATATGGCGAGCCTGATAACCACATTCGCGTATCAGATACGCCATTTTATTGGTGATAACACGCGTTTTGCCGGAGCCAGCGCCCGCCAGGACCAGGCAGGGTCCTGTGACAAATTCGACGGCTTGTTGTTGGCCAGGGTTTAAACGCATAAAGGTCACTCAATAAAGTCAGGATAAGAACGAAGGTATCCCCGCAGTAACTGGAGGTACGAAGGGGAAAAACAGCGTGGTAGTATAGCGAGCGTAATCAATTTCACTCAAGGCACTATCATGGCAAAAACCGCGGCAGCATTGCATATCCTTGTTAAGGAAGAAAAACTGGCTCAGGAAATTTTGGCGCAGCTTCAGAATGGCGGCGACTTTGAGAAACTGGCTAAAAAGCATTCCACCTGCCCATCAGGCAAAAAAGGTGGTCACTTAGGTGAATTCCGTCAGGGCCAGATGGTTCCGGCGTTCGATAAAGTGGTGTTTTCCTGCCCGCTACTGGAGCCATATGGCCCACTGCACACGCAGTTCGGATACCACATCATCAAAGTGTTATACCGCAACTAATAGAAAAGGCCGGGAATATCCCGGCCTTTTTATTTTTGTATTCGTGATTAACCCGCGACAGCGATACGTTTCATATCTTTCATGTAGCCACGCAGTTTCTTACCAACGGTTTCGATTTCGTGGTTACGAATCGCTTCGTTAACATCACGCAGTTGCGCGTTATCAACCGCACCGGCTGGGATTTCTTTACCCAGATCGCCTGCCTGCAGCGTGGTCATGAACTCTTTGAGCAATGGCACTGCTGCGTAAGAGAACAGATAGTTGCCGTATTCAGCCGTGTCAGAGATAACCACGTTCATTTCGTACAGGCGCTTACGAGCGATGGTGTTCGCAATCAGCGGCAGTTCGTGCAGAGATTCGTAGTAAGCAGACTCTTCGATGATGCCCGCATCAACCATGGTTTCAAACGCCAGCTCAACGCCCGCTTTCACCATTGCGATCATCAGAACGCCTTTATCGAAGTATTCCTGCTCGGAAATTTTACCGTCGAACTGTGCCGCGGTTTCGAAGGCAGTTTTGCCGGTCTCTTCGCGCCAGGTCAGCAGGTTCTTATCGTCATTTGCCCAGTCAGCCATCATGCCGGATGAGAACTCGCCGGAAATGATGTCATCCATGTGTTTCTGGAACAATGGAGCCATGATGGTTTTCAGTTGTTCAGACAGCGCATAAGCACGGACTTTCGCCGGGTTAGACAAGCGGTCCATCATCAGCGTGATCCCGCCTTGTTTCAGCGCTTCGGTGATGGTTTCCCAGCCGAACTGAATCAGTTTTTCTGCATATGTAGGGTCAGTGCCTTCTTCCACCAGCTTGTCGAAGCACAGCAGAGAACCGGCCTGCAACATGCCACACAGAATGGTTTGCTCGCCCATCAGGTCAGATTTAACTTCTGCCACGAAGGAAGATTCCAGAACACCTGCGCGATGACCGCCCGTTGCCGCAGCCCAGGCTTTAGCGATGGCCATGCCTTCGCCTTTTGGATCGTTTTCCGGGTGAACCGCAATCAGAGTCGGTACACCGAAACCACGTTTGTATTCTTCACGAACTTCAGTACCCGGGCATTTTGGCGCAACCATCACCACGGTGATGTCCTTACGGATTTGCTCGCCCACTTCAACCACGTTAAAACCGTGGGAGTAACCCAATGCTGCACCGTCTTTCATCATTGGCTGAACAGCCTTAACAACCGCAGAGTGCTGTTTGTCTGGCGTCAGGTTAACAACCAGATCCGCTTGTGGGATCAGTTCTTCATAGGTGCCAACTTTAAAACCGTTTTCGGTCGCTTTACGCCATGAAGCACGTTTTTCAGCAATAGCTTCTGCACGCAGAGCGTAAGCAACATCCAGACCGGAGTCGCGCATGTTCAGACCCTGGTTCAGGCCCTGTGCGCCACAACCGACGATGACGACTTTTTTACCTTTGAGGTAGCTTGCTTCATCAGCGAATTCTGCACGCGCCATGAAACGACATTTACCCAGTTGCGCCAACTGCTGACGCAGGTTCAAAGTATTGAAATAATTAGCCATCGTGGTGGTACTCCGTAGTCGTTGTGTTGTGCTTTTATAAGGTTCGCCAGCCGTGTCTTGCTTGCGATAATGAACTCACTATATGACAGGAAATGCGTTGCTTAAATTGATATATTAACAACGTGACGTTGCAATTTATGCAACGTAAAAACGAGAGCTGATGATCATGGATTTACGCGACCTAAAAACGTTTCTCCACCTTGCGGAAAGTCGTCATTTCGGCAGGAGCGCACGTGCGATGCATGTAAGCCCATCTACGCTTTCGCGCCAAATCCAGCGCCTCGAAGAGGATTTAGGTCAACCCTTGTTTTTACGCGATAACCGCACCGTTACGCTGACCGAGGCCGGAGAGCAACTGAAACAGTTCGCCCAGCACACGCTGTTGCAGTATCAGCAAATGCGCCACACCATCGGGCAGGAAGGGCCGTCGCTCACCGGCGAGTTACATCTTTTTTGCTCCGTCACCGCCGCCTACAGTCATTTACCGCCAATTCTCGACAGATTCCGTGCTGAGCATCCCAACGTGGAGATCAAACTGACCACGGGCGATGCAGCCGATGCAGTAGAAAAAGTGGATTCTAACGAAGCCGATATCGCTATTGCGGGTAAACCGGAGACATTGCCACCAGGCGTTGCCTTTTCGATTCTGGATAATTTATCTGTGGCGCTTATTGCGCCCGCGCTGCCGTGCCCGGTTCGAGCGCAGGTAAATCAACCCGATCCTGACTGGGCAAAAGTACCCTTTATTTTGCCGGACCAAGGCCCGGTACGCCGCCGTATCGAGTTGTGGTTCCGCCGTCAAAAAATCAGTAACCCGTTTATTTATGCGACGGTTGCAGGCCATGAGGCGATGGTTTCGATGGTGGCGCTCGGCTGCGGTGTAGCGTTGATTCCTGAAATCGTGCTGGAAAATAGCCCGGAACCGGTGCGCAACCGCGTGCAGGTTCTGGAACGAAACGATGAAACCACGCCGTTTGAGCTTGGCGTTTGCGTACAAAAAAAGCGGCTCAATGAGCCGCTTGTGCATGCGTTCTGGAAATTACTGCCCGGTAGCCACTAACCCGCAAGGAAGAAACGGAACGCCGGGTTACTGGTTTCGTCGTGGCAGTCGTAGCCCAGCTCATTGAGTCGGGTTTCGAAATCTGGCTCATTGTCGCCCAGTTCGAATGCCGCCAGCACGCGGCCATAATCCGTGCCGTGGCTGCGGTAATGGAACAGCGAAATATTCCAGTGCGTGCCGAGCGTTTGCAGGAATTTCAGCAAAGCGCCCGGTGATTCCGGAAATTCGAAGCTGTAAAGCCGCTCACGCAGTGGCTTAGACGGACGCCCGCCCACCATGTAACGCACGTGCAGTTTCGCCATTTCGTCATCAGATAAATCGACAACGCCGTACCCACCAGCATTCAAAAGTTCGATAATTTCGTGGCGTTCTTCCACGCCACGCGTCAAACGGACACCGACGAAGATGCAGGCTTCTGACGAACTGGAATAACGATAGTTAAACTCAGTGACCGAACGCCCACCGAGTACCTGGCAAAATTTCAGGAAGCTGCCTTGCTGCTCAGGAATGGTGACCGCCAGCAGTGCTTCACGCTGTTCACCCAGTTCGCAACGCTCAGAAACGTAGCGCAGGCCGTGAAAGTTAACGTTCGCACCAGAAAGAACATGTGCAAGGCGCTCACCACGAATCTGATGCTGCTGGATGTATTTCTTCATCCCCGCCAGCGCCAGAGCGCCAGACGGTTCAGCGACCGCGCGAACATCTTCGAATAAATCTTTCATCGCAGCACAGATAGCATCGCTATCCACTGTGATGATGTCGTCGAGATATTCCTGACACAAACGGAACGTTTCATCGCCGATACGCTTAACCGCAACGCCTTCAGCAAACAATCCGACACGCGCCAAATCAACCGGCTTGCCCGCATCGAGTGCGGCTTTCAAACAGGCTGAATCTTCTGCTTCAACGGCAATCACTTTGATTTGTGGCATCAGCTGTTTTATCAACACCGCCACACCCGCAGCCAAACCGCCGCCGCCTACCGGAACAAAAATGCGGTCAATATGCGCATCTTGTTGCAGCAGTTCGAGCGCCAGCGTGCCCTGTCCGGCAATGACTGCCGGGTGGTCGAACGGAGGCACATAGGTGAACCCCTGTTGCTGCGAAAGCTCGATTGCACGCCCTTTCGCTTCATCAAAGTTCGCGCCGTACAGCAATACTTCGCCACCAAACGCGCGAACGGCATCGACTTTGATATCAGCCGTAGAAACCGGCATGACGATCAACGACTTGATGCCTAAACGCGTTGAGGAAAGCGCGACACCCTGAGCGTGGTTGCCAGCCGAAGCCGTAATCACGCCACTGGCTTTCTGCTCGCTGTTCAGTCCGGCAATCATGGAGTACGCGCCACGCAGTTTAAAACTGTGCACGGGTTGACGGTCTTCACGTTTCACCAGAATGACGTTATCCAGACGTGACGACAGTTTTTCCATCTTCTGCAACGGTGTGACCTGCGCGACTTCGTAAACCGGAGCGCGCAATACAGCTCGCAGATATTCCGCCCCGCAAGGGGCGTCAGGTAGCGGTTGTGACTCGGCCATCATTAGCCTCCAAGCTTACTTTTATCGCGCACCGCACCTTTATCGGCACTGGTGGCAAGCATTGCGTAAGCGCGCAGAGCGAAGGAGACCTGGCGTTCACGCGCACGTGGCGTCCAGGCGTTGTCACCGCGGGCTTCTTGCGCTTCACGACGAGCAGCCATTTCCTGATCGCTCAATTGCAGTTGGATCCCACGGTTCGGGATATCAATCGCAATCATGTCGCCATCTTCAATCAGCGCGATATTGCCGCCGCTTGCCGCTTCAGGTGAAACGTGACCGATAGAAAGTCCAGAAGTACCGCCGGAGAAACGACCATCAGTGACCAGCGCACAGGCTTTGCCCAGTCCCATAGATTTCAGGAAGGTTGTTGGGTAAAGCATTTCTTGCATGCCCGGCCCGCCTTTTGGCCCTTCGTAACGAATAACAACGACGTCGCCCGCTACCACTTTGCCACCAAGGATTGCCTCAACCGCATCATCCTGGCTTTCGTAAACTTTTGCAGGCCCGCGGAACACGAGGCTTTCATCGTCTACGCCAGCCGTTTTCACGATACAGCCGTTTTCGGCGAAGTTACCGTACAGAACAGCCAAACCACCTTCCTGGCTGTATGCATGTTCCTTCGAGCGGATACAACCGTTTTGACGGTCAACATCCAGAGAATCCCAGCGGCAAGATTGTGAGAAAGCTTTCGTGGTACGAATACCGGCCGGGCCCGCGGAGAACATGCTTTTCACGCTTTCGTCTTTGGTCAGCATGACATCGTACTGTTCCAGCGTTTGCGTCAGGTTCAGACCCAGAACGTTTTTCACATTGCGATGCAGCAAGCCACCGCGATCCAGCTCGCCCAAAATACCGATTACGCCACCCGCACGATGCACATCTTCCATATGGTATTTCTGGGTACTCGGTGCGACTTTACACAGCTGTGGGACTTTACGAGACAACTGGTCGATATCGGTCATGGTGAAATCGAGTTCTGCTTCCTGAGCTGCTGCCAGTAAGTGCAGAACTGTGTTTGTTGAACCGCCCATCGCGACATCCAGCGTCATGGCGTTCTCAAACGCTTCTTTGCTGGCGATGCTACGTGGCAGAGCACTTTCGTCATCCTGCTCGTAATAACGTTTGGTCAAGGCGACGATGCGTTTACCGGCATTCAGGAACAACTCTTTACGATCGGAGTGCGTTGCCAGCAGAGAACCGTTACCCGGCTGAGACAGGCCCAGAGCTTCGGTCAGGCAGTTCATCGAGTTCGCGGTGAACATACCGGAACACGAGCCGCAAGTTGGGCAAGCGGAACGTTCAACCTGCTCGCTTTGCTCGTCGCTCACTTTCGGGTCAGCGCCCTGAATCATCGCATCGACCAGGTCGAGCTTGATGATTTGGTCAGACAGTTTGGTTTTCCCGGCTTCCATCGGGCCGCCGGAAACGAAGATGACCGGAATGTTCAGGCGCAAAGAGGCCATCAACATCCCTGGGGTGATTTTGTCGCAGTTGGAGATACAAACCATCGCGTCGGCGCAGTGCGCGTTCACCATGTATTCCACGGAGTCAGCGATAAGCTCGCGTGACGGCAGAGAATAAAGCATGCCGCCGTGCCCCATGGCGATACCATCATCCACTGCGATGGTGTTGAATTCTTTCGCCACACCGCCAGATGCTTCGATTTGTTCGGCAACCAGTTTACCCAAATCGCGCAGGTGAACATGGCCTGGCACGAACTGAGTAAAGGAGTTAACTACCGCGATAATTGGCTTGCCGAAATCGTCATCGGTCATCCCGGTTGCGCGCCACAATGCGCGGGCACCCGCCATATTACGGCCATGGGTGGTAGTGGCTGAACGGTACTTAGGCATGCTTATTTACTCCAGTCTGTCTGTCGAGGGGACGGTCATCACCATCCACCTGGTTATTTTTTTACTTAGGGTTGACCTGATCTAACCAGCCCCATTTGTCTTCTGTTTCGCCAGTGAACAGGCCAAAGAATGCCTGTTGAATGCGTTTGGTGATCGGGCCACAGCGGCCTTCACCTACCTGAATGCGGTCTACGCTACGAACTGGTGTGATTTCGGCGGCGGTACCCGACATAAATACTTCGTCCGCCAGGTAGAGCGATTCGCGAGACAACACTTGCTCACGCACTTCGATACCCAGGTCTTTAGCCAGTGTGATAATCGCGTCACGGGTAATGCCCGGCAGCGCGGAAGAGGTAAACGGAGGGGTAAACAGAATGCCATCTTTCACTTCAAAGAGGTTTTCGCCCGCACCTTCTGACAAGTAACCGTTCACGTCCAGCGCGATACCTTCCTGATAACCGTGGCGTCGCGCTTCGCTACCAACCAGCAGGGAAGAAAGGTAGTTACCACCGGCTTTTGCCGCAGTTGGAATAGTGTTTGGTGCCACACGATTCCATGAGGAAACCATCGCGTCGATCCCTTGATCCAGCGCTTCTGCGCCGAGGTATGCACCCCATGGGAAGGCTGCGATGCTCACATCAGTGGTGTAACCGTCTGGCGGGTTCACGCCCATACCGACGTCACCCACAAATACCAGCGGGCGGATATATGCGCTGGTCAGGTTGTTTTTACGGATAACAGAACGGCAAGCTTCCATCAGCTCATCAACACTTTGTGATACAGGGAAACGATAGATTTTTGCGGAATCACGCAAACGCTGCATGTGTTCACGATGGCGGAACACCACTGGGCCAATGTGAGATTCATAGCAACGGATACCTTCAAATACCGATGTGCCGTAATGCAGCGCATGGGACATTACATGGACCTTTGCCTCGCCCCACGGCGTCATCTCACCATTGAACCAGATGTAATCAGCTTTCTTCGTTGTCATTGTTCTCTTCCTTCTGCGCTCAGGCGCGGATTTGTTGTGTTGTTTGTTGCTGGATTTCGACGCGACCAACGTCAACCAGTTTGCTTAATTGACTAAACAGTAATTCGACTGGGCGCAGGCTGGCAACGGTCAATTCAATATTAATATCGTCGGTATTCCCCAGCGTGACCATGTTCATAGAACACACCTGAAAACCGCGATGGCGAACGACGCGTAACACGCGTTCCAGTGTCTCAGGGCGAAAACGGGCCGTTACTGCCAGCTGATGTTGCATCATGATAATTTCTCCAGCATTTGTGAGTTACTGGCACCTGGTGGCACCAACGGCCAGACGTTTTCGTACTCATCTATCGAGACGTGAAGCATGTATGGGCCATCGCTATTGAGCATCGTGTCGATGGCGGCTTCTACCTGGTCTTTACGAGTGATGTGTTGGCCTGGGATACCGAAGGCACTGGCCAGCATGAGGAAATCGGGGTTATCGGAGAGGTTGGTTTCGCTATAACGTTCTGAGAAAAACATCTGCTGCCACTGGCGTACCATTCCTAAACGTTGGTTATCCAGTAAAACGATTTTGAGCGGCAGCTGTTTTCGTTTTACGGTGCCCAACTCCTGAACGTTCATCATGAATGAGCCGTCACCCGAGATACAGATAACTGTATCGTTCGGCCGGGCTACCTGTGCGCCTACGGCTGCGGGCAGACCAAAGCCCATCGTTCCCAGGCCACTGGAAGTGATAAAATTTTCCGGGCGGGTAAATGACATATGCTGGGCTGTCCACATCTGGTGCTGGCCGACGTCGGTAGTCACCACACATTCCTGCGGCTTACGGTCAGAGATTTTTTTCAGCAATAACGGGGCAAAAATGGCTTCGCCGGGATGATCATAGCGCCATGGGTTTGCTGCCCGTAAAGTGGCAACTTCTTGCTGCCAGTCAGCGATATCCAGCGGTTGTTGTAGCACCTGTAATAATTGGGCTAAATCCCCCTGCAACCCAACATGGGCCTGACGCAATTTACCCAGCTCTGCCGGGTCGATATCCATATGGATCACTTTCGCGCGTGGGGCAAAGGTATTCAGCTTGCCGGTAACACGGTCGTCAAAACGCGCGCCAACAGCAATCAGCAAATCGCACTCTTGCACCGCAAGGTTAGCCGCTTTTGTGCCGTGCATTCCCAACATGCCGGTGTAAAACGGGTTTTCCGCCGGAACAGCCCCCAGGCCCTTCAGCGTGACAGTAGAAGGCATATTGGTGACAGCGATAAATTCACGCAATGCAGGAACCGCCTGCGCCATACCAACACCACCACCAACATACAACATAGGTTTGCGTGCATTCGCGATCATTTCGCGTGCCTGTTGCAGCTCGGCGTACGGCATTTCAAAATCATCTTCAACAGTCGATAACCAAGGCTCCAGATCACCTTGTGCTAACTGAATGTCTTTAGGGATATCCACCAGGACAGGACCCGGACGGCCGGAGTTTGCAATTTCGAAAGCTTCTGCAAGAACGCGAGGTAAATCATCGAATGATTCAACGAGGAAACTGTGTTTGGTGCACGCGAGGGATAATCCTAAAACATCCACTTCCTGGAACGCATCGGTACCGATGAATGGGGCGGCGACCTGGCCTGTGATGGCAACAACTGCAACCGAGTCTAACAGCGCATCGGCAAGGCCAGTGATTAGGTTGGTTGCACCAGGTCCGGAAGTGGCGATGCAAACCCCTGTTTTTCCAGTAGAACGTGCATAGCCAATGGCTGCCATTGCTGCGCCTTGTTCATGGCGACAGAGCAAGTGTTCGACCCCACCGTCATACAACGCATCATAGACGGGCATGATTGCGCCACCCGGATAGCCGAAAACTGTCTCTACACCCTGCGCTCGCAACGCATGTACCACCCACTGCGCACCATTCATAGTTAGTTCCCCGTCTCATTATCGGAGAAACAGCATTTTATTCTGCAACGCATCATCTGTTCCTCTCTGTATTTCTTTGCCCAACAAAAAACCCCCGGACCTTTCGGTGCGGGGGTTCTTTTCGATTCAGGCTTGATTTTTAAGCCTTTCTTTCTCCAAGTGCAGCCCCGCACGGTGGGATAATAATCACCACCACGCTAATTACGACCAGGCTAATCACTTGTAGGAGGGCTTTCATGTTTGTTTATTCTGTCTACTTGTTCGAAGTAATGCCTACAGAGTTATCACAGAGTCAGAGACAAGCACAAGATTTTTTTATGGCAAGAAAGAGGTTACAAAAATTAGCTAATAGAAAATCTATTTGTTTTCAGCACATAACGAGATAGTGAAAATATTTCATATAGAGCGAATTCTTATTCGCTTTCCCAAAATTTCTTCCAGAAATAAATCTTTTGCGAAGCGCATCGCAGAATAATTTTCAAAAAAGAAATCTCACCCGAAAGTCTGGAAGGCATTACGAGGAACATTATTTCACCGCTTTCAGCATGATTAGCAAACTGACAGGATAAAAGCTCACCCCAGAGGAAAGAACTATGTCACTGGCAGTTGTTAATACAAGGGCAGCATTAGGAATTGCCGCTCCTTTGGTAACCGTTGAGGTTCATATCAGCCAGGGGTTACCAGGTTTGACGCTTGTGGGCTTGCCGGAAACGACAGTCCGTGAAGCGCGAGACAGAGTGCGAAGTGCCATCATCAATAGTGGCTATACTTTCCCGGCCCGGAAAATCACGATAAATCTCGCACCGGCAGATCTTCCTAAGGAAGGCGGCAGGTATGACTTACCTATTGCTCTGGCATTGCTGGCAGCGTCTGAGCAGCTCTCTATTGATAAGTTAAGTGAATATGAGTTCGTTGGTGAACTCGCGCTTACTGGGGCGTTACGAGGCGTTCCAGGCGCAATTTCATCTGCTATGGAGGCTTTAAAATCAGGGAAGAAAATAATCGTTGCCGATGAAAACTCCGCTGAACTTAGTTTGATCACACAAGCTGGCTGCCTTATTGCAAACCACCTCACTGAAGTCTGCGCATTCCTTGAAGGCAGAGCCGAATTATCAGCTCCAGAAAAACGGCAGCAGCAACACATTGAATATCGGCAAGACCTTAATGAAATTTTTGGTCAGTCTCAGGGGAAGCGAGCGCTAGAGATCACCGCGGCTGGTGGGCATAACCTATTACTCATTGGCCCTCCAGGAACAGGCAAAACCATGCTGGTCAGCCGTCTGAATACTTTACTCCCCCCTTTAAGCGACAGTGAAGCGCTGGAGAGTGCTGCCATTCTAAGCCTGGTCAATCCACATTCGTTACAGCAACAGTGGCGTCAGCGCCCATTCAGAGCGCCTCATCATAGTGCCTCACTGAGCGCGATGGTGGGTGGAGGTTCAATTCCAAGACCCGGTGAAATATCGCTGGCACATAACGGTGTGTTATTTCTCGATGAACTCCCGGAATTTGAACGCCGTGTACTTGATGCATTACGCGAGCCTATAGAATCAGGGGAAATTCATATTTCCCGTACCCGTGCAAAAATTAGCTACCCTGCCAATTTTCAACTTCTGGCCGCGATGAACCCAAGTCCAACAGGTCACTATCAAGGTAAGCATAATCGCTGCACACCCGAACAAACGCTGCGCTACCTTAGCCGTCTTTCAGGGCCGTTTCTTGATAGATTTGATTTATCCGCAGAGATCCCACTTCCGCCATCCGGAATGCTAAGCAATCCAGGAGTGAGCAGCGAAAGTAGCGCGGACGTAAGAGCAAGAGTCATCGCCACACAACAGCGGCAGTATGATAGACAGCAAAAGTTAAATTCGAGATTGGATAATCATGAAATCAGAAAACATTGTGCCCTTGAGCACAATGATGCCATATGGCTTGAAGAGACATTGGCGAAGTTAGGGTTGTCGGTACGTGCATGGCATCGATTATTAAAAGTTGCACGAACAATTGCAGATATTCAGGAACACAAACAGATACGGAGAGAACATCTTCTTGAAGCATTGAGCTACAGGGCAATTGACCGCTTACTCATTCACCTCCAACAGTTAACAGGATAAAAATGGGGCTTTCGCCCCATTTTTATTAATCATCACTGTCGGTATAGTCTTCAACCGCATCCGCCTGCGGCTTGCCACCGGAGAGGGTATGGAAACGTTTAGGACGCTTAATTCGCGTCATGTACTTGCTCCACACACGTTCTGCATCCGTCACCGGCTCACGTTCACCACGGCATACAGCTACAAACAGAACTTCCTCTTCAGTACCAGGTTCACGCTTGCCAAGATCCAGCTCATTGAACGCATAACCATGACGCTCTAATAACTGGGCTTCTTTGATGGTGAAATCACCATGGCGAGCGAACCCGCGCGGATAATGTTTATTGTCGAAAAACCGATTAGTCGTCGTAAAGCTTTCCGCCATCCTGCACGCTCCTAATTCTCTTGGTCGAGCTATTTATGGCGCGGAGTATTAGTTACGCTTGACAGAGCGTCAAACAAAACATTTAAATCATAACGACAAATTTTTTTTGGGAGAGAGTTGTGGATACTGAATTATTAAAAACGTTTCTTGAAGTGAGCCGAACGCGGCATTTTGGGCGGGCTGCAGAGGCTCTTTATCTAACGCAATCAGCAGTTAGCTTCAGAATTCGTCAATTAGAGAATCAACTCGGCGTGAATCTTTTTACTCGTCATCGTAATAATATTCGCCTGACGACAGCAGGTGAGCGTTTATTGCCTTATGCAGAAAACCTCATGAATACCTGGCTCGCTGCCAAAAAAGAAGTTTCCAATACATCTCAGCACAATGAGCTAACGATTGGTGCTAGTTCCTCACTTTGGGAATGCATGCTTTCTGAATGGCTTGTTGCACTATATCAACAGCACAAAGGACTTCAATTTGAAGCCCGTATTTCCCAACGCCAGTCGCTAGTTAAACAATTGCATGAACGTCAGCTTGATCTGCTGATCACGACAGAATCGCCAAAGATGGACGAATTTTCATGCCAGTTATTAGGGCATTTTAACCTGGCACTATTTTCTTCTTCACAACAAAGCTCAAAAACAGGGTTAACGTATTTACGTCTGGAGTGGGGACCTGATTTTCAACAGCATGAAGCGGGCCTTATCAACAATGATAGCATTCCAGTTCTAACGACTAGCTCAGCACAAATAGCCTATAAATTGTTGGCACCGCTCAATGGTTGTTCATTTTTACCCATCGAATGGGCCAAAGAATGTGAAGGAATTTACCAGGTACCCGATACAAATACACTTTCGCGCCCGTTGTATGCAATCTGGCTACAAAATAGTGATAAACAAAGCACAATCAAAGAGTTATTAAAAACACCACTTATGGCGCAGTAATGCGCTTTTGTAGATTTGAGGGGTAATTTGAGGAATTTTAGGCAAAAAAAATCCTTTGCCGAAGCAAAGGATCATTATATGGCAGGGGCGGAGAGACTCGAACTCGCGACACCCGGTTTTGGAGACCGGTGCTCTACCAACTGAGCTACGCCCCTAAATAACGCTTATTATTAAGCCCGCTGATTAAGCAGGCATAATTTTTTTATAAGTGGCGGAACGGACGGGACTCGAACCCGCGACCCCCTGCGTGACAGGCAGGTATTCTAACCGACTGAACTACCGCTCCACCGAATTTCTTTCTTATTACCACCAGATGTCACATTCTGGC
>Ga0105251_10001401_pt1 | contig 20778 bp, 12 predicted proteins | sample KBSS64metaG_FD_80424 | JGI IMG/M metagenome (GOLD analysis project Ga0105251, IMG submission 80424) | Switchgrass rhizosphere microbial communities from Kellogg Biological Station, Michigan, USA - KBS S6-4 metaG | ecosystem: Host-associated > Plants > Roots > Rhizosphere > Soil | place...
GGCCGCCGAAGTGATTGCGCGCGAATCGACGATCGAGCGCATCGACTTCGATCACATGCGCGAGGAGACGGACATCGTCGGCTATCCGATCCTGCCGCTCGTGCATCAGATGGTCGCCATGTGCGGCGACGCCGGACGTTATGTTCATTGGGGCGCGACGACGCAGGACATCATGGATACCGCTGTCGCGCTGCAAGTGCGCGATGCGCTCGAATCCATCGAGGGCGACATTCGCGAATTGCGCGCGATTCTCGCGGACCTCGCGAAGAAGTATCGCGATACGCCGATGGCCGGCCGCACGCATTTGCAGCAGGCGCTGCCCGTCACGTTCGGCTACAAGGTCGCGATCTGGCTCGCAATGTTCGATCGACATCAGGAACGCGTCGCGCAGATGCGTCAGCGCGTGGCCGTCGTCCAATTCGCGGGCGCGGCGGGCACGCTGGCATCGCTCGCAGACAAGGGCTTCGCGGTGCAGAAGGCGCTCGCCGATGAGCTCAAGCTCGGCGTGCCCGCGACGACCTGGCATGTCGCGCGCGATGGATTCGCCGAGGCCGTCAACCTGCTCGCGCTCGTCACCGGATCGCTCGGCAAGATCGCGATGGACATCATGATCATGGCGTCGACGGAATTCGGGGAAGTGTACGAGCCCTTCGTCAAGGGACGCGGCGCGAGCAGCACCATGCCGCAAAAGCGTAATCCGATTTCGAGCGAACTCATGCTTGCCGCGGCGAAAGCGGTGCGACAGCACGCAGGGCTCATGGTCGACGCGATGATCCAGGACTTCGAGCGCGCCACCGGGCCGTGGCATGCGGAATGGATCGCGATTCCCGAGAGCTTCATTCTCACGTCGGGCGCGTTGCATCAGGCGAAGTTCGCGCTAGGCGGCCTGATCGTCGATGAAGCGCGCATGAAGCATAACCTCGGCATCAGCCGCGGCCTGATCGTGGCGGAAGCGGTGATGATGGGCATGGCGCCTTACACGGGACGCCAGCAGGCGCACGACATCGTGTACGACGCATGCCGCACGGTGAACGAACGAGGCGGCACGCTCGCGGAAGCGCTCGCTGCATTGCCCGAGGTGACGAAGCACTTCGACCGCGCCGCGATCGATCGCATGACCGATCCCGCGAACTATCTCGGTCTCGCGCCGCAAATGGTGGATCGGGCCATTGCGCTGTCGAGAGACATCTGATTACCGAAGGTCATGGAGGAGCATGCGATGCAAAACGAACACGCCTCACACGACGACACGACCGTCGCACCGCCGAAGAAGCTGCCGTGGTATCGCAAGCTCGGCATGCAAGTGCTTTTATCGCTCGTGATCGGCATTGCGGTCGGTCTCGTCTTTCCGAAGTTCGGCGCGCAACTGAAGGTGCTCGGCGATATCTTTCTCGCGCTCATCAAGGCCGGCGTCGCGCCGCTCGTGTTTCTCACGATCGTGCACGGCATCGCTTCGGCGGGCGATGTGAAGAGCGCGGGGCGCGTCGGCTGGAGATCGATCGTCTACTTCGAAGTCGTGTCGACTATCGCGCTCGCGGTCGGCCTGCTCGCGGGCAATCTGCTGCAAACGGGCAAGGCGATGACATCCGTCACGGTCGGCGCCGTGCCTGTGACAGCCGCCAAGGCCGCGCCACAAGGCTTCACCGAGTTCGTGATGCATGTCGTGCCGGACAACTTCATCGGCGCGTTCGCGAAAGGCGAGCTGCTGCAAGTGGTCGTGCTCGCGGTGATGGTCGGTATCGGCATTCTCGCCATTCCCGAGCGCCGCCGCATGCGCATCAACGAAGGGCTGGATCTCGTTTCCGAAGTGCTGTTCTCGTTCATCAACCTCGTGATGAAGCTCGCGCCGCTCGGCACGTTCGGCGCCGTCGCGTACTCGGTGGGCAGCAACGGCACGGCCGTGCTGGTCGCGCTCGCACAACTCGTTCTGAGCTTCTATGCGGTGGTGGTGCTGTTCATCGTCGTGGTCATGGGCATCATCGCCAGGCTCGCGGGCTTTAGCCTCTGGCGCTTCCTGCGATATATCAAGGACGAGATCTTCATCGTGCTCGGCACGGCTTCTTCAGAAAGCGCATTGCCGCGTCTTCTGATCAAGCTCGAACGGCTCGGCTGCGCGAAGCAGACCGTCGGGCTCGTGCTGCCGACAGGCTATGCGTTCAATCTCGACGGCACGTCGATCTTCATGTCGATGGGTGTGATGTTCATCGCGCATGCATATGGCGTGCCGATCACGCTCGAGCATCAGATCGGCATTCTGTTGCTGATGCTGCTGACGTCTAAGGGCGCGGCCACGGTCTCGGGCGGATCGTTCGTGGTGTTCGCCGCGACCGTCACGTCGACGGGCATCCTTCCCGTCGAAGGTCTCGCGCTGATCTTCGGCGTATACCGCTTCATGTCGATGGCGATCGCGACATGCAACACCATCGGCAACAGCCTTGCGACGGTCGTGATCGCGAAATGGTCACGCACGTTCGATGCCGCCATCAGCGAACGGCATCTCTATCCCGAGCGTTATCCGGAGATCGCGGAAGCGGACCAGCGGCTCGCGGACGGCAACCTTCTTCCGGAAGACATGAACGACGCGAATCCCCATCCGGACGGAATCTCGCTGAGAAGCGCGGGAACGCGATAAACCCGGCACGTCGTAATTTTCGCAGCGCGGCAATGCCGCGCTTTTTTCACTTCGCTTATCATCGGAGAACCGCGCATCGAACCCATTGGATGGCTATCCGGACCGGAGATCGCATGCCACCGCTACGCGCAATCCATCTCTTGCAAACCAAAGAAGGCGCTCGCCTGCATGGCGTCGAACTCGGCCAGTGGCGACGCTGGGGACCGTATCTGAGCGAGCGTCAATGGGGCACCGTTCGCGAGGATTACAGCGAATACGGAACCGCCTGGGATTACTTTCCGCACGATCATGCGCGCAGCCGGATGTATCGCTGGGGCGAGGACGGCATCGCCGGATTCGGCAACGACCCGCTTGACTGGTGTGCGTCGCTCGCATTGTGGAACGGGCGTGACCCGATCATCAAGGAACGGCTCTTCGGCCTCACGAACGAGCAAGGCAATCATGGCGAGGATGTGAAGGAGCTGTACTTTTATCTCGACGGCACGCCGACGCATTCGTACATGAAGATGCTGTACAAGTATCCGCACGACGCCTATCCATATCAGCAGCTCATCGACGAGAACAGGCGGCGCGGCCCGGCGCTTCCCGAATACGAAGTGCTCGATACCGGTGTGTTCGATGGCGATCGTTACTTCGATGTCTGCGTCGAGTATGCGAAGCACACGCCCGATGACATCGTGATGCGCGTAACCATCGAGAATCGCGCGAACGAGGCCGCGACGCTGCATGTGCTGCCGCAGTTCTGGGCGCGCAACCGATGGTCGTGGTCGAGCAAGTGGGGCAAGCCTTCGCTGACGTTCGAGCAGCACGCGCGGGAAGGGGCGCGCGTCGTCGCGCACAATCCTTCGTATGGCGCGATGCTGGTTACGGCCTCGGCAGAAGCGCCCATCGAATGGCTCTTTTGCGAAAACGAAACGAACGTTCGTCGCATCTTCGGCATCGAAGGCGCGGGACCATTCAAGGACGGCTTCAACGACTATATCGTCGAAGGCGACGAGCACGCGATCCGGCGCGACCACGGCACGCGCAGCGCCGCGCATGCGTGTCTGCAACTCGGTCCGCATGAGCGCTCGGCGATGTATCTGCGCTGGCGCCCGGCATCGGTTTCGAACGATCCGCCGCTCGACCTGGCGCAGCTTTTCGCGCGCCGCGAAGCGGAAGCCGACGAGTTCTACGCGACGCTGCAACACGACATCGACGATGCCGACGCGCGTCTCGTGCAGCGCCAGGCGCTCGCCGGCATGTTATGGACGAAGCAGTATTACCAGTTCGACGTCACGCGCTGGCATGACGGCGATCCGGGCCAGCCCACGCCGCCCAGAGAACGTCGGCATGGCCGCAATGCGGACTGGCGGCACATGTGCAACGGCGACGTCGTATCCATGCCCGACAAATGGGAGTACCCATGGTACGCGTCGTGGGATCTCGCGTTTCATGCGGTCGCGTTCGCGACGATCGATCCGGACTTCGCGAAGAAGCAGTTATCGCTGCTCGTGAAGGAGCGCTACATGCATCCGAACGGGCAATTGCCCGCGTACGAATGGGCCTTCGGCGATGCGAATCCGCCCGTTCACGCATGGGCGACATGGCGCGTGTTCGAGCTCGATCGCGAGATGACCGGCATCGGCGATCACGCGTTTCTCGAAGTGATGTTTCACAAGCTGCTGCTCAACTTCGCGTGGTGGGTCAACCGCAAGGACGCCGACGACCGCAACATTTTTCAGGGCGGTTTTCTCGGGCTCGACAACATCGGCATCTTCGACCGCTCGCAGCCGCTGCCGACGGGCGGACGCATCGATCAGGCAGACGGCACCGCATGGATGGCCTCGTATGCGCTCGACCTCATGCAGATCGGCCTCGAGCTCGCGATGACCAACGAGTCGTATGTCGAGATCGCGGTGAAATTCTTCGAGCACTTCCTGTATATCGCGGAAGCAGTGAGTTGCGGCGAAGTCTGCAACACGGGCCTGTGGGACGGCAGCGACGAATTCTTCTATGACGTGCTGCATCTGCCAAATGGCACGCGCGTGCCGATGCGCATTCGATCCATCGTCGGGCTGATACCGCTTTTCGCGGTGCATGTGCTCGAAGAGCGCGTGTACGGCGATCTGCCGGGACTGCGCGAAAGGCTTGCGTGGTTTCTCGATCATCGGCCGAATCTCGCGAAACTCGTGTCGCGCTGGACCGAGCCCGGCAAGGGCAACACCACCCTGCTTTCGTTATTGCGCGGACATCGCATGAAAGCGCTTTTGCGGCGCACGCTCGATCCAGGCGAATTTCTTTCCGACTATGGCGTGCGCGCATTGTCGCGCGTGCATTGCGACAAGCCTTATGTCTTCGATCACGATGGCGTGAACGTCTGCATCCGGTACTTGCCCGCGGAGTCGGATTCGCGCGTGTTCGGCGGCAATTCGAACTGGCGCGGACCGATCTGGATGCCGGTCAACTATCTACTGATCGAATCGCTCTACGAGTTTCATCGCTACTATGGGGATGAATTTCGCGTCGAGCATCCGACGGGATCGGGCAAGATGCATTCGCTGAATGAAATCGCCGACGATCTGTCGCGGCGCGTCAGTACGCTCTTCCTGAAAGATGCCGATGGCAAGCGGCCCGTGATGGCTGCATATCCGATGCTGCAAGCCGATCCGCGCTCGCAGGATCTCATTCTCTTTCACGAGTACTTTCACGGCGACAGCGGACGCGGCGTCGGCGCTTCGCATCAGACGGGTTGGAGCGGGCTCGTCGCGCTGCTGCTGCAACCGCGTCTGATGAAGCTGTCGCACGTGGGGCCCGAAGCGCCCGTCATGACCGTGCGCCTGCATGAAGAGGCTGCGGCGGCGATGGGGCGCTAGCATTCATCGCGTGCGCTGAAGGGAGCCTGGGCGGATGTGATTTTCGTGCAGGCTGCCCGGGCGCTCGCCTATACTGGAATTTCCCTCATGTCCCCAGAGAACCGGAGGACGTCATCATGTTCAACCATCTGCTGGTTCCCACGGACGGTTCCGCGCTATCGGAAGCGGCGGTGCGCATGGCGGTTGCGCTCGCCAAAGAGAACAACGCGCGCATTACCGGTCTTTATATGGTGCGGCCGCTTCATACGACCGTGTACAGCGCCGAGATGGCCGGAGCGAATCAGGATGAGCTTCAGGTCGCCGATCAGGCGCGCGCCCGGCTCTACCTCGATAATCTCAGGAGCATCGCGGTGCAGGCGGGCGTGGAGTGCGACACGGAAACGCCTACGGGAACGCACCCGTATGAGGCGATCCTCGATACGGCGAAGACGCGGCACTGCGATCTCATCGTCATGGCCTCACACGGTCACGGCGGCATTCGCGGGCTATTGCTCGGAAGCGAAACGCAAAAGGTGCTGACGCATAGTCATTTGCCGATTCTGGTGGTGAGGCCGCCGGAGTGATGGCGGGTCGAAGCCCTACCGCTCCAGATTTCCGAAACAGACGTACTTCGCCTCCAGATACTCCTCGACGCCCGAGGACGCCCCCTCGCGTCCCATCCCGGACTCCTTGATGCCGCCGAACGGCGCGACTTCGTTGAAGACGAGGCTGTCGTTTACGCCGACGACACCGCATTCGAGCGCTTCCATCACGCGAAACGCGCGGCTGATATCCGCCGTGTAGAAGTAAGCCGCGAGCCCGGTGCGCGTGTCGTTCGCGAACGTGATGACGTCGTCCTCGTCCCTGAACGGGAGCACGCTCGCGATCGGCCCGAGGACTTCGTCGCCGCACACGCTCATCGACGGATCGACGCCCGTCAGCACCGTCGGCCTGAAGAAATTCGATCCGGGCGCGACACGCGAACCGCCCGCCGCGACCGTCGCGCCGAGCCTGACCGCTTCATCGACGAGACTTTCGATGCGCGTCACCGCCGCGTCGTCGATGAGCGGGCCGATCTGCGCGCCTTCGTCCAGCCCGTCGCTCACCTTGAGCAACGCGACCTTCGACACGAGCTTCGCGACGAAGGTCTCGCACACGTCTTCATGCACGAAGAAGCGATTCGCGCACATCGCCGCCTGGCCCGAGTGACGGAAACGCGCATCGAGCGCGCCTTTCACGGCAAGGTCGATGTCCGCATCGTCGAACACGATGAAAGGACAGTTCGCGCCCAGTTCGAGCGACATCTTCTTCACGGTGGACGCGCACAGGCTCATCAGCCGCTTGCCTTCGTCGATGGAACCGGTGAACGACACTTTGCGCACATCCGGGCTCGCGAGCAGCGTGCTTCTGATCGGCTCGCCCTCGCCCGTGAGCACGGACAGCACGCCGCGCGGCAAGCCTGCGTTCTCGCCGAGCGCGCACAGCGCGAGCGCCGAGTACGGCGTCTGCGGATCCGGATGATGAATGACCGTGCAGCCCGCCGCGAGCGCGGCGCCGACGCGTCGCGCGACCATCGACGAGGGAAACGTCCATGACGTGATCGCGCCACATACGCCGACCGGCTGATGCAGCACGCGGATGCGCTGATTGCGGCGCGGCGCGGGAATGTTGTCGCCGTAGATGCGGCGCGCTTCCTCGGCGAACCAGTCCAGATAATTCGCGGCCTGCGTGATTTCGGAGCGCGCTTCGTGCAGCGGCTTGCCTTGCTCGCTGCACAGAATGATGGCGAGATCGTCGCGATGATGCTCGACGAGGCGTGCCCACTCCCTCAGCACCGACGCGCGCTCGCGGCTGCTCCAGTTGCGCCAGTCCTGCAACGCCGCACTTGCGCACTCGATGGCATCGGTCACTTGCTCCGCCGTGACTTGCGGCACGGAGCCGATGATCTCGCCCGTGGAAGGATTCGTGACAGGCACGCGCGGCAGCGAAGTGTTGTCGACCCACGCGCCGCCGATATAAGCCGACTGCTCGAAAAGACTGGGGCACTGCAATTGCATGGCTCGCTCCAATGCGTAAGGCGCTTCCTGCACGGTTCCATCGAGCTTAACGCATTTTTTACTCGCCATTCGCGACGCGCGCGGCATCTCCGGTATACGAATGCGGCGGCGCATCGGACAACGCGCCGCCGCTGGGCGATCAGTGGCTCGCGCCCTCGACCGCGCCGATGCCCGTTTCGGAACGCACCGTCTGCGCTTCGAAGCCGGCCTTGTCGATGCGCGCACGCGCGGATTGGTCGGTCACCGAGAAGAGCCAGATGCCGATGAAACCGATCGCCATCGAGAACAGCGCGGGCGATGCATACGGGAACGGCGCGCTCGCGTAGTGGAATACATCGACCCACACGGCTTTGGAGAGCACGGTCATCACGACCGCCGAGAGCAGGCCGAGGAAGCCGCCCACGGCCGCGCCGCGTGTCGTGCAGCCGCGCCACAGCACCGACATGAAGAGCACCGGGAAGTTGGCCGACGCCGCCACCGCGAACGCGAGCGACACCATGAACGCGATGTTCTGCTTCTCGAACACGATGCCGAGCACCACTGCGACGATGCCAAGCACGATCGTCGTCATGCGCGACACACGCAGTTCGCTCGCGCTCGACGCCTTGCCCTTCTTGAACACGGTCGCATAGAGATCATGCGAAACCGCCGATGCGCCCGCAAGCGTGAGACCCGCGACGACCGCGAGAATCGTTGCGAACGCAACCGCCGAGATGAAGCCGAGGAACACGTTGCCACCGACCGCGCTCGCCAGATGCACCGCCGCCATGTTCGTGCCGCCGAGCAGCTTGCCGCCCGCATCCTTGAAGATCGGGTTGGTGCTCACCAGCACGATCGCGCCGAAGCCGATGATGAACGTGAGGATGTAAAAGTAGCCGATCCACGTGGTCGCCCAGAACACGGACTTGCGCGCTTCCTTTGCGTTGGGCACGGTGAAGAAGCGCATCAGGATGTGCGGCAGGCCGGCCGTGCCGAACATCAGCGCAATGCCGAAGGAGATCGCCGAGATCGGGTCCTTGATGAAGTTGCCCGGCCCCATGATCGACGCCTTCTTCTCGTGCACATCGACGGCCTTCGCAAAGAGCGCTTCCGGACTGAAGTGGAATTGCCACAGCACCATGAACGCCATGAACGAAGCCCCCGCGAGCAGCAGGCATGCCTTGATGATCTGCACCCACGTCGTCGCGGTCATGCCGCCGAAGAGCACGTACACCATCATCAGCGCGCCGACGATCACCACCGCGATCCAGTATTCGAGGCCGAACAGCAACTTGATGAGTTGCCCCGCGCCGACCATCTGCGCAATCAGATAGAACGCCACGACGACGAGCGTGCCCGACGCCGCGAACGCGCGAATCGGCGTCTGCTTGAAGCGGTATGCGGCGACATCGGCGAAGGTGAAGCGGCCGAGATTGCGCAGACGCTCCGCCATCAGGAACGTGATGATCGGCCAGCCGACGAGAAAGCCGATCGAATAGATGAGGCCGTCATAGCCATTGCTGTAGACCGCCGCCGAAATGCCGAGAAACGACGCCGCCGACATGAAATCGCCCGCGATCGCGAGCCCGTTCTGAAAGCCGGTGATGCCGCCGCCCGCGGTGTAGAACTCGGCCGCCGAGCGTGTCTTTTTCGCGGCCCATTTGGTGATGAAGAGCGTCGCGATCACGAACGCGATGAACATGGAGATCGCGGTCCAGTTGGTCGCCTGCTTCACCGCCTGACCGAGGTCGCCGCCCGCGGCGAAGGCGCCGGCGGAGGCCGCGAAGAGCGCGCCTGCTGCGAAGATACGTTGCGGCTTCATGCGGCCTCCCGCTTGATCTGGTCCGTGAGTTCGTCATATGTGCTGTTGGCGTGGTGCACGTAGAGGCCCGTGATCACGACCGTGAAGACGATCACGAACAGGCCGATCGGCATGCCCCAGGTCATCACGCCCGCGCCCATCTTCGCGGCGAGCAGATCCTTGTTGAACGCGATGAGCAACACGTAGCCGTAGTAGACGACCAGCACGAGCGCCGTCAGCGTCCATCCGAGCTTCGAGCGTTTTCGCACCAGTTCGCGGTAAGCGGCGCTCGACTTGATTTTTTCTACGACCTTGAGATCCATTTCCGTCTCCTGCATGAAAGTCTCTTCTCTGCGTGCGACAACGCCCGCGTTCGGCGCGGCGCGCGAACGATCAGCGATGCGTATGAGTAAGGAAATCCCCGGGGCGGGGACGTCAACCGATGCTCTCGCGCATACATTTCAGGCGAGTTCTGTTTCCGATGCGCTGGAGACTAAGGTAAAAGCGCGCGCTTACCCGTTTCTTACGCGAGGCACTTTCTTTTGACGGGGTTTACGCGAAGCATGGCGCCTGCTGCCGTAACGCGCAACAGACGATCGAGCGTTCGCTCCCACAGCGTCAGCGCACAATCGGTGCCGACGTTTCACATTGCGCCATACCCTTTCCGAAAGCGTGCGAGACAATCCTCGCCCTGCCAGTTGTTCAGTAATTGCTGCACATTCCGATCCACAGCGTTCAGTGGAAATGGCATTAAACGCTATGGCGTTTTCATCCGTATTCAGCTATTAGTAGACTCGTCACGCACGTCACGCTACGCCGTGGCGAATCATGAGCATCTCTGGCTATAACTCGACCGTCAAAACCGGAGGCAGCTACGACACATCACAAGCATCAGGCTCGCGCTCGCTGACGTCGCCCAAGAGTCCTGTCCCGCGCGATTTCATCGCATGGCGAACGCATGCCTTCCGGGCACGCATTCGCTGAAACGCACACCGCGAGCATGTCGTGGCGAGGCGCCTGCCGGCGCGCTCGCTCATCAACGATCGGCCATCCCAAGAGGGAGGCGCCTATGGCGTTCGTGTCGGAACAGATGCTGGACTGCTGCTCGTTCGCTCAACCCTCGCGCCGGGTGCGCGCGCTGCGTCTCGTCGCGGCCGCCGCGCTCGCATCGCTCTCGCTCGTGGCGTGCAGGAAGCCGCCGCCCGAAGCGCCGAAGCCCGCCGTCGATGTCACCGTCGTGACCGTCGCCGCGCAAACGACGCCCGTCGATTTCGAATTCACCGCGCAGACGCAGAGCTCGCGTGAAGTCGAAATACGCGCGCGCGTCGACGGCTTCCTGGAAAAGCGCGTGTACACCGAAGGCGCGCTCGTTCAGGCGGGCCAGGTGATGTTCATCATGGACAAGCGCCCCTTCGAAGCCGCGCTGCAGACCGCCAAGGGCTCGCTCGCGCAGCAGCAGGCGCGGCTGCTCGTCACGCAGCAGAATCTCTCGCGCGTGAAGCCGCTCGCCGCGATGAACGCGTTGAGCAAGAAGGATCTGGATGACGCCGTCGGCAACGAGAAGAGCGCCGAGGCCGCCGTCATCGCCGCGAAAGGCGAAGTGCAGACCGCTGAGCTCAACCTGAGCTACACGACGATCCGCTCGCCGCTCAAGGGCCTCTCCAGCTTCGCGCGCGTGCAGGAAGGCAGCTACGTGACGCCGACGCAATCGGGCCTGCTCACCTACGTCTATCAGCTCGACCCGATGTGGGTGAATTTCAGCATCTCGGAGAACGAGTTGCTGACTTATCGCGAGCAGATCAAGAAAGGCCAGTTGCGCTTTCCGTCCGACAACAAGTTCGATGTCACCGTCATCCAGGCCGACGGCTCGGTCTATCCGCAGACCGGCCGCATCGACTTCACGAATCCGGCCTTCAGCACGGAGACGGGCACGTTTCTCGTGCGCGCGGTATTCGCGAATCCGCAAGGCACGCTGCGGCCCGGCCAGTTCGTGAAGGCGCGTGTCACGGGCGCGCTGCGGCCCAACGCCATTCTCGTGCCGCAACGCGCCGTGCTGCAGGGCGCGAAGAGCCACTTCGTGTGGGTGCTCGACGAGCAGTCGAAGCCGCATCAGCGTGTCATCGAAGTCGGCGAATGGCATGGCGACGACTGGTTCATCACGAGCGGCCTGAAGGCGGGCGAGCGCGTGATCGTCGATGGCGCGATCCGGGTCGGAGCGGATTCGCAGGTTCGCGTCGTCGCGGCACCCCCGGCACCCGCAGCGCCCGCCGCGGGCGGCGCGGCGGCGTCGGGCGCTCAGGAGGCGTCGCTCGGGCAGACGAAGAACGCAAGCGGCGGGACGGAAAAGTGATTTGATCTGACCACTATCGAAAGCACGTCGCGCGGAAGAGGCCAATGAACATTTCACATTTCTGCATTGACCGTCCCATTTTCGCGTCGGTCATTTCGATCGTCATCACGCTGGGCGGCGCGCTGGCCATGCTCGCGCTGCCCACGGCGCAGTATCCAGACATCACGCCGCCGCAGATCACGATCTCCGCGACCTATCCGGGCGCGAGCGCGGACGTGGTCGCCAACAACGTCGCCGCGCCGATCGAGCAGCAGGTCAACGGCGCGGACAACATGATCTACATGAGCTCGTCGAGTTCGTCGACGGGCAACCTGACCATCAACGCGTACTTCCAGATCGGCACGAACCCGGAGCTCGCGCAGGTCGACGTGCAGAACCGCGTGAACCTCGCTTTGCCGCAACTGCCGCAGTCGGTGACGGCGCAGGGCGTGCAGGTGCAGAAGAAGTCGCAGGCGTTCATGATGGTCATCGCGATCTATTCGCCCGACGAACGCTACGACGCGACGTATATCGCCAACTACGCGAACGTGTATGTCCTCGACGCGCTCAAGCGGATTCCCGGCGCGAATCAGTCGAGCATCTTCGGCACGCCCGATTACGCGATGCGCATCTGGCTCAAGCCCGACCGCATGGCGCAACTCGGCATCACCGCCGCCGACGTCCAGCGCGCCGTCGCCAACCAGAACCAGCAGTTCGCCGTGGGCCGCCTCGGGCAATCGCCGACGGGCGCGCCTGTCGAGCAGTCCTTCGCGGTGACGACGACCGGGCGGCTCACCGAGCCCGCCGAGTTCGAGAACATCATCATTCGCGCGCAATCGGGCGGCGCCGCGATCGTGCGTCTGAAGGACGTGGGCCGCGCCGAGCTCGGGCAGAAAGACTATTCGATCCGCAGCCGCTTCCAGGGCAAATCGGCGACGGTGCTGGCCGTCTATCAGCAGCCGGGCGCGAACGCGCTCGACGTGTCGAAGCAGGTGCGCGCGTCGCTCGCCGAGATGAAGAAGACGTTCCCGCAGGGCATCGACTACGAAATCGCGATGGACACGACGGAGTTCACGCGCGCCTCCATCTCCGACGTGGTGCATACGTTCTTCGAAGCGGTCGTGCTGGTCGTCATCGTCGTGTTCGTGTTCCTGCAAAGCCTGCGTGCCACATTGATTCCGGTGCTCGCGGTGCCGGTGTCGATCGTCGGCACGTTCATGGGCATGGAGGCCCTCGGCTTTTCCATCAACATGCTGACGCTGTTCGGCATGGTGCTTGCAATCGGCATCGTCGTGGACGATGCGATCGTCGTGATCGAGAACGTCGAGCGCAACATGACGGTGCACAAGCTCGATCCGAAGACCGCCGCCAAGAAGGCGATGGACGAAGTGGCCGGGCCGGTCGTGGCCATCGTGCTCGTGCTCTGCGCGGTGTTCGTGCCGGTGGCGTTCCTGAGCGGCATCACGGGGCAGATGTACAAGCAGTTCGCCATCACGATCGCGATCTCGGTGGTGATCTCGGGTCTCGTCGCGCTGACCTTGTCGCCCGCGCTCGCCTCGTTGCTGCTCAAGCCCGGGCATCACGAGAAAAAAGGCTTTTTCCGCTGGTTCGATGCCCAGTTCATGCGCATGACGCACGGCTACACGAGCGTCGTGCGGCTCGTCATCAAGCGCTTCGCGATCGCGCTGCTGCTCTTCGCCGGCATGATCGCGCTCGCCGTCGTCATGATGCGCGACATACCGACCGCGTTCCTGCCGCCCGAGGATCAGGGTTATCTGCTCGGCGCGGTGATCATGCCCGATGCCGCATCGCTCGACCGCACCGGCGCGGTATCGGACCGCGTCACCGAATACTTCATGAAGCAGCCGGCGGTCGGCAGCATCACGACCGTCGATGGCTTCAGCATTCTCGATAGCCAGAACAAGAACAACTCGTCGACGTTCTTCGTCGGCTTCAAGAGTTTCGAGGAGCGCTACAAGTCGGACAATATCCGCACGCAGAATGCGCGCGCGGTGCTCGTCGACGCGTACAGGCATCTGTCGCAGATCAAGGAGGGCATCGTCGTGCCGTTGAATCCGCCGTCGATTCCGGGCCTGGGCACGACGGGCGGCACCGAGATGTGGATTCAGAGCAAGGGCGACGCGACCATCGGGCAGTTCGCGGCCCTCGTCGACGATTTCGTCGCCAAGGCCAAGGCGCGCCCGGAGCTGACGGGCGTCACCTCGACCTTCAACGCGTCGTCGCAACAGATGCTCGCCAATGTCGATCGCGACAAGGCCGAAACGCTCGGCGTGCCCGTCGAGGATGTCTACAGCGCCATGCAGACGATGTTCGGCTCGCTCTACGTGTCGCAGTTCAACCGGTCGAGCCGGCTCTGGCAGGTCATTCTGCAAGCGGAGCCGCAATACCGCCTGAAGCCGGACGACCTCACGCAGATCTTCGTGAAGAGCAAGAGCGGCGAGATGGTGCCGCTCAAGTCCATGGTCACGACGCGCTATGTGACGGGGCCCGATCTCATCACGCGTTTCAACAACTTTCCGGCGGTGAAGATCACGGCGAACGCCGCGCCCGGTTACGCGTCCGGACAGGTCATGCAGGCGCTGGAAGATATCGCGCGGGACCTGCCGTCGGACTACGGCATCGGGTGGAGCGGCGAGGCGTACGAGGCGAAGCAGTCGGGCAGTTCGTCGGCGCTCGTCTTCGTGTTCGGCCTGATCATGGTCTTCCTGATTCTCGCCGCGCAGTACGAGAAGTGGAGTCTGCCGTTCGGCGTGCTGATGGCGGTGCCGTTCGCGATCTTCGGCGCGCTGCTCGCCATTCTTCTGCGCGGCCTCAACAACGACGTGTACTTCCAGATCGGCCTGACGATGCTCGTCGCGCTCGCCGCGAAGAACGCGATTCTCATCTTCGAGTTCGCCGTGCTGAACCGCGAAGCGGGCGCGTCCGTCTACGACGCGGCGATGACCGCCGCCGAAGAGCGCCTGCGCCCGATCGTGATGACCTCGCTCGCGTTCATTCTCGGCTGCGTGCCGCTCGCCATCGCGACGGGCGCGTCCGCGAACAGCCGGCATTCCATCGGCACGGGCGTGATCGGCGGGATGCTCGGCGCGACGGTCATCGCGGTGTTCTTCATTCCGATGTTCTTCTGGGGACTGGAAACGATGTCCTCGCGCTCCAAGAAAAAGAAAGGCGACGAAGCGCCCGCCGCCGATGCGAAGCCGCATAACGCACCGGGAAGCGGCTCGAATGCTTCGCCGTCCGCTCCGAACAAGGGAGACTGACATGCGGCGCACTCTCGTCAGCCTCGCCGCGGCACTATCGCTCAGCGGCTGCCTGCTCGGCCCGAACTACTCGCGCCAGCCGGTCGATACCCCGGCGACGTACCGCTTCGCCACGGCCGAAGTCGCCGACACCGCGAACACCGAATGGTGGAAGCAGTTCCAGGACCCGGTGCTCGATGAGCTGATCTCGACGGCCCTCGCGAACAACAAGGACGTGAAGATTGCGGCGGCGCGCGTCGAACAGTTCATGGGCCAGTTCGTCACGACGCGCGCCGCGCTGTTCCCGCAGGTCTCGGCAGGCGCGGCGGCCGCGCGGCAGCGCACGTCGGCGGCGGGGCCGCAGCCGCTCAACGGCTTCGGGCCGGTCTACAACAGCTTCGAGGTATCGGTGTCGGCGGCGTGGGAACTCGATATTTTCGGCCGCAACCGGCGGCTCACCGAGGCGGCGCGCGCGAATCTGCTGTCGAGCGAGGAAGGCCGGCGCGCGACAATTCTGTCGCTGGTGGCTTCGGTGGCGTCGGCGTATCTGAATCTGCGCAGCTTCGACAAGCAGCTCGAAATCGCCAAGGCGACGACGCAAAGCCGGGCCGAATCGGTGCATGTGTTCACGTTGCGCTTCGAAGGCGGCGAAGTCTCGCAGATGGAGCTCGCGCAGAGCCAGTCCGAATACGAAGCATCGCTGGCGACGATTCCGCAGCTCGAAACGCAGATCGCTCAGCAGGAAGACGCGCTCTCGGTGCTGCTGGGCGCGAATCCCGGGCCGATCATGCGCGGCCGCGCGCTCGGCGAACTCTCGACGCCCGTCATCCCGGCGGGCCTGCCCTCCGATCTGCTGGAGCGGCGCCCCGACCTGCTTCAGGCGGAACAGGATCTGGCCGCGGCCAACGCGCTCATCGGCGCGGCGCGCGCGCTCTACTTCCCGCAGATTTCGCTGACGGGGTTGCTCGGCACCGCGAGCGGCCAGTTCTCGTCGCTCTTCACGGGGCCGGCGCGCGTGTGGTCGTTCGCGGGTCAGATCACGCAGCCGATCTTCACGGCGGGCAATATCTCGGGCCAGGTGCAGTCCGCCGAAGCGCAGCAACAGGCGGCGTTGCTCACGTATCAGAAGTCGATCCAGGTCGCGTTCCAGGAAGTCGACGATGCGCTCATCGCGTCGCAGAAGCTGCACGAGCAACTCGAAGTGCAGGGCCGGCAGGTCGTCGCGCTCTCCACTTACTCGCGGCTCGCGCGGGCGCGCTACGAAGGCGGCTACACGAGTTATATCGAAGTGCTCGACGCCGAGCGCAGCCTCTTCAACGCCCAGCTTTCGCAGACCCAGACGCAGGCCGCCGCGCTCGTGTCGTTCGTCACGCTCTACAAGGTGATGGGCGGCGGCTGGGTCGTCGCGGCCGACAAGATGACGACGCAGCAACAATCGGCGACGCCATCCGGCGATTCCGCCAAACCGGGCCAGCCCGCTTCGCAGACGGTGCAATGAACACGGTCACATCCGAAGATCGCGAGCAACACGACGCGCGCCCGCTGATCGCGTGCCACGAATGCGATCTGATCCAGCGCGAAGGCAGCGTGCCGCCCGGCGGCGCCCTGCGCTGCTGCCGCTGCCGCGCCGTGCTCTATCGCCGTCGCGGACGCGGCTTCGACCGCGCGCTCGCCTTTGCGCTCGCCGCCTCCGTGCTGTGGCTGATCTCGAATGCGTTTCCGATCGTCGGCCTCGCGGTGAACGGCGATCTCGTCGAAACGACGCTGATCGGCGCGGTGCGCGTGCTCTATCGCGACGGCATGTGGCCGCTCGCCGGCCTCATCTTCGTCACGACGATCCTGATGCCCGCGCTGCAGGCGCTCGGCACGGTGTGGCTCGTGCTGCCGCTGTATCTGAACCGCAGACCCTGGCACGCCGACGCCGTGTTCCGTCTGCTGCGCGTCGCGCGCAACTGGGGCATGACCGAAGTGCTGATGCTCGGTCTCCTGGTCGCGGTCGTGAAGCTCGCGCATATCGCGTCGGTGGTCACCGGGCCGGCGCTGTGGTCGCTCGCCGCGCTGATGCTGCTGCTCGTCGCGGCGACGTCCGCGTTCGACGAGCGCGCGATGTGGATGCGCATCGAAGGCGCACCGCCCGGCATGCCCGCCGACACGCCGCTTCACGGGCGCACGGCGGCGGCGAGCGGCATCTGCGTCTGTCACGAATGCGGGCTCTCCACGCGCGGCACGCTGCGTCATGACCATCTGTGCTGCCCGCGCTGCGGCGCCCATCTGCATCTGCGCAAGCCCGCGAGCCTGTCGCGCACGTGGGCGTATCTCATCTCCGCGGCGGTTCTCTACGTGCCCGCGAACCTGCTGCCGGTCATGAACACGAGCTCGCTCTTCGGCGCGCAGAAGGACACGATCATGAGCGGCGTCGTGTACCTGTGGCATTCGGGATCGTGGCCGCTCGCGATCATCGTGTTCATTGCGAGCATCGCCGTGCCGATGCTCAAGATTCTCGCGATCGGCTATCTCGCCGCCACCGCGAATCTGCGCATGACGCAGCGCAACGTGCAGCGCGCGCGCATCTACCGCATCGTCGAGCTGGTGGGCCGCTGGTCGATGCTCGATATCTACGTGATCGCCGTGCTCGTCGCGCTCGTGCAGTTCAGCGCGATGGCGACGATCGAGGCCGGTCCGGCGGCGATCGCGTTCGGCGCGGTCGTCGTGCTGACGATGTTCGCGGCGATGTCGTTCGATCCGCGCCTCATTTGGGACAGCGCGCCGCCACGGGAAGAAAGGCGATGAACACACCCGGCGATATCCCCGATGCGGAAGTTGCGCCGAAGAAGCGCTGGCGCATTCCGTGGGTCTGGGTCGTTCCGGCGGTCGCGGTGGTGATCGGCATCTGGCTCGCCGCGAAAACCGTGCTCGAACAGGGACCGACCGTCACGATCAGCTTCAAGACGGGCGAAGGCATCGAAGCCGGCAAGACGAAGATCAAGTTCAAGGACGTGGACATCGGCCTCGTGAAGTCGGTCGCGCTGTCGAAGGATTACAAGCGCGTGGTCGCCACGGCCGAGCTGACGCGCGACGCGACCAACATGCTCGTCGAGGACACGCGCTTCTGGGTCGTGCGGCCGCGCGTGGCGGGCGGCTCGGTGTCGGGCATCAGCACGTTGCTCTCGGGCGCCTATATCGGCATGGATATCGGGCGCGCGAAGCAGGACCGGCGCGATTACACCGGCCTCGAAACGCCGCCGGTCTTCGCGAGCGACGTGCCCGGCCGGCAGTTCGTGCTGAAGGCGACGGATCTCGGCTCGGTCGATGTCGGCACGCCGATCTATTTCCGCCGCCTGCAGGTCGGCCAGGTGACGTCCTTCGAGCTCGACAAGGACGGCAGCGGCGTCACGCTGCACATATTCGTCAACGCGCCCTACGACCGCTACGTCAACGCGGATTCGCGCTTCTGGCAGGCGGGCGGCATCGACCTCACGCTCGGCACCGACGGGCTCAAGGTCAACACGCAATCGCTCGTCTCGATCCTCGTGGGCGGGCTCGCGTTCGAGACGCCCGCCGTGTCGCTCAGCTGGGCCGAGGCGCCGCCCAACACGACCTTCGATCTGTATCCGACACGGGCCGAGGCGCTGCGCGTGCAGGAGCGCATCGTCGATAACTATGTGTTCGACTTCTCGGGCTCGGTGCGCGGGCTCGCCGTGGGCGCGCCGGTGGAATTCCGCGGCATCCAGGTCGGCGAGGTGGCGGCCATCAACACGCGCTTCGACCCGGTCACGAAGCGCATCAGCATTCCGGTCGAGATCAGGCTGTATCCGGAGCGCTTCACGTCGCGATTCGCCACGGGGCCGACGGGCGGCAGGGTGGCGACAGACCGGCGCGCGCTCGCGGACGTGCTCGTCTCGCGCGGCCTGCGCGGGCAGTTGCGCACGGGCAGCCTGCTCACCGGCCAGTTGTACGTCTCGCTCGATTTCTTCCCGGGCGCGAAGAAGGCGAGCATCGACTGGAACCGCAGTCCGCCCGAATTGCCGACGACGCCGAGCGGCCTCGAATCGATGCAGGATTCCATCAACCGCATCATGACGCGCATCGACAAGCTGCCGATCGAGGAACTGACCGCGAGCGCGCGGCAGACGCTCAACAGCACGACCGCGCTGATGCAGGGCCTCAACACGCAAGTCGTGCCGCAAGCCGCGACCACGCTCGCCGCCGCCCGCGCCGCGCTCGATGCGGCGCATTCCACGCTCATGCCGGATTCGGGCCTGCAGCAGGACACGGCCGAAGCGGTCCGGGAACTGACGCGCACGGCGGCCTCGTTCCGCAGTCTCGCGGACTATCTGCAGCAGCATCCGGAAGCGTTGCTGCGCGGCAAGCCGGAGGACAAGAAGTGATGCGGTCCACTCTGCTCTCTCTCTTACTCGCCGTTCTGCTCGCCGGGTGCGGTTCGCCGCCCGCGAGCTTCTACCGGCTGAGCACCGATCCCTCGCTCGCCGCGACGGCCGCGCGCACGAACTCGCGGCCGGTGATCGTCGGGCCGGTGACGGTGCCCGATCTCGTCGACCGGCCGCAGATCGTCACGCGCAACACGAACAACGAAGTCGCGCTCAACGAATACGCGCGCTGGGGCGAGCCGCTCAACAGCAGCATCGCGAGCGCCATCGCAGGCGATCTCACGTTGCTGCTCGGGTCCGATCGCGTCGCGCCCGCCTCGCGCTCGCTCGCGGACCCGCAAGCATGGCGCGTGCGCGTCGATATCCAGCAGTTCGAATCCGTTCCCGGCGATACCGTCGCGATCGACGCGCACTGGTCCGTGCGCCGCTTCGGCGACGAAAACGGGCTGTCCGGCCGCTCGCTCGTGCGCGAGCCCGTCGCCGGCGCAGACTGGAATGCGCTCGTGGCCGCGCACAGCCGCGCGCTCGGGAGCGTGAGCCGCGACATCGCCAACGCGATCGCGCGCAGCGCCTCGCCCTGAGCGACGCGGTTACAGCACCCAGTGTTCCGCGCCATCGAGCGCGGTGCCGGCGGGCGGCATGTCGCGCCGCGCGATCCGCACGAACTCGACCGCGCGCGTCTGCTGCGGCTGCATCGGCATGCGCGCGAGCTGGATGGTGACTTCCGCGCCGCATTCGTCGCTGCCCTCTTCCACGAGCAGGTTCATCTGATTGATGCACAGCGTGCGCGGCGTGACGCTGATGAGCGCCGCGGGCTCCGCGAGCAGATCGACGAGCGTGCGAAGCTGCACGTCGACGGCTTGCGCCCGCGAGCCGAGCGCGGCGAGCGCCGCTTCGTTCTCCGCGACGTCGCGTTGCAGGCGCGCCATGTCGCCCGATGTCCCGACAGACGAGACGAGACCGCCCATGCCCGTGCCGCGCCGGCCGAGCATCTGCATTCGCGCGCTGAGCAGTGCGCGCTCTTCGTTGAGCGCCTCGCGCCTCGCTTCCTGCGCGGTGAAACGCGCCATCGCCTCGAGCGTCAGTTGCTCGACCATGCGCAGCACGATGTCGCGCCTGAGCGCGTCGTCGGTTTCCGCGCAGATGCGCATGCGCTTGTCCTCGAAGCCGATCGTCGTGCGCGCGACGTCCGCGCGCATCACGCCGCCTTCGAGCGCGGAGCCGAGCACGCGCCGCTCGACCATCCGGCTGCTCAGCACGGCATGGACGTGGTCCGCGGTGAAGTGCTCGTCGAACCAGCCGCGCACTTCGTTCGATTGCCCGATGACGCTCACGATATCCTCGGGCGTCGCGAACATCGCGCGCAAATGCGGATCGCCCGCCCAAGCGCCGGGGGTCGCATCGCGCGGCGGCGGCAGCGCGCAGACGAGCTCGCGCGCGAACCCGAGCGTCTTGCCGATGACGGGCGCAAGCCGCGCTTCGAAGCGACTCGCGAGCC
>Ga0105251_10001403_pt1 | contig 20756 bp, 16 predicted proteins | sample KBSS64metaG_FD_80424 | JGI IMG/M metagenome (GOLD analysis project Ga0105251, IMG submission 80424) | Switchgrass rhizosphere microbial communities from Kellogg Biological Station, Michigan, USA - KBS S6-4 metaG | ecosystem: Host-associated > Plants > Roots > Rhizosphere > Soil | place...
TCGATGACGATTGCGCGCGAGGAAATCTTCGGCCCGGTGCTCGCGATCATGCCGTATCGCGATGAGGAAGACGCGATCGCCATCGCCAACGACACGCCTTACGGACTCGCGGCTTATGTGCAGTCGAAGGATCAGGAACGTGCGCGGCGCGTGGCCATGAAAATGCGCGCGGGCAGCGTCTACGTGAATTATCCGGTCTGGGATGCGGGCTCGCCGTTCGGTGGCTACAAGCAGTCGGGCAATGGGCGCGAATATGGCGAGTGGGGACTGGAGGCGTTTCTCGAAGTAAAGGGGATCGTCGGTTACGGGGCGTAGTCGGGCATGTGCGTTGCCGGCTCGCGTCCGTCACGCGCCGTGCCACGCAAACCATCCGCCACGCGTTCCGCGATCATGATCGTCGGCACGTTTGTGTTCGCGCACGGAAGCGACGGCATCAGCGATGCATCGCACACGTGCAGGCCTTCTATGCCATGAACCGCGCCGCGCGCATCAGTTACGGCCAACGGATCGTTCGATGCCCCCATGCGGCACGTCCCCGACGGATGCCAGGTGCCGCCCACCGAACGCTTCACGAACGCCGTCATCGCGTGATCGTCTTCGAGCAGTTCGTCGATGGTCACGCCCTGCGTCACGACATGCTTGATCAACCGGCCGCGCAACGGTCCCGCGAGATCGAGCAACGCGCTCAACGCGCCGCGCTGCACCGCGTTCCATGTTCCCGGAACAGCCACCGCGGCCACGCGTGGCGAATAACTCGACGGAAAGATCGCATCGCGATACGCATTCATCGATGGCGATGACAAAACGGAAGCGCCGAAGCGCAACGCAAGCTTGAGCCGTTCGAGATCGCGCGAATCGGAGAGCATGGCGAAATCGACATCGGGTTCATCGAATGCACTCGCTGACGCAAGCGTCACGCGCCCGCGCGAATACGACTTGTTGACCCAGAAGAAGATCGTTCCCAGTCGATATCCAACCGAGTGCCAGCCAGAGCGCGACAGGATCGCGCCATGCATGTCGCCTGGAACGGTATTCGGCAAGCCGGAAGAGAAGCGCACGATCGCCTGCTCGTGATGTTCGTCCGGAAACGGCGTGCGCGCGGCGCGCGGGAGATATGCGGACACGGCAATCGACGGATGCTCCATCAGATTGCGCCCGACGCCCGGACGATCAGCGAGTACATGGATGCCGAGCGAGGCGAGTTCATCGGCGGGACCGATCCCGCTTCGCATCAGCAATGCAGGACTATGAATCGCACCCGCCGATACGATCACGCGATGCGCCTTCAGTTCTTCACGTGTGCCGTGCGCGTTCACGATGCGCGCGCCGATTGCACGCTTGCCGTCGAACAGAATGCGCTCGACGACTTCGCCGGTGCGTATCGTCAGGTTGCTGCGTGCGCGCACGGCATCGTCTAGATAGCAGACTGAAGTCGGAATGCGTTCGCCCTGCGCACTGACCGCGATCGAACCGATGAAGGTGCCGTCTTGCCAGGGCCCGTTCTGATCATCGTGCAATGCATGACCGCTTTCGGCAAGCGAGCCAAGGACCGCGCGCACGAATGGCGATATGCGCGGCCATGCCGTTCGCTGGATACGCACGGGGCCATCGCTGCCGTGCAATGCGCCGCTGAAGTCGCAATCCGTTTCGAGCGCGCGAAAGTAGGGCAGGCATGTTTGCCAGTTCCAGCCCGATGCGCCGAGCGCTTCCCATTCGTCGTAGTCGGCGGGAGCGCCGCGATTGGCCATCAGTGCGTTGATGGCCGAGCCGCCGCCCAGAAGACGTGCCTGTTCGTAGCGTCGCGTGGCGGCGCTGCGGCTCATGCGCGCTTTCAACGTTTGCCAGATGTTGTGCGCGTCGAGATACGCGCGGCCCGGATAACGGCTGCGAATGGCATCGGGCATCGTGTGCGCGGAGATATCGCGGCCCGCTTCGACGAGGCATACGCTCGCTCGCGCATCTTCGGAAAGGCGCGCGGCCAGCACGCAACCAGCGGAGCCGCCCCCCAGAATAAGATAGTCGAACACGTGAGGCACTCAAAGCCGCACTACTGCATGAACTTGAGCCAACGCGCCTTCGCCTGAATGCCCGGCTCCGACGCCCACCAATCCTCCGACAGCAGCGCCTGCTTCGCCGCATTCGCTGGCGCGCTCGGCAATTCGGCGGCGCGTTTGTCGGTGATCTTGCCGGTTTTGAATGCTGCCGGATTCCCCGGGCCGTAGTCGATATACAGCGGCAGATTCGCCTGCAATTCCGGCGATAGGGCCGCGTTCAGGAAGCGCACGGCATCGTTCAGATTCGGCGCGTTCTTCAGGATGCAAAGCTGCGTGTTCTGCAGAATGCCGTCGTTGAACGTAAAGGCGACGTCCGGATCATCCTTCATCACGGCGCTTGCGCGGCCATTCCAGATCATCGTCATATCGACTTCGCCGTCGTGCAGCAATTGCGCGGACTGTCCGCCCGAGGTCCACCATACGGTGATGTTCGGCTTGATCTCTTCGAGCTTCTTGAACGCGCGGTCCACGTCGAGCGGATAGAGCTTGTCGCGCGGCACGCCATCGGCGAGCAGCGCGGCTTCGAGCACGGTCATCGGATCGTTGCGCAGCGCGCGCGTGCCGGGAAAGTTCTTCACGTCCCAGAAGTCCTTCCAGCTTTGCGGCACCTTCTTGAGCGTCTTCTTGTTATAGCCGATGACGGTCGAATAGAACTCGTACGCGACCGAATAAGGCGTGCGGTATTTCTCCGGGACCGTTGCCGCGTTGGGAATCTTCGAAAAGTCGAGCTTTTCCACCAGACCTTCTCGTCCGCCGCGCAGGCAGTTGGAAGGCGGCGTATCGACGACGTCCCAGATCGGCTTGCCCGTCGCGCCTTGCGCCTTGATCTGTGGCCACGCGTCCGGAATGCTGTCCTGATTGATCGTGATGCCGAGCTGTTTCGCGGCGGGGTCGAGAATCGCCTTGGTCTGCGCTTCCTGATACGCGCCGCCTTGCGACACGAACGTGATCTTGCCCGCCGCGGACGCGGGCGCCGCACTTGCGATGGAGAGCAGCAACGTCATGGCGAGCGGGCGAACGGGGAAGTGCGTGCAACGGAACCTTGCAATGTTCATCACGGCGTTTTCCTCGACAAGGTTGAAGCGGATGTCTTGCGGATCGCGCGATCCCGCTTGCTTCGACCGAAAGCGAGGACGGCGCGTGGATGACTAAAAATATATTGAGTCAAATACGCGGCGGCAACGCCGGAATTGTTGGAGCGACCATGACCTGATGTTATGTCAGTGCAATGGTCGCATCCCGTCGCGCCTTAAGAAGACGTTTGGCGCAACTGTCGCCTTGCTCTGTCGAGATTGCTTTGCGCTTCCGTGTAACACGCAATAGACAAACTGATGCCCGTGCAACGTTGAATCGAATTGCTCGCGCTAGTCTCGCCGAGGCTAGGATTCCCGGGCGACCGGCAGATAGAGAATCACGCCGGGATCGAGAGATTGCCCCAGCGGGCGCCGAACGAAGTGATGGGTTTCTGCTAGCGCTCCCCGATCAGCAGCGCGGTGCATCGCCATCAGCGTCGCGCGGGACGCTGGCGCGCGCTCGGCGCGCGCTTGCGATTCGCTTCGGCATATTCGCGGATCATGTCCGTCAGCGCTCGCAGCCCGGCTGGCACGTGGCGCCGTCCGGGAAAGTAGAGGCAGAGCCCGTCGAGGGGCGGCGTCCAATCTTCCAGCACGCGCACGAGCGTTCCGGCCGCGAGTTCCGTGCTCACGTTCCATTCGGTCAGGTACGCGAGCCCGAGCCCCGCGCGCGCTGCAGCGAGCATCAGGCCGGGTTCGTCGAGTGTGAGCGTGCCGTCGCCGTGGATGCGCAAGGTTTCGCCGTGACGCTCGAACTCCCATTGGTAGATGGAGCCGCTCGGCATTCGGCTGCGGATGCAGCGGTGCGCGGCCAGATCCGCGGGCGTGCGCGGCGGCGGGTGTCGGCCGAAATAGTCCGGGCTGCCGACTACGGCGAAGCGCTGCCGTTCGCCAAACGGCACCGCGATCATGTCTTGCGGCACGGATTCGCTCAGACGGATGCCCGCGTCGAATCCTTCGACCACGATATCGATGAGCCGGCCTTCGGTGACGATATCGAGCTTCATGTCGGGGTAGCGTTGAAGGAATGCGATGAACAGCGGCATCACCTGACGCGCCGCGCCCGCTGATGTATTGATGCGCAAGGTGCCCGACGGCTGGTCGCGGAAGCTGCCCGCCTGATCGAGCGCATCGCGGATGGCCGAGAGCGCGGGCGCGACGTTCTGCACGAACTGCGCGCCCGCCTCCGAGAGCGACACGCTGCGCGTCGTCCGGTTGAAGAGCCGCACGCCGATGCGGGCCTCGAGCGCGGCGACCGCGTGACTCAGCGCGGACGTCGAGATGCTCATCTCCCTTGCCGCCGCCCGGAAGCTGCGATGCCGCGCGACCGCCAGCACCGCTTCGAGCTCTCCCATTCCAGAGGTCTTCATTGTGCTAAATCGTTCAATAGGTCATGCCGGATTGTACGGCTAGTCGAATTAATCGAAACGCCTTATCTTCGTTTCAAGTTAATGACTAACGAAACGAATCATGCAGATCATCGACCGAATCTATATAGACGGCGCTTTCGTCACGCCGCACGGCGAGGAGCTTTTCGACCTCGTCAATCCCGCCACTGAGCAGGTGATCGGCCGCGTGCGGCTCGCCGACGCGCAAGACGCGCGCCGCGCCGTCGCGGCGGCGAAGCGGGCGTTTTCAGCGTTCTCCCGCACGGACAGGCGCGAGCGCATCGACATGCTCAAGCGCCTGCACGCCGCCGTCGTAGCGAAAGAAGATGCGCTTTTCGAGGCGATCGTCGAGGAGTATGGCGCGCCGGTATCGCGCGGGCGCTGGATGGCGCGGCACGCGAGCAACGTGCTGATCGAGGCGGCTAGCGTGCTCGAAGACTACGCGTTCGTCCGTGAGGCGGGAACCGCCAGGGTGGTGATGCAGCCGCTCGGCGTGGCCGGGCTGATCACGCCTTGGAACAGCGACGCGGGCTTCATTTGCGGCAAACTCGCGGCGGCGCTCGCGGCCGGCTGCACGGCGGTCGTCAAGCCGAGCGAGATGAGCGCGATCCAGACGCGCGTGGTCACCGAGGCGCTGCACGACGCGGGGCTCCCCGCGGGGGTGTTCAACATCGTGACCGGGCGTGGCGAGACTGTCGGCGCGGAGATCAGCGCGCATCCGGATATCGCCAAGCTGTCGTTCACCGGCTCGACGCGCGTCGGCAAGACCATTCTGCGCACCGCCGCTGACACGCTCAAGCGCGTGACGCTGGAACTGGGCGGCAAGTCGCCGACGATCGTGCTCGACGACGCGGACTTCGATGCAGCCGTGCCGCTCGCGCTCGATGCAGGTTTCATGAACAGCGGGCAGGCATGCATCGCGGGCACCCGCATCCTGGTGCCGCGGGCGCGGCTCGCGGAGTTCGAGCATAAGATCGTGCGCGCGGTCGCGCAGATCCAGTCGGGCGATCCGCGGGATCCGCGCACGGGCATCGGACCGATGGTCAGCGGCAAGCAATGGGAGCGCGTGCAGCACTATATTCGCATGGGCATCGAAGAGGGCGCGCGGCTGATTGCGGGCGGCGAGGGACGTCCGGACAACGTGGGCGCGGGCTGGTTCGTGCGTCCCACGCTCTTCAGCGACGTGCGCAACGACATGACCATTGCGCGCGAGGAGATCTTCGGGCCGGTGCTGTCGATTATCGCGTATGGCGACACGGAAGAAGCGATCGCCATCGCCAACGACACGCCCTACGGCCTGCAAGCCTACGTGTGCTCATCCGACACGGTGCGCGCGAACGCCGTTGCCGCGCGCATCGAAGCGGGGCGCGTGCTAATCAACACGCTCGCTCACGAGCCCGCCGCCCCGTTCGGCGGTTTCAAGCAATCGGGCATCGGTCGCGAATACGGTGCGTTTGGGATTGAGGCATTTCTCGAGCCGAAGGCGCTGCTTGGCGCCCGCTAGCGCTCAGCCCGACGCCGCGCGCGCCGTTTCCTCGCCGAGCAGAAGCGGCAGTTCCAGCAAGGTGCGATGCGCGCCGCCCTTGCTATGACCGCGCCCGTATACGTTCCGGGGCTCTTTGCTGCCGGGACGCTCGACCTTGATGGCTTCGGCGCCGGGTGCCGCGAGGCAGCGCCCCACGTACGGGCCCGCGAGAAAGTGGCTGTATGGAACGACTTGACGAGCACGACGACCAGATCGACCGTACCGGCCTCGGCGGCGCGTCTCGTTGCGCGGACCATGACATGCCGCGAACCGTTGGCGTCGTCGACCCGCAAACCTTCGCGGCGGATGGCTTCGACATGCGCGACCGATCGGTTGAGCAGCCACGTCTCGTGACCGGCTTCGGTAAGCGCAGCGCCGATGGCGCAGCCCAGTGCGCCGGCACCCAGCATCGCAATCTTCAATGGTCTCTCCTTGAATGGCGTCCACGATACGAGTTGCTGTTCATATCGGCAATGCAATGGCTACAATGACATCATTGCATTGGGCGATAACACCATGTCTTTCGCCTGAACTGCCATTGTGCAGGTTTGATGCTGGAAGGCCGCAAGGGGGCGTGAGTGTGAGCTCGCTGATGCCGGGAGTTGTAGTCCTGCGGCGCCACGCCGCCAACGTCAGCAATCCGCCTGGCTGCTGACGTAGAACGCGGCTCGTTCCAACGTCCGCACTTCTGACTAACGGATCGCATAAGTCTCTCAACTGCAATAGTTATTCGGAAAAGCGCGCATAGCATCCGGGAAACGCTTCGTTTGATCGGGGTGGGGACGAACGTACCATCGTTCGTTCAACCTTTTCCCGATCATCCCCGCCCCGCATGCCCATGAACGTGCCCCGCTATCCTTCTGCTGCGCTTCGGCTCGATGCCGGCGCGCCTTCCGAATGGGACGAAAAGCGTACCAACGATGCCCGCGCGCTCGTCGACCTGCCGACCCGCGAAGCGGCGCAGCCAGGAGCGCTCGCGTTAAGCGCACTGCGTTCGCGCGGTCTGCGTATCGGCGTGCCGCTCGCGTTGATCGTCCTGTGGCAGCTTGCCTCGTCGCTGCAACTCGTCGCGCCCGAGACCTTGCCGCCGCCGACGGTCATCGTCGCGGCACTGAAAGAACTGATCGCGGACGGCGAACTGCAAAGCGCGATTGGCGTGTCGCTCGTGCGCGCGGCGACGGGCCTTGCCATCGGCGGCGGTATCGGTCTTTTGGCCGGCCTGTTCGCGGGCCTGTGGCGCGTCGGCGAAGAGATCGTCGATGCGCCGCTGCAGATGCTGCGCACCATTCCGTTCATTGCCCTGATTCCGCTCTTCATCACTTGGTTCGGCATCGGCGAAGGCGCCAAGGTCGCGGTGATTCTTGCGGCCACGATCTTCCCGATGTATCTCAACACCTACGCGGGCGTGCGCGGCGTCGATCCGAAATTGCTCGAAGCGGCGCGAGTGTTTGGCCTGTCCAGCCGGCAAGTGGCGCTGCGCATCATTCTGCCGACGGCGCTGCCGTCGATCCTCGTCGGCGTGCGCTATTCGAGCGCCGTCGCCTTGCTCGCGCTCGTCGTCGCCGAGCAGATCAACGCGCAGAACGGCATCGGCTACATCCTCGTGAACGCGAACCAGAATCAGCGCGCAGACATCATCATCGCGGGCATTCTGGTGTATGCGGCGCTCGGCATTATCACCGACCTCTTGATGCGCGCGCTTGAACATCTCGCTCTGCCGTGGAGGCCGCGTTTTGAACTCGCGTGACATGGAACGTTTCGACGCGTTGCATCAGCGCGAATCCGCGCTCGAACTCGACGGCGTGAGCCGCGTGTTTTCCGGGCGCGCGGTGCTGAAGGACGTCTCGCTCGCCATCAAGCGTGGCCAGTTCGTCTCGATGCTCGGTGCCTCGGGCGCGGGCAAGACGACGTTGTTGCGCATCCTCGCCGGACTCGACCGCGCCGACAGCGGCCGCGTGCGCGTCGCGGGGGCGCGCTCGGTGGTGTTCCAGGAGCCGCGTCTCGTGCCCGCGAAGCGCGTATGGGAAAACGTCGTCATCGGCCACGACCGCCTGGGTGCGGCGAAGCCGTCCGCGCTCGCCGCGCTCGACGAAGTTGGCTTATCGCGCCACGCGCAAGGCTGGCCGAAGACGCTTTCCGGCGGCGAGGCTCAGCGCGTCGCGCTCGCGCGTGCGCTCGTGCGCGAGCCGAAGCTGCTGCTGCTCGACGAACCGTTTGCGGCACTCGATGCGCTGACGCGCATCCGCATGTACGAACTCGTCGCGCGTCTGTGGCTCGCGCATACGCCTGCGGTGGTGCTTGTTACGCACGACATTGACGAAGCCATTCTGCTTTCCGATCGCATCGTCGTGCTGTCGCAGGGCGAGATCAGCGCGGACGTGACGGTCGATGTTCCGCGTCCCCGTTCGCGCGGCGACGAGCAGGCCATCGCGTTGCGCGCGCGGCTGCTCGCGGAACTCGGCGTCGGCGACGATGCATTGCAGGCCGCGTCCGGAAACGCGGCATAAAGACTTCATCCACTCGGATCCCACCTTCATGCGCCTCAAGAAACGCTTCATCGCTTTATTTGTCACGAGCTTCGTCGCGGGGTCGTCGACATCGTTCGCGCAAGGCGAACCGCTGACGCTCACAATCGGCACGCAGGATGCCGCATGGCCGCTGATCGTCGAAGCGTCGCACGTGCTCGACGGTGCGCCGTACAAGGTCAAATGGGCCGTGCTGACCGGTCCGGCGGCGCAACTCTCCGCACTGTATTCGAAGGTGCTCGACGTCGGTCTGATGGGCGATACGTCGCTGATCATCGAACAGGGCAACGCGCGCACGCCATGGACCGCGGAGACCGCGCCGTTGCAGATCGTCGCGGGCTGGCGCAATCCGGACAACAGCTATCCGCCTATCGTCACGGTCGTGCGCAAGAGCGCCGACGTCAAGAACCTCGCCGATCTCAAGGGCAAGACGTGGGGCTATAACTTCGGTGGCTTCAACTATCTGCAATACGTGCTCTCGTATGTGAAGGCCGGACTCAAGCCCAAGGACTTCGAAGCCGTCAAGTTTGGCGACGGCAACGTATCCGCGTCCGCGTTCAATGCGGGGCAGGTCGCGGTCTATTCGGGCGGCTACGGCCCGGTCAAGGAAGCAGTGGACAAAGGCGATGCACGCGTCATCATCAAGAGCGACGAACTCGAAATTCCGGCGTTGTCCGTGTTCGCCGCACGCACCGACGTCCTGCGCGATCCGAAGAAGAGCGAGGCGCTCGGCGACTTCCTCGGCCGCCTGAAGAACTCGTGGACGTGGTGGGCGCAGAACGTGCCGGCAGTCGAGAAGATCTATCTCGAGAAGATGAAGCAAAGCCCGGCGCGCGCAAAGTTCTCCGCTGAAAACGGCCGTTCTCTGTTCTATCCGCTCGACAAGGAACTGGTGGCGCGCGAGCAGAAGATCGCGGACACGCTCTACAAATCCGGCGACATCAAGAATCAGATCAAGGTGGACGTGGAGTTCAACCCGGTGTTCGACAAGCAGGCCGTCGCATCGCACTGAAGCCTCGCAGAAACGGCGTGCCTCCGGTATCGAGGCACGCCGCTCGTCCTTTCGGCACCATCAGGCGTTGTCGAGCTTCGTGTATGGGTTCGCGTAAGTGAACGGATCGCAAATGAGATCGTTCAACGCATACTGCCCGACCGCGTGATATTTCCACCGCACGCTGTCGTGCAAAGTGTGCGTGCGCGCATTGCGCCAATGCCGGTCGAGATTGTGCTTCGAGAGCGTCGATTGCGTGCCCGCGAGCTCGAACAGCTTGTTCGATGCATCGAGCGCGAAACGCGTCGTGAGGATCTTCGCTTCCGCCGTCGCGACGATGGCGAAGGCGACGGCCTCGCGCGGCGCATCTTTGTCGCGCGCCCGGTCGATCGACTCGGCGGCGCGCGCGGTCAGCGCCTCGGCCGCATGCAGATCGACCGTCAGTGCGCCGATGTCGCGAAGCGTGTACGGATCGCCGGTCGCATGCGATGCCCCGCTGCCGCGTGCCGGATGCGCGAGCGCGTGCAGTAAGCGCTTCGTCTCATCGAGCGAGGCGCGGCCGATACCGAGATCGATCGCCGCATGGAGCACCTGCGACACGGCATTGGCCGCATCGATATTCGCATGCCGTCCGCGCGCGACGATCTGCAGCGCATCGAGTTCGACCTCGTCGAGCCGCACCTGACCGCTCGCGGTCGTGCGCTGGCCGAAGCCCGACCAGTCGTCGATGACTTCGACGCCGCGCGCATGCCGCGCGACGAAGGCGGTCACGGGGAGGCCGTCGTCATCGCGCGCGGCGACAGGAATCCAGTGCGCGAAGAGCGCGCCGGTCGAATAGACCTTGCGCCCCGTCAGCACGAATCGGCCGCTGTTTGCGCAGCGGCGCACGCGTGTTTCGTGTTCCGAGGGCAAACGGTCGCCCGGTTCGGCGGTCGCATTGCCGAAGCGCTCCCCGGCGAGCGCGCGTGAAAAGAAGAAGTCCTGCTGACTCGGGGTGCCGTCGTGACGCAGCCGTTCGAGCGTCGCGAAGTGATTCTGCGGAATTTGCCCGAGCGACGAATCCGCCGCTGAGATCGTATCGAACACCTGCGTGATGGTGCGCACGGAGACATCGATGCCGCCGAATGCGCGCGGCACGCCGATGCCCCATAAACCGCTCGCGCTGAAGACTTCGACTTCGTTTAGCGGCAACCGGCGATCGCGATCGCGCGCGGCGGCGCCGACGGCAAATTCGGCGGCGAGACGCCGCGCGGTTTCGATGGCTTCGTCGTCCGAGCGGATAAGCGCCGCGCGCGTGCGTTGCGTGTCCTGTGTCATGCGGTTCGTGTCCTTTCGATGTTCATGCGGCATGCGCCGACGACGCATACTGGCTGGCCGGCCGCGGCAGGCCGAGATGATCGCGCAGCGTCGTGCCTTCGTAGTCGCGGCGAAAGATGCCCTTGCGCTGCAGGATCGGCACGACGTGATCGACGAATGCGGCGAGGCCCGAAGGAAACACGTCTGCGTTGAGGTTGAAGCCGTCCGCGCCGCGTGCTTCGAACCATTGCTCGATATCGTCGGCGATCTGCTCGGGCGTGCCGACGATCATCCGGTGGGCGCCGGGGTTACGGTCGAGCAGATCGCGCACTGTGAGGCTCTCGCTCTTCGCGAGCGCGACAGTCGAGTCGATGAAACCGCGTGGCAGGTCCGAACGCGCGACCTTGCCGATGAGGTCGTAGGGCAAGGGCGCATCGATCGACAGATCGTCGGGCGCGAGGCCAAGCGCGCCCGCAAGCCGCGCGATTTCGCGATCGGTATCGAGCAGCGCATCGAGCTCGGCCTTGCGTTCGCGCGCCTCGCGCTCCGTTCCGCCGACGACCGGATACAGCCCCGGCAGCAGCAGGAAATGATCGGGATCGCGGCCATGCGCGCGCACGCGGTCTTTCATCTCCGCATAGAAGGCTTGCGCGGTCGGCAGCGTGGTCTGCGCGGTAAAGACGGCATCGGCAAAGCGTGCGGCAAGCGCACGGCCGCCTTCCGACGAGCCGGCCTGCACGAGCACCGGCCGTCCCTGCGGACTGCGCGGCACGGACAGCGGCCCGCGCACCGAAAAGTACTTGCCGCGATGCTCGATCGCATGCACACGCGAGGGATCCGTATAGCGGCCCGACGAGCGGTCGGCCACGAAGGCACCGTCTTCCCAGCTATCCCACAGCTTCGTCACGACCTCGACGAACTCCTGCGCGCGCGCATACCGTTCTTCGGTCGAGAGCGGAATCTCGTGGCTGAAGTTCGCGGCGGCGTGCGTGTCGTAAGTCGTCACCGCATTGAACGCGATGCGCCCGCCGCTCAGATGATCGACCGATGCGAAGCGGCGCGCGAGATTGAACGGATCGTTGAACGTGGTCGATGCCGTCGCGATCAGGCCGACGTGCTGCGTCGCGCTCGCGAGCGCGGTCAGCAGCACGGTCGGTTCCAGCGCCTGCGACGGGCCTTCGGCGTGATTGCGCAGCGACAGCGTATCGGAGAGAAACACCGCATCGAGCTTGCCGCGCTCGGCCGTCGCCGCGATCTCCTTGAAGAAGTTCAGGTCGATGATCGAACGCGGATTGCCGAGCGTGCGCCAGCCCGCCGGATGCCGCCCGACGCCGGTGATGTTCGTGTTCAGATGAAGTTGCCGCGGCCTCGTGGTGGTCATGTCGTCGTGTGAAGAGAGTTGGATCCAGCGAAGTCGCGACGCAGGCCCGCTTCTACGAGCAAGGGCAGCACAGCTTCACCGAAATAGGCGAGATCGGGTTCGAAGTCGAAAAAGGTCAATTGCACGCCGTCGCATCCGGCGCGTTTGAGCGCGACGAGCTTGTCGACGATCTGCTCGGGCGAACCGATCAGATGCAGATTGCCGCCGAGGATGCGCTGCTCGCGTTTGTGCTTCGCCCACGCTCGCGCGTCGCTCCGCCTGCCTTGCCCGACGAAGCCGTCGAGCGCGCCTTCATCGGCGTGCGCGACGATGGCGTCGCGGTACGCATGCGCCTCGCGCTCGGTCGGACGGCACACGATCGTGGGGTTGATCAGCGTGCGTACGCTCCGTTTCACGCGCGCGGCGCCGTCGCGAATCTTCGCGGTATGCGCGGGCAAGGCGCCGATGGCGTCGTCGAAATCCGCGCCCGCCGGACTCGTGATGAAAATGAGGTCCGAATGACGCACCGCATAGTCGATGCCGGCATCCGAGCCGGTCGCGTTGACCAGCACCGGACGGCGATAACGCGGGCGCGGGCTCACGAAGGCATCGTCGAGCTGCCAGCGCGGGGTGCGGATCGTCAGGTTCGCGTCGCTGCGCCAGAGCGTGTCGAGCACGCCGACGAATTCCGCCGCGCGTGCATAGCGCTCGTCATGCTCGATCATCGGCTGCCCGAACATCGCCCATTCGGTGGAGACGTGGCCGGTCACGAGATTGATGCCCCAGCGCCCGTTGGAGATGTGATCGAGCGTCGCGCCGAACTTCGCGAGATGCAGCGGATGCCAAGGGCCGTATAGCGCATGCACCGTCGAGATCAGCAGAATGCGCTCGGTGATCGCGGCGAGCGCGCTCGTCGCGATGAACGCATCGAGCGACTGCTCGCGATACTTCATCTGGCCGCCGTGGCCGTTCTTGCCGAGCCATTGCGCGAGTCCGAAGACGAGATCGAAGCCGAGCGCTTCGGCCTGCTTCGTCAGGCGCGCGTTGTAGTCGAAGCGCCAGTCGGTGCCGCGCGGCAGCGTCGAGATGGACCAGCCGCCGTTCTGGATCGGCAGAAAAAGGCCCAGAATCAGCGGCTGCTGGAACGCCGCGTGCAGCGGACTGCCTTCGATGTCCGCCGGGCCCGATGAGCCGTCGAACGCAGGGCTCATGCCGCACGCCCCGCGATTTCGGCGAGCCGTTCGCGGCTGCGGCGCGCGGTGGACGTTTCGAAGTCGAGCACGTCGATGGACGCGATCGCGTCGCGATTTACCTGTTCGACGAGTTGCAGTTCCCAGGCGAGGTACGCGTTCATTTGCGCGGCGACCTGATCCGGCTCTGCGTGATACGGGCTGTACCACGCGTCGTCGTCGCCGGTCAGGTTGCCGGCGTCGCCCGCCTCGTGCGGCAGCCCGAGCGCAAGCCAGCGGCGCGTGCCGCCGATCAGCGCGGACACGCCGCCGCGCGTCTGCGCGATTTCTGCCGCGACGAGTCCCGCGAGCACGCCGTCTTCGGACGTGAGCACGATCAGCGTGTCGCGCGGCAGATCGTTCAGATGCGCGAGAACCGCGCTCGCCGCGACGAAGCGCGCTCCCTTCACATGGGCGCGGCGGAATGCGAGGCTGCTGTCGATATCGATGGTCTGCACCGTGCCCGCTTCGATCTCGCGCAACAACGCATCGGCTTCTATCCAGCGCGTGCGCGCGCCGTGCGGACGCACGCGCACGGCCTGCGCACCGGCTTCGACGTGCTCCGCGACGAGCGACGCGCTCGCGGCATCGTCGAGCACGCGGACATCGAGATAGCCCAGTTGCTTGAGCCACGACGCAGTCATGCGCGCGCGCACGCCGTCGTCGTCGCGCAGCACGACGCGCGCATGCAGCGTGCCGACGTATTCGTCGGTCGCCTGCACGAGCTGTCCGCCGGGCGCGTTCTGCCAGCCTGCCGGATGACCCGCTTCATATTCGAGCGGATCGCGCACGTCGAAGCGATACAGCGTGCGTTCGCCGCTTTCGCGTTCGAGCGCGGCGAGCGTCTCGCGGTCGATGACCGGCACATACGCGCGGCGCGCAGCGGCGGCGGCGAGTTCGCGCGCGGTCGCGAGCGCCTGGCCTTCGGGGCGCGGCGCCGTGCGGATCTTGCCGTGTTCGAGCTCGAGGCCTTCGAGCAGCCACGACATCGAGCCGCCCGTGAGCGCGGCGACCGGGTTCGGCACGCCCGCATTGATCAGCGACTGTGCACCGAGAATGCTGCGTGTGCGGCCCGCGCAGTTCACGACGATCAGCGTATCCGGCGAAGGCACCGTGGCCAGCGCGCGATAGACGAGTTCCGCGCCCGCGCAATCGATGCCGCCGGGAATGCTCATCGTGTTGAATTCGCCGAACGGACGCGAGTCGAGTACGAGGAGATCGTCGCCGGCATCCTGACGGGCTTTCAACGTCAAGGCGTCGATATTGGGCGTATGCAGCTTGTGCTCGATGACTTCGCCGAATGCCTTGCCCGGCACATTGGTGCCCGAAAAAATTTCGAAGCCCGCCTGCGCCCAGCCTTCGACGCCGCCTTCGAGTATCGCGACGTCGGTATAACCCCAGCGTTCGAGCAAAGCGGCTGCGCGCGGCGTGTACTCGCCGTGGGTATCGACGAGAACGATGGGTGTGCCAAGGCGCGGCACGAGGCGATCGATCAGCAGGCCGATGCGGCCCACCGGCGCAACAGACGAATAGAACAGACGCTTGCGCGCGCAGACGCCTTCCTCGCGCACGTCGAGCACGGCGAGTTCGGAGCGTTGAGCGATGAGCGTGCGCAACTGCGAGGCGGATACGGAACGGGACATGAGAGAAAAGTCCTTGAAAGTAGGGAGCGGTATCGAAAAATCAGGCGTAGGGCGGGCCGCCGCCATCGACATAGAGACGCGTGCCGGTGACGAAGCGGGCATCGTCCGAGAGCAGATACGTGACCGCCGCCGCGACGTCGCCGGGCGTGCCGGGGCCTTGCAGCGCGGTGAGACGCGTGGGTTCGGCATCGGCCTGACCGGTCGCCATCGACGCGAAGCGCGGGGACTCGATCGGGCCGGGCGCGACCGCGTTGACGCGCACGCCATGCGGCCCGTACTTGCGCCCGAGGCCCTGCACGAGCAGATCGAGCGCGGCGTTGACGCTCGAACCGGGGAAATGGTTCGGCGGCGGTGCAATGCCGCCGCGGCCGGAAATCGCGACGATCGCGCCCTTGCCCTGCGCGATGAAGCGCGGCAGCGCCGCACGGATCGGCCGCACAGAGCCGAGCAGCTTCGCATCGATGACGCGTTGCCAGTCGTCGTCGTCCAGGTCGAGAAAGTCGCCGAACGCGCCGACGTTCATGCTGAGCACGAGGCCATCGAGACGGCCGAATCGTTGGTCGATGTGCGCAAAGGCCTCGCGTACGCGCCTGTCGTCGGCGACGTCCACGGAAAGCGGGACGACGCGGGGCAAGTCCGTGAAGAGCGGGGCATCGACGTTGCGCGAGGACGCGACGACATGCGCGCCCCCGAAAGCGAGTCTTCGCACGACGGCCGCGCCGAGCGCGCCGAATGCGCCTGTGACCCAGAAAACCCGGTCATTGAACTGGTCGTGACTGGACATGGACTGAACATGGAATGAAAGCTCTCCATGTTGGTCGCTCGTCTCGCCAGGACGAACGGATCATTTCGCGAAAGCTCTGCATGACGGGTCCACTGAGGTATCCACGACAGGCGTAATGGGTTTTGCAGCGACCGCTCAAATTGCTTAGCTGATTAACTTGGTTGGCGCGATGCGGCCTCTCTCCTAGTGTGTATCGCTGCGAAATGCCGGCCGGGACAAAGAGCGCGCACCATGAACAGACATCTCCATTTCAACGCGTTTCACATGAATGCACCCGCGCATTCGTGGGCCGGCTTCTGGCGGCATCCGCGCGACCGTTCTCTCGAACACAACACGCTCGACTACTGGGTCGAGCTTGCACGGACTGCCGAGCGTGGCCTGTTCGACGGCGTTTTTTTGGCCGATGTCTTCGGCATCTACGACGTCTATGGCGGTGGCGTCGACGCGACCCTGTTCGCCGCTGCGCAATCGCCCTCGCACGATCCGATGCTGACGGTGCCCGCGATGGCGCATGCGACCAAGCACTTGGGCTTCGGCGTGACCGTCAATCTGACGTACGAGCATCCGTATCAGTTCGCGCGGCGCTTTTCCACGCTCGATCATCTGACCGGCGGGCGCGCGGGCTGGAACGTCGTCACCGGATATCTGGAGAGCGCGGCCCGCGGCATGGGACTTGAGAAAGCGCGCGAGCACGATGAGCGCTACGCGGCGGGCGAGGACTTCCTCGAAGCCGTCTACAAGTTATGGGAAGGAAGCTGGACGGACGGCGCGGTCGTGCGTGACAAGCGCACGGGCAAGCCTTACACGGACCCGTCGAAGATCCGCCGCGTGTCGCACGAAGGGCCGTACTTTCGCGTCGATGGCTTCAACCTCGCGGAGCCCTCGCCGCAGCGCACGCCGGTGTTGTATCAGGCCGGGGCATCGGGACGCGGCAAGGCGTTCGCGGGCAAGCACGCGGAATGCGTGTTCCTCGAAGGCCAGACGCCTGCCATCGTCGCGGCGGCGGCGCGCGACATCCGCAAGCATGCCGTCGATGCCGGCCGCGCTCCCCACGACGTGCTGCTTTATCTCGGCGCGACGGTCGTGGTGGCCCGTACATCCAGGGAAGCGCGCGAGCTACACGCCGAGTACGCGGAATATGTCGATACGCCCGGTCAACTGGCACTCGTGTCGGGATGGACCGGCATCGACTTCGCGGCGATGGATCTCGACGAGCCGATCCGCTTTGTCAAGAGCAACGCGCTGCAATCGACCGTCGAAAACCTGACGAAGCGTGCCGGGCGGCCGATCACGCCGCGCGACATGACGCGCTTCGATCAGATCGGCGGCCGCGGCCCGTTCATTGTTGGCGATCCGCGAGAAGTGGCGGATCAGCTCGTCGCGTGGGCCGATGAAACCGGCGTCGATGGCTTCAATCTGCGGCGCACGGTCATGCCGGAGAGCCTGCATGCGTTCGTCGATCTGGTCGTGCCGGAGTTGCAGAGCCGCGGCCGTTACCGCGCGGCCTATGCGGACGGCACCTTGCGGGAGAAGCTGTTCGCGGGCGGCGGGCCCCATCTGCGGGACACTCATCCCGGTGCGCGTTATCGGGCGGCCTGAGGAGCGCCGCCCGCGATGCGGTGCGCAACTGCCTGGGAAAGTCGCGCGCTTTTCTCAGATCACGAAAAAGCCGTGCGTGCCGTCGCGGTCCAGTTGCGCGACGAGGCCATACTCCCAGTCGAGATACGCCTGCATGGCTTCGCGCGCATTGCCGACGCCCTCATAGGGACGGCGATAACGATCGATGGGCGGCGATGCGAGCTGCGACGCTCCGCCCTCGGTCGGCAGTGCCGCGCGTGTCCACGCCGCATTGCCGCCATCGAGCACGGACACAGGCTTGCCGGTCAGCGCGGCGACATCCGCGGCGGCGAACGCCGCCAACGCGCCCGAGCCGCAGGTCAGCACGTAACGCCGCGCGTCGGGCAGATTGCGCAAATCGTCGTAGCCGGGCGCGAGGTGCGAACGCAAGATCCAGTGCGCCGCGGGAATATGCGCTTTCACGAACTTCGCGCTTGGCGCGACGTCGAGCAGCACCACGCCGTGCGACGGATCGTCGAGAAGCGCGGCAAGGGCCTGCGGCGAAATCGTCGGTAAAGGCGCGGGCTGCGGCCGCTCGGGACGATACGGGCCGGTTTCCGTCAGGTCGCCGCGATTCGCGCCATCGACGACATAAGTTTCGATGTTCATCTGCGCGAGCCATGACGCGGTCATGTTCGCGCGCACGCCGTCGTCGTCGAAGAGCACGACGCGCGCGCCGTGCACCGGCGCATACATCTCCGTTTCCTGCACGAGCTGGCCGCCGGGCGCGTCCCGAAAGCCGGGCGCATGGCCGGCTTCGTAATCATCCGGCGTGCGCACGTCGAAGCGATACGTCGTGCGCGATGCTTCGCTCGCCCAGCGCGCCGCTTCGTCTAGCGAGGTGCGGCGCACGCCGGCGCGCGTGGCGAGCGCGTGCGCCGACCGGCGCGATGCATCGAGCGTATGCGGATCGCGTCCTGCATCGATATCGAAGCGCCGTTCGCTGCCGTGTTCGAGGATCTTTCCCGCGAGCGTCCAGCCGATCGTGCCGTTGCGCAGCGCTGCGACGGGGTTCGGCAGCTTGGCGTTGACGAGCGATTGCGCGCCGATGATGCTGCGCGTCCTGCCCGCGCAGTTCACGACGATGCGCGTCGCCGGATCCGGCGCGAGCGCACGTGCGCGCAGCACCAGTTCCGCGCCGGGCACGCTGACGCTGCCGGGAATGTTCATCGTGCGGTATTCGCCGAAGCGGCGCGCGTCGAGCACGACCACGTCCGCGCCGCTCTTTTGCAAGGCGTCGAGCGCTTCGGCCGAAAGCGATGGCGTGTGGCGCCGCGCTTCCACGAACTCGCCGAACGCCTTGCTCGGCACGTTGACGTCGCGGAACACTTCGCCGCCTGCGCGAATCCAGCCGTCGAGGCCGCCCGCGAGCAGCGCGACCTGCCTGAAGCCGAGTGCGGCGAACCGCTCGAAGGCGCGTGCCGCGAGTCCTTCGCCGTCGTCGAACAGCACGATCGGCACGTCGCGGCGCGGCAGGCGCGTGTAGGCATCGAGTTCGATGCGGGCGAGCGGAAAATTCGCTGCGAACAGCGGATGACACTGCGCGTGCGGATCTTCCTCGCGCACGTCGAGCAGGGCGAGCTCCCCTTTGGAAAGGAGCGTTTCGCGCACGTCTTCATACGTGCGCAGCGGATAAGAGGTCATTCCGGCAGATTCGATGTGACGGGTTTACTGGACGTTCACGCGGCGTTCGAGCCAGCGCGTGAAGCGCGAAACCGGATAGCAATACGCGAAGAACACGACGAGCGTGGCGACATACGTGAGCACCGTGAAGCTGGAACGCGCGACCGTGCTGCTCGCGATCTGCGCGGTATCGATCAGATCGTGGATGCCGAGGAGCGAAGACAGCGCCGTGCCCATCGTGATGATCGCATACACGTTCGTCCACGGCGGCAACATGCGGCGCGCGCATTGCGGCAGCACGATATGCGTGACGCTCGTGCGCAATCGACGCGCCGCGGACTTCGATGCGCCGCCACGCGCGCAGGCATGGATCGCGCCGCCGGTGGCCGCGCAACGATTGCGGGAGGGCGCGGCGGGCTTCGTCGCGGGATCGAGCGCGGCGTACCGGAAGGGTCATCCGGCGGGCGCGGAGTGGGTCAACCGCGCGCGTCTCGATGCGGTCATCGACACGTTGCGCGAGAAACAGGCCGCCGTCGTGTTCGGCGACGACGACACGCTCGCTTCGCTCGTCGCGATCGATCTGCGCGAACGCGTGCCGGACGCGCAGATCGAATGCGTGCGCGGCGGCGTCGCGGCGTGGCGCGCGGCCGACTTGCCGGTGGATGCCACGCCGCAGCATCCCGCCGACGAAGCGCGGATCGACTATCTGTTCTGGGCGCACGATCGTCACGAGGGCAACGTCGCGGCGATCACGAAGTATCTGCAATGGGAGGAGCAGTTGCCCGCGCAAATCGGCGATGCTGCGCGCGCCGGTTATCGTCTGCACAGGCCGCGTTGATGCGGGCGCGTCGGGTGGCGCGCGCTAGCACGCCGTGGCCGATCGAGAGCCTTTTCCGCGCACGGAGGATCAGTAACGATCGTCAGCGTCGCGCGGGATCGTCGTCAGAAGCGTTCTCGTGAAAGATCTCCATGTCGACGGTTCTGCCGTCATCGCCGAACGCGCGCGGCGCCCGGCGCAGCGCGCGCGTCTTCCACCAGAGATAGCCGACGACGATCGTGCCGACCCCGAAGAGGATGGCGAGCAGGATCAGTGACAGCATCGCGGCCGCCACGAGCACGATCACGCTCAGAACGACGGCCAGCGACCGGCCGAGCCAGCCCGGGCCGCCGGCCTGGGTTTCATTCTTGTAAGCCACACGCCGTGGCGATTCGCCGTTCTCCATTACTTGTTTCTCCGCTGCGGTTTGACGACTATCGGAATGCGGCGATCAGCGATCCTCCGCCTGAATCCGAGCCGCTGACGTTGTGCGTGCAAACGTCCTCAATGATAAATCGCTTCGGAATACGCCGATGTTTGCCTCCGCCAGCGCATTCACGGATGCTCGCGCGATGAGGGTAATCCCGCACTCGCAAACGTCGTCCGCACGGCAACCAATTACCGTCGAACGAGTCGGATCGTGTGAAACGTGACGCGCCGCGAACGCTGCGCGCCTGGCGCTCGTCGATTAAGGCCCGACGTTTTCTTCAACGCTGTTACCGGTAACGTCTGCGATTGCACGAGCCACCCAACAGTCGCTATACTGGCTCCGCGATCGAGTGGCCTGACCACTACGATTGGCCTGACCGCAGGACGAATCAAGCAGACAGA
>Ga0105251_10001404_pt1 | contig 20751 bp, 32 predicted proteins | sample KBSS64metaG_FD_80424 | JGI IMG/M metagenome (GOLD analysis project Ga0105251, IMG submission 80424) | Switchgrass rhizosphere microbial communities from Kellogg Biological Station, Michigan, USA - KBS S6-4 metaG | ecosystem: Host-associated > Plants > Roots > Rhizosphere > Soil | place...
GGTGGATGATGCGGTGCCTCGCAGACGTCGGCTGCTCGGCCACTGAGATCGTGGCGCTCGTCCGCCCGACTGCGTGGAACAAGTTCGAGGGCCGGCAGGATGAGCTGAAGCGCCTGACGATCGAGGCATCCAAGGCCATCGCCCAGCGCACCGAAGACGTTGTCGAGGACATCGAGGCTGAGAGGCAAGAGCGGCCAGACCCGCAGAACCTGTTCACCATGGTGAAAGAGGCCAGGGCGCCAGAGTGGATCGTCAAGGATCTCTTCGCCGTGGGAACCTGCGGCTTCATAGCCGGGCAACCCAAGCTCTTCAAGAGTTGGTTCGCTCTGGACTTGGCGCTATCAGTGTCGACAGGGATACCGTTTCTCGACCATTTCCCCGTCCGGCACAAAGGCCCCGTCCTCTACATCCAAGAGGAGGATGGTTTGCCGATGGTCAAGAGCCGGCTCGACAAAGTATGGCCCGGCAAGCAGGCTGACAAGATGAAGATGGCCGGAGGCTACCTGGTGTGGGATCCTGCCGACCCGAGGGACGAGCCGCAGATCAATGCCATGGTGCGTGCTGGGATAACTATCACCGATCCAGGCTGGCAGTCGTGGCTCGACGAGCAACTGGAGAAGGGGTACGACGGCGAGCCTTACCGCATGGTGTTATTGGACCCGCTGATGATGTTGGCCGGCGAGGTCGACGAAAACCGCAGTCAGGAGATGACGCAGAAGCTGTTCCGTCCGCTGAAGCAACTCGCCGAGAAGCACAACGTAGCCATGATCGTGGTCCACCACATGAAGAAGGGAGACAACGACAAGCCCACGAGAGGTGGGCAGATGCTGCTCGGATCGGTGGCGAACCACGCATGGTCCGAAGATTCTTTGTACATCAAGTTCACGCGGGGTGGCGACGTGCTGGTCGAACGGGAGAGCAAGAACACTACGGGCGGGACGTTCAAGGTCACCCGTCTCCGCAACAAGCAGTGGACTCCCACCGTCGTCGACGACCGGCTCGATGAGGGAAGCGTGCCTGAGGCACGCGAGACTCATCCCTCGTCGAACGGCAACGGCCGATCGGGCAAGCTCAGGGGTCGCAAATCCCCAGCGCTCACGGCGATGCAAGAGCTCGGGCCCGGGCTTGCCCACTCGACGAAGCTGGTGGCTGAGGCGATGGGAATCTCGGTCGGAGGGGCACGGCGCCAACTCATCCGCCTCACAGAGTCCGGCACGATCCAGCGACATGGCGATGCTTGGCAACTTTGAGGAATGAATTTTTGCCAAAATTTTCTCGTGGGTACCTGGGCAGTTGATAGTGCGATGCGCGTGTGCTATCGTGCAATCGTGCAATTGAAAGGGGCGGAAGAATCCGCTTCCTCGCCCAACCGAAGGGAGAAGCACATGGCACCCCCCAGGAAGCCGCTGCTGGATCTGGAGAATCCCAGCACCGTCGGCTTCAAGACCACGTCGATGAGGCTGCAGGGCCAGCAATGGGCCCAGGTCGACATCTTCTCGAGGGCAATGGGGATCTCGGTCAACGAGTTCATCCAGCGCTCGGTCGACGCGTTCCTGAAGCACGTTGCCAAGAAGCCCGAAGTCCAGGCCGCCATCAAGAAGCAGATCAACCAGCAGCGCCGCATGCTGGACGACATGCTCAAGATGACGGGCATGACGCAGGCGATGCTCGACGAGCCTTCCAACAACGGCGTCGAGGTAGACGACGAGGACGCCGGCGACGAAGAGTTCCTCGGCTTCGAGGAAGTTGACGAGGAGGTCTGATGCCAAGGGAGGTAGAGCTCCCAGAACTGCCCCAGTGCGACGTCTGCAAGAGTCTCAACTTGCCTCACCCTCTGCCAGCAACCGCTGACTCGGTGGTGAGACTCAAGAGGCAACGAGACCGATGGGGTTACACGTGCGACACGCACGCGTTTCTCCGAATTGGCCCAGTCACTCCACTCAAGGCGGAGGCATGATCTTTGTAGGAATCTTCTTCATCATCCTGATAGTGTGGGGCTTCTGCTCCTTCTTCGGGATGTTGCTAGGAGGGGTCGGGTATCTCATGTCCGAGCGCTACAAGCGCCTGGACTCCCAACCCCAAGAGCCTCTCTCGCACGTCCATCTTCTTACACCACCCACACCTTACGATTGGGAGACCGACCTTGAAGGTTGGGACGGTGGCGAGGAGCTGGACGTTGACGAGGAGCTCTAAGAACGATGGACCCGACTCCCTCGGGTGTGCGGTGGGCTTCGCCCTCCTCATGCTCGGGGGAGTCTTGTTCGTCGTGCTCATGTTCATTCTGTGGGAGAAAGCGACCGGAAAGTAAGGAGTGTAGGGATGCCTAAGACATTCGACGACCGAGTAGCCGAGGAGGTGAACAAGAGGCTCACGCTCGCTGCCAGCGCAGCTGGGGTGGATCGAGGGAGAATCGAGATAGAAGTCCTCTTCCTCCTACCACCGGAGTTCGTTCGCCGCTACCGGGAGCTGTTCGACCGGGCGTTAGCGGACCCGATACGGCCCAGCACCGACGGCGGCAAAGACGAGGGGCGGCTGAGAGCCTCTGGCCGATCCAACGATGCCATGAACGCCAGATCCATGAGAGCCGCGCAGCCAGGCAAGCGCTACGTGGCGGGTGCGTGGCCGATCAGAAACGAGGCAGCGCTGGAAGCCAAGCGCATCTTGGACAAGAAACTTCTCCGCCTCGTGACCAGCGCCCTGGAGCTGGTGTCTATCAGAGCTGCGGACACGGGGAACGGTGAACAGCCACGCCAATGCTCCTCGTGCGGGTTCTTCCAAAACTCCGAATGGGTCCGCTGCCCATTCCACCTCTAGCACTTCCGAGATCCTAGTCCGCATGCGGTCCCGCGTGCGGGCGGTCTCGTGTGTCTGCCGAAGAAACAAATGTGTGCCTTGAAGACCGTCTAGGTTGACTGGAGGTATTTGGTTTGATATGATTAGGTATGATGATCGAATGCCCCAAAACTGAAGGGAGATCCCACAGTGTCCGATGACACTTCGACCACCGAGGACAACGAACGCAACACTCTGTTGCTGCGCACGATCCTCGACCAGGAACCCGGGACGATCGCCAACATCATCCAGGCTGCTACTGAGTACGACGACTGGCAGCCACGGGGAACGCTCTACGACCGGCTCTCAGCCGCGTACCACGAGCTCACGAACACCGATCCTTCAGCTCCCGACACCGAGATCCGCTTGCGAGATGAGGAGGACGATGACACCGACGACGAGTCCTGAAGCTGAGAAGATGATCGAAGTCTTCTCGGACTTCCTGAACGCCCACGCGGCCGACAACCGCGAGGAATACATCGTCAAGCGGTCCGATTACGACGAATACGACGACCCGCCCAAGGTGCTGCTCGACCACATCTACGCGGGGGACAGCATCCGCGTGATCTCGCTCTACGCACACCCCTTCCACGACGAGGGCGGGCCGAACTTCCTCACGGGGTTCTTCCGCAACTGGGGGCCCGACGACTCCTGGGACCTCGACGAATTGCTCCAGTACTTCGACACCGACTACACCGTCATTCTCCACAACGGGCTCCGCAGCGACGCGTGGCCGGAAAGCATGAGGCAAAATGCAGGTCAGTGAGAAGGAGCAGCGCACGGAGTGGGGAGGAGGTGCGGAGGGCAAAATCCACACCATCATTCTCCACGACATGCACCGCGAGTACACCGGAGACTTCGACAGGCGCATCCCGGATCTCCCCTACGGGCAGACCGAGATCTTCTGGAGCTCTTCCGGCGTGATTGATACCCTAACCGAGATCTGGGGGTACAACGCAGAGCACGCGGAGCAGGTGGCCGCTAGGTTGCTGAAGGATTTCGCTCCGCCCGAGTTCCTTGAGCGGGAGGGGGACTACATTGAAGCCCTCTGGCGCATCACGGGATCGCTGGAGTACCTGGAGATCAAGTTCCGCGAGCTCCACGACGCCCTGCGAGTCGACTCGGTGTCCGGCGACGACGACGCCTTCGACTACTGGCCGAACACCATGAACATGCTCTGGGACTTTGCCCTCGACCTCGACGCCATCTCCCACTCCATCGCCGGCACGCACCAACACATGGTGTGGGAAGTTGCCCAGTGGGTGTTCGTGGGGACGGTGGGCCAAGACGCCAACGACAAGGGTCAGCTCGACGAGCACCGACGCCAGCTCTTCGTAGGCGAGTGGGGACTCGATCGGGAGGACGACGAACTCAGCTGGCGCAGCTGGTACCTGCGCACCGTCGGGCAGGCTGGCTGAGGGGAAACAAATCATGCCCCAGAGGACCGCTCTGGTTGACCGGCGATGGGGGGTTTGATATGATGGGGCATGATGATCGCGAACCCCCAAACTGAAAGGGATGCGATGGAGATAGAGTTCATCGAGGACGAAGAGACCATTCGGCTCATCGTCCGACGCGAGGGGCTGACCGACACGGTCTTCCATCTCGACGCCGACGACGACCGGTGGCTGCTCACGCTCGACGCCGACCGACGGTGGAACGACAAACTGCTCACCTCAACGAACGGAGACTTCCAGTGAACGAGAATCTCGGCAAACTGGTGGGGGAGGTGAGCAAGGAGATCGGGTCGATCGGAGACTTCCTCGATGACCCCATCACCCGGGAATCCGGCTGCGCCGACGAACTTCTCCCGCTCGTCTCCAAGAACGTCCTGGAGCGCATCAAGACCTTGCTCCAGGACAACGGTTACACCTTCTTCCGCGACTTCCTCGACGAGATCGAAGCTCGCACCTCGCCCAAGTGGGCCTACTTCTACTCGGGCATCGAACATCTCGACGACATCACCGGCGACTTCTTCTGGCGGGGCACCTCCGCCGAGCCGCCCCCGGAGCACTGGAGGTAATGATGGACAGCGAAGAGCTCGAGCGCAGGAAGGAGGTGGCAATGCGGACCATTCGACCGATGGTGTGCAAGGAACTCGACAAGATCATGCAAGAGCACGACGTCATGGAGACTCTCGAGGATAGCGTGATCGAGGCTCTGGTGGACGCCGGCATCGACGCTCCAGTCGACCCCGACGCAGATCCCGAGGGCGTCGACCAAGCCATCGAACTCGTCCAGCAGTGCGTGGACGAAGCGACCAAGTTCTGGCACGGGGATTGCCACGGGCCGGTCTGGGTGCTCCTCGGATTCAACAACGACGCGGGCATCAAGGGACTCGAGGTCGAAATCTTCGGAGACCGCCCCCACACCTGGGAGCACGGCGGCGAATGGCCGGACTGGTTCCGGGTCTACGAGGGGAACATCGACGGCGGCGACACCGTCATCGGGGACGCCAAGGGGGCGAACTTTGGCTGAGATCGAGATCCCCGAGGGTGAATCGGAGCTCAAGCCGATCTCTCTTCTCGAGTTCATCGAGCTCCTCGGGCGAGTCCAGCTCTACGTCGGCGAAGACCGCATCGACGAGGCAGATGACCGGGCGATGAACGCCTGCTCCGAGCTCGCTGCCTACGCGCTCGAGCACATGGTCGAACGAGATTTCGATCCCCAATCCCCAATGTGGAAGGAGCTACCCAGTGGCTGAGGAAAACCCCTGGAAAGAGATGCACATCCAGGCCGAGACGGATTACCAGGGCGGGGGCCGCATCGGGCGGCACAACGCCGAGGCTCTGGTCAATCTCGAGTACCAGGGCACGCCAGATCCTCGACCCTGTCCCGCCGAGGGGTGCGACGGCACGCTGCACTGGCGAGCCACGGTGGGGTCCATGATGTGCGTCTACTGCCGCCGATCCGAGAGCTCGAACGGCGTCAAGGTCTACAACAAGGGAGGTCCGGATGTTGACGCCCACTGACCCGGAGCTCAGGAAGATCATCGACGACGCATCCGACGATCTCGTCTCCGAAGCCGACATGGTGCTGGACGAGGGGCCTTGGATCGAGAAGTTCTACCGCAGATGCGACGCACTCGGCATCCACACCGCCGACGCGACGCAGATCCGAGAGGTAGCGGAGGAGGTGATGGCTCTCAGACTCGCAAGACACATGCTCAGCCGCCTCGTCGTCGACACGGAGGACGCCCACCAGGGCGAGGTCTTCGTGCAAGGCTCGGGATGGGTGAGAGAGTGGCCCAGACAAGGAGAAGAGTGACGGACATCAACGTAGAATTCGAGACTACGCAGGGTGACGAGCTCACCCCAGAGGACCTGGCGAACGCGACCTGGAAGGTTGCCGAGATCTACTTCGATCTCGACGAGAACAACGAACCTTGCTTCACGTTCCGCCTCGAGATCCACAGCGTGGACATGCTCAACAAGCCAGTCACTCAGGAAGACGTCGAGGACTGGAAACGCCAAGCGGCCGACGAAGACATCGGACCTTGGACGCAGGATGAGGAGGGAGAGGAGGACGCATGACCGTGAAGGTCGCCGTGGCGACCAAGTGCCCGGAGTGTGGGAAGATTGCGTACATCGAGGTCAACTCCGGCGACTATCTCCGCTGGACTGAGGGAGAGTACGCCCAGAACGTCTTCCCACACCTGACCAAGGCCGAGCGGGAGCAGCTGATCTCGGGCACCTGCGAACCCTGCTTCGACCGCATGTTCCCACCCCACGAGGACGAGGAAGACTGATGGCCTGGGACAACTACATCGTAGTGACCAAGGAACATACCATCCGCACTTACCGGGTGAAGGCTCAATCTTACTACCATGCTCGCCGACGGCTTGAAGGTGGAGCGGATGACGACATGCTGGAGATCAGTCCCGGCGAAGAAGAAGTCGTCGATGTTTACAGAGAAAGGGAAAGGTAGAGTGATCCCCGAAACGAGGCTGCTCAGCGGCCACCAGTACAAGGTCCGGTACCAGGTGCCGGGTCTCCACAAGAAGCCGAGAGAGATGGTCGCAACCTACCTCTCCTTCGACGAGAAGTCGAACGGAAAGAAGACCTACTTTTTCTCGTGTCGTCCGGAGTTCGGCACCACCGAGATCGACCAGGAACACGTCCTCTGGTGGATGGAGATGGAGGAGAACATCAAGCCATACCACAGCCGCAAGGTGGATGACTGATGTTCCCCGGCCCCCACGCGGAGATTTTCACCAACGAGGCCGGCGAGGTGCTGGGGTGGGATAACCACCTCTACGACGAGCCGGACTTCGACCCATTCGGACGTGACGAGGAGGACCGCAGCTTCTGGATGGAGGACCTCGTCGACACGCTCATCGACTCCTACGAGATCGTGGACGATGAGAGCGAGGCCTTTGTCAAGTGGTACGAGCCACGGCGGTACCGGTTCGCAGATCTGCAAGGTGCAGTGTACACCTGGAGGGAGAGAGCCCAAGACAGGAAAGAGTGGAGCCAGATGACCGACGCTGAGAAAGACAGCGCCAGCAACGCGTGGTGGCTGTGACCCAGCGATCTGACAAGTGGAAGATCGTCCGGGTCGATCCCGAGGTCTACGCACTCCTCATGCGCCAGAAGCACATGATGGAGATCTCGTCGGGGAGAACCAAGAGCGTCAACCGAGCCGTGCGGGTGCTGCTGCACCTGCCGGAAGAGAGGAAAGATCAGAGTGGCGAGGGAGATTGAAAGAATCGAAGCGGAGATCCGCCGGCTGAAAGAGCGCCGGCGCCACCTCCGCCAGATGCCCCAGGACAACTATCAGGATGGAACGGTCATCGTCTTCACCAAGCGATTCTCCGAAGACCGCTTCGCCCGGGTCTACCGCTACGCGGCAATCAAGTCCGAGGGCATGTGGTACACCACGGGCCCCAAGACCCGCACGCCGTGGGTGTGGGAGCAGCTCATGGACTGGCTCAAGGGCGATCTCCACACCCTGAGAGTCGTCACGACCACTTCGCCCGTCCGCCCGGGTGGGGTAAACCACGGACCAGTTGAGAAGGGAAGGAGCGCAGGGAACTATGGCTAGTGCAGCTGCGATCAAGAAGGCCATCCGAGAGTCCGAGCTCACGGACGACGAACTCGCCGAGATCGGGAGGGAGGCGTTCGTGAGGCGGCAGAAGATCGCCACCCTCAAGAGCCGCCAGATCGAGGTCGGGGACGTCGTCCAGCTGAGGCGCGTCAAGCCCAAGTATCTGGACGGCGAGACCGGAGTCCTGATGGAGCGCATGGTGGGCGGCAAAATGAGGGTGAAGCTGGACCACCCGACTGGGAGGTTCGCCGACACCGTCGTCGTCCACCTAACGTGCGTGGAGCCCCTCGATGCAGCCTAACGCTAGCGTTGGGCGAGAAGGCTCCGATTCTCAAGGGCGAGGAGAGGGTGAGGTCTGGGGAGGTGAGAGTGAGGGCCAGGGCAGCCAGCTCCTGAGGGAATTGGCTAGGATCGAGCTGCTGGCCCGCCTGGGGAGCGATGGGCTTCAGCGCATCAAGGTGCGCCTCAGCGAGATAGCCCTCGAATCCCCAGGCAACCTCAGGCTGGTGAGAACACTCCTCAACGCGCGACTGCTCGACGAAATTCAAACCGACGGCCCGCAGGTTGGTTGGCCATCGGACCCGTGCCTGGAGGTGGATGAGGAGACCGGCGAGTCCTGGATTCTCGAGGACGCGGACGAGCAGCACAGCATCATGGAGCTCTGGTGCATGCTGTGCGAGGCTGAGGTCACGGTCGTGGGAAGCAGGGACAACATCGCCAGAGGCGCGGTCTTCAGGGAAGTTTCCAGAATGTTCACGGAGCTGGAGATCATCCTGGAGAGTTACAAGATCGAACATCAGGTCGAGGGAGTGAGGAGAATCGCCGAGGTCATTGTCAGGAGAGAGAGTGATCCGGAAGATTGAACATCAGGAGCTGGATTGAACCAGAAGATTGTTCTTTCTCGTCCAGTGGGCTAGATCGCTTCAATACGCGATCAGACCTGAGGAGATTTCTCCGAGTCAGACAAATCGGGAATGCTCCGTGTATCTCGGTCCGACATTAGCTGAGACTAGGATGCTCACTGATAGTTGCTCCGGCAATCATCGACGTGGCTGAGTCCTGGCAGTCGAATGAGCGAGAGAATGAGAGTGAGTGAGTGCGTCATATATATGACGCACACGCACTCACTCACTCTCACTACTCGATGCCTCATGAGTGAGTGGTATATGGAGCGGAGAGATACTCGTTAGGACCGAGGAGCTTGAGGGAAAGTCGAGAGTAAGTGAAGACCCATCAGAGCTGCGCGGTTGGAGGGCCACCGATAGACCGCATGGGGAATTTGGGAAGCTTGAGGAAAGTCATCAGAGCTGCGGTGTGGGAGAACCGCTGATGGTCCGAGGGGGTATTATTGGGTGTGAGGGTCTGGGGTGAGGGTTTCGGGAAATAACCAGAGGAGAAGGGATGGTGCGGAAGCGGATTGGGATCCACAGAACTTACGGAGCTGCTGGAAAGTAAGACGTGGCAATAAAACGTGGATTGAAAGACCGTTCTTCAGGTCCGCATGCGGTCCGACCCGCAAGGGTCGCTTCCTGAGGAACGCTGAGAACCCCCGGCGCTGTGTAGGGAACCGGAAAAACCCAAAAAGAAGACCGGAAAAATCTTCGGGCTTCTCCATCGGACTGCGGAACACCGCATGCGGTCCGAACGGGAGATAACCCGTCTCGAGACAGCGGGGCAACAAATCGCATCCACGGTGTCGACGGAAGTTGACCGGAGGACTCTAGGTATGATATGATAGATGCATGATGAACCCCGATCCCCGATATGCGGGGATCCATCATGCCCGAAGGGATGCGGAAGATGGGGAAGCGCGCAAGGCTCAAGTGGCCACCCAGGACAAGGCAACCTCGACGCCCGATCAAGGTCTCGCAGATCAATCCGATCCACGGGCCAGCGATCTGCGATCCCGAGGAACTCAAGGCTCGCATCGTCTACGGAAAGGCCTTCTAGCGATGGGGCTCAACTGCCGCCACGGAGATTCGAGGGATGAGGGGGTGATCTTCTGGTACCAAGGGGGCACTGAGACCCCCACGGTGCCGAAGTTCGGGGAAGATTTGGGGATCGCCAAGGTTCGACTCCCCGACCGATGCCGCTTCTGCAACGAGACGAAGGAGAATTGATGGAGATTCAGGCGATTGGGGAATTCGGGATGTACAGGGCCCCAGCCGAACGAGTTGCCCGAGTCCAGCGGCAGTACCGGAACTGGGCTGATGAGGAAGTGAAGACCTGGGTCGAAGAGCGCGCCGGTCACGAAGCTCCTTGGCCTCGCTCAGTTCACGAGATCATGCTGGCAGAATGGGAGACCGAGTGAGGAAGATCACGCTGGTCGCCACTTGCGCTACGTGCGCTGCGATGGCTTGGGGACTTGCCACCGTGAAGCCCACAGCGTCCGAACCGGGGATCCAGGTGGGAAGGACTGCTCCAGTCCATGTCGCTGAGGATTCCCCGCTCTGGGACTGCCGCACCATGGGGAACAAGATCTGCGGCTCGGGAGAGATCAAGGCGGAGAAGGACGCCGCCCACTTTCTTCAGGGGATGCTGAAGGGATGCGAGGCCCAAGGAGAGGGCGCAGAGACCTGGGTCGAACGCCATCCCGCAGGAGAATCGAGGCCTCACAAGTGGTACGAGGTCTTGGGGAGATGCGCAGGAGTTCTTCCCCAGAGTTGACCGAGATCTATAAGCCGAGGAGTTGAAGGGAGGTGAAATCATGGGAGACACTCTCACCGTCAAGGACGTTGCTGGGGAGCTGGACACAGAGCCGAAGACTCTGCGGAAGTTCCTCCGCAGCGAGGTAGTCGAGAACGGCGGTACCGTTGGAGTTGACACCCCTGGAAAGGGGCGGCGGTACTCGTTCGAGGCTGAGGAGGTCGAAGACCTTCGGGCACGCTTCGAAGCGTGGCTGGAGGCCAAGGCCCCCGCAGAGAGCGAAGCTGACGAGAACGAAGAGGACCTCGAAGAGGAACTCGACGAGCTCGAGGCCTAGCAACCACCGCGTCCCGGGGAAGCATCCCTCCCCGGGGCGCCGTGGTGTGTTGTCTAAACGGTATCAGTGTACTGATGAGAGCTGCCGTGTTATTGTTCTGTCGATGGAAGTCGGCGGCAGCGGAAGGTGGGACCGCATGCAGACCGTACTCCATGAGAGCTGCCATATTCCCTGCTTCCCGATACCGCCGGACCGCATGCGGTCCGCTAACGCCGTTAGCGTGGTTTGCAAACGGTGTTTGCGTGGTTTGCAAACGGCATCAGAGGGGTTTTGCAAACCCCGTTAGCCCACGCGCGGTTCTCCGCAGGCGCTAATGGGGTTAGCGCGGTTTGCAAGGGGCGTTTCCGCCTATGCACCGGCATGCATATGCACGATCGTGCATGCATATCATGCATGCGCATGATTATGCATCGCGCCATAGCACGATCGCGCGATCGAATCAAGTCAATGTGACTCATGTCACAATGGGTCCCCTATTCGGGCATTCGCACGGTCAAGCGTGCTAGGCTCACGATCGCACGATCGCAACGGGCGATCGCAGCCGAAAGGGATGCAATGACCGATGAGACGATGACCGATCAAGCGGACGAACTTGCGCCGATCGACGATGGCGTGACTGCGTGCGAGCCGTGGACTGCAACGATGATGGCGGACGCTATCGACGTCGATCCGAAAGCGTTTCGTTCGTTCGTGCGTGCGCTCGTGCGCAAGCGTGGCGGCGTGATCGGTGCCGACACTCCCGGTTCGGGCGGACGGTACAAGTTCGACGTGCCGACCGATGACGCCGAGCGTGCGGCCTATCTTGACGCCGTGCGTGCGTCGTACAGCACGCACCGTCGCACGAACAACACTCGCACGATCGGTGCGGACGTGTTCGGCGTCTGAATCGCACGATGGACGGGGGTTCACACTGAACCCCCGTGCCATCGTTTGATCGTGCGCATGCGCGATCGCGGCGGAGGGTAGCTCCCTCCAACCCTGTGCCTCTACCCATCCACGTCCTTCCCCATTCATCCACAGTCGCGGTTCACCCGGTTCGAGCTCGTTCCATCCCACAATCCGACGCATCCACACACACTTCCACATCATCACGTTCCAGCACCTAATCCAATCTAGCGGCCCAGCTCACAATCCAGCCAAGCTACGAAGCCCTCCAACCCCCCGTCTGGCCTCAGGCTGCACAGGTCCCCATGCGGACTCTCGGTAATATTTTGGGCTCTAGTTTCGAGAACTGGTTCTCGTCCCTCCCCTGCTAACCACACAACATCACCGTAGAACCCGATCCCCACCATCCAACCCAACAAGAACACCAACAACCCCGCTACCGCCTGAGGGGTTTCGTCGCTCACGCGGCTAGCGCCTCCTACCCCCTACCTCCTACCCCTTACGAGACCGATCGAAGTCTCCTCACTTTGCCCGTCTTGGACTTGCCCTCACGCACTTCCTTCGTGCTCCGGCGCTCGAGCTCTGTCGCTACGTCGAAGGCGTCGTAGGGCTCTTCCACCTTGACGTGCCAGTTGGGTGTGGTGTACTGCAGGTCCATCGTTCCGTCGGTTGCGTCGAGGATCCGAGCCCGCTCCTTGCCGCAAACCGCGCAGCGGCTGGTGATCCGGCGCAGCAGACCCCTGCGGAAGGGCTTCTGGATCTGCTCCCAGTGGTGGTTGAATCCGCCCGGCATGCAGTTGAGCTGGGCGGTAGGCACGTCTCGGATGGTGCGCACCCATTCCTGTCCAGCAGCGTTGCTAGATACCATGTTCCTCCTCAGTCGATTGCCTTGCGGCAATCATATCAGCTCCCGCTCTGCGAGGCAACTGATTATCGCTGAACCCAGTCCCCCGAGGAATGAGCGTTCCCCGTCCTCACGAGAACAAGATCGAACGACGAGAACGAAACGCCGACGTAGTATTTGACCTGGGCTTGTGACCTGTGCGATGATCTGTAGGATCCGGAAGGTAGTCGCCTCGATAGTGCCTTTGGTACTCCCTCACAGCGGCTGCCTACCGGATCTTTTCTGTGGCCACATTGCCCTAGAACTACTGCTCGAGGAGTGAACCAGATCTAGCGGTCGGAGACCGCCTTAAGGTGTGGAGGAGAGTATGACGGCAGCCCACGAGGCCAAGACGAGCGAAGAGCTCCAGGCTTGGCACGATGAGGCGTACGCCGAGTACGAGGCGGCGATGACCGAGTACATGGACGACTGCCGTGAGCGGCGGGAGTCTGGAGACCCGGACGGCGTCGACGAGAGTCTGCTCGCTGCGTACGAAGAGGCAAGGGACAATCTGCAGACCGGCGTCGTCTACTGGCGGCAGGTCGGCGAGCAGCTGGGCACCCGGACGGGTGTGGAGACGGTCGACAACGCATCCACAGTTGACCCGAACTACCAGACCGACACCAACGCACAGACAGACACCAATGATGGGGAGGAGCTGCCGTGAACCTCGTAGAGCCGAGGGACAGGATCATCCCTGTCTTCCACGATGCGCAGCCGGACGCGCTGTGCGGCAAGCTGGTCGAGCACTGGGACGGGCGGCAGGATGCGGTGGTGTTCGCTCCCCACATCCGGACGACTGTGGTCACGGAGGAAGTGCGGAAGCGGCTTTCGCCGGAGCAGATCGCCTTGCTGCTGAAGGGTGTAGGGGGTGGGGCGTTCGCCACGGCGAGCGGTGTCTACGCCACCAACCAGATGAAGGTGTACGACGCCACGCAGCTGGCGTTCGCGTATCTCGCCGACACGGTGAAGATTGCGATGTACACGAACGCCATCGCCGCCATGAACTACTACACCGACGTCGCCCAGACGGCTGCGCCGTACAACGCGAACGAGGTCAGCGGCACGGGGTACACGGCCGGCGGGTACACGCTGGCGAACAAGACGATCACGCAGTCACCCAACGGCACTGTGATGTTCGACAACACGATCGACCCGAACTGGTCGATCACGGGGTCGTTCGCCACGGCGGCCAGAGGGGCGGTGGTGTACGACACCACGATCGCTGCCAACGGCTTGTTCTGCGCCATCAACTTCGGGGCGGACTACAACGTCACGAACGGCACGTTCACCATCCAGCTGAACGCGTTGGGCATGGTGACGATCCTGTACGCGGCTTGATCCGGGGTTTCAGTGCCTCGCCCGGGCTGCAGCTGGTCGGCGAGGGCCGACTGGCTGGCACACTACCGCATCGAGAGACCGGACGGTAGCGTCGTTACCCTGGGGGACGACCGTGCGTGGTCGATCGACAACCCGCAGAACGAGGTCCACCGGCGGGCGGATGCTTTGATCGCCCGGGGGATAGCGAATCTGGACAGGGTCATCGTGCTGGGCTGCGGTCCGGGCAACTTCCTCACTGAGGCGCTGAAGGCTCGTAACAAGAGCCAGGTCTGGGGGGTGGACAACTCCCCGTTCGCCAACAGCCGGGGCGAGGTCTTGGGCGCTGGGGTCATTCTGATCAACGCGGATCTGGCTGCTGGGCAAAGCTTCAACCAGGCGTTGCGGGATGCCACGGGCTCGAACTCGTTCCGGTGGATCATCACGGAGTCGGTGTGGGAGTCGTACGACGACGCGGACATTGTGGTGGGGTTGAACGTCTGTGAGGGTCTGCGTCAGGGCGGGACGCCCATGGCGAACATCATCCATCTGGTCTACGTGCCGCCGTTTCCGGCGAATCCGGGGGTCTTCAACGAGAAGACGATGGCGCAGTGGAAGGCGATGCGGCCAACCCACACCTGGATGAACGCTGAAGGATACGTGGTCGCATGACCTCGTGGAGTGAATCTTTCAACAAGGCCGACAGCACCACGTTGGGGCCGGACCAGTCGTGGACCGAAGTTGTCGGCAACATGGAGGTATTCTCCAACGCTTGGCGGGTGACGTCGTTCACCGGCAGTGACGCCCAGTGCAGGTTCACGACCGGCACGGTGGGCGACCACAAGCACGCGAGAGCCGTGATCAAGACGCTCAACACGCCGAGTTCCGGCAACACCTACGGCATCGACGTGTACCCCAACGGCACTCAGCAAGTCGGTGTGCAGGTGCGGCTCACCTCGGCGGGCGTGTTCTCGTTCGTTGTCGGCAGCACGTCCTACTCGCCTGCGTTGCCTGCTCGCCCGTTCACGGTAGATGTCACGGTGTCGAACGGTACTGTGTATGGGTGGCTCAACGGCACGTTTATCGGGGCCGGCACGGGCACCACCACCGCAGACACGACTGCGGGGCTGCACGGCTACACCTTCAACGGCGCTTACACGGCGGGTGATCTCGAGGTTGACTCGTTCTTCGTTGAGGACGTCAACGTCCTCCCGACGAAGCTCACGAGCTACGCTTGGCCGAGCGATGGCGTCGGTTGGGTTGGGCCGTTCATCTCGTCGGGCGGCAACGTCTACGTCGTGGGAGCTGCCACCGACCCGGTAGTCTTCAAAGCCACCGATCCGACCGCGTCGTTCGCCACGATCGGCGGTGTGGGACACAACTTCGCCACGCAAGCGGTTTCGACGATCTCAGCCCACCAGGTGGGTGACACGCTCCACATTGTTTACCAGTCCAGAGCCTCGACCAACTCTGTATTCTACCGGCCGTTTAGCATGTCCACGGACACGTGGGGCACTGAGGTGGCGATCACTTCCAACGCTCCAGTGAACTCGGCTGCGGTTTGCGCTCGGCGCAGCAACGGCGATGTCGTTGTTTTCTACAACAGCAACGGCGTTGTGAACATGAGCAAGACGTACGGGCGGATACAGGCTCGCCGCATCGCTGGGGGTAGTACGCTAGGTGCTACCACGGACATCAGCATCGCTGGAGCTGCGACAACGCTGCAGACAGAGTCGGTTGAGGGGGCTCTGCTTGGGTCGAGCGACAGAATCCACCTGTTCTGGACGCAGGGCGCGTCGATCAACCAGGGGATCGTGTTCTCTCGGTGCGTGAAGTCCTCTGATAACTTGGATGGTACTGCTCCCGCCACGGCCGCTGTCACGGCTGACTCGTCGGCAGGTTACTCAGCAGCTTCTGCTGACGTGGGAGTGCACCGTTGTTGCGGGCAGCCGTTCATGTCTTCTGGGAATGTGCTGGCTCTAGCCACTGTTTCTCAAGCGGATGCGGGCAACCTTCGGTACGCTACCGCTAGCGACGCGGATTCGCCATCGTGGGCGGCAGGAACGCAGGTAACTGCTGCGGCTGTCGCTGGGGGTGGGGCGGTCGGAGCTACTCTCGGAGTTTACAAGGTCGGAGGAGTTCCGTACGACGGAACCAACAAAACGGCTGCTTGGATTGATCAAACCACTAACGACCCGTTCTATGACAAGGATACGGGTGGTGGGTTTGGCACGGACACTTCGATCGACCCGACAACGGCTGCGGAAATCAGCGCTAACGTGTTCACCCGTGGCTCTAGCGTTGTCCTTGGCGTGGTCTACGACCAGTCGGGAACATATACCTACAACGAGGTAGTGCTACGGACCACGGGCACTACGGTTGGTCCGGTTACTGCCGTGGCAGCGACTGCGACCGTCCCAGCTGTCACTCTCGTCGCCCCGATCGCAGTCTCGGTGAGCGCCGTGGCGGCAACGGCGACCGTGAGGGCGCCTGCAATCATCTACACCTTCCCGGCAGTCGCTCCTGTGGCAGCTACGGCCAGTGTTCCTGCCGTGGTGGTCACGGCTGTTCCCACACTCCAGCCTGCTCGGGTCGCTTGCACGGCGACAGTGCAAACAGTCGTGGTCCAGACCACTGCGGTGGTCTTGGCTGGCACGCCGGTGGTCTCGACCGCCGCAGTTCCTGCGGTGACGGTGTCGACGGTAGCTTCGACGACGGTCACGCCAAGTGTCGTGGCAGCTGCGGCGACCGTGCAGACGGTCGTGGTCTCTGCCACGGGCGTGCCGGCGCCGAACCGGGTTTCGGTGGCTGCTACGGTGCAGACCGTGGTGATTTCGGCCACTGGGGTCGGTGCGCCGGGGGTCATCGCTGCGGTTGCCACGGTGAGAACCGTGACGATCGTGTCGAACGGGGCTCCGGTCGGTTCTACGGTCGGCCTTCCTGCTTGGCGCATGGTTGGTTGGGGCGGGCCTTCGTGGTGGTTCATGCCCAGCTCGCAGTACGGCACGGAGCATGGGCGAGGTTGGGGCGGCGACTCGGTTGGTCTGCAGCACATGGGTGGTGCGACCGGATTGGGCGGTAGTTACGCGTTCAAGAGCACGAGTGCGGCAGCAGATCCAGGCGGGTCAGGTAACCAGTACTACTACCAGAGAATGGTGGAAGGTTACGAGACCGACAACGCAAACCGCACCGGCGTAATCTACGCAACCGCCAACTCCATGACTTCGGGCATTGGGTTCTACATCAAGAAGTCGGGGCAGGATCCGAACGCGCCGCCTCTCGGCGGAGACTGGTTCAACACCACGAACCGGACGAACATCTCCAACTATCTGGCTGGTGTTGCTGGGTTCGCAGTCTTGGATGGCTTGGGCGAGATCCACTTCGACACCGAGATCAACGGCAACGGTCTGAACGCCTCGGGTTACGCGGGCGACACCCACACCGCTGCCCAGAACAGGCAGGCTGCGTTCGACTTCGGCAAGGCCATGGCTCAGGCTGTGTACGCGGTCAAGCCCGACCTCGACGTTGCCGTGTACAACTGGTACTCCACCGACGGGTGGGACGGTGAGGTCCAGAACTACAACGCCGCCTTTGCCACCGACTACATGCAAGCCCAGCTCCAGGACGATCTTTGGTGTGGGTGGTTTGAGGGGATGCGGCTCTCGTCCGCCACCGGCTACTTCTACGTGCTGGACGCCAAGTGGTACAGAATCGCCGCTGCGTACATTCCGGGCGCCGTCGATGCTGCCGCGTACAAGCTGGACATTGAGCGGGCGCTGGCATTCCTGAGCAGAATCTGCAAGCCTGGTCTGGGCACCTCCCGCCCTTGGGCTTCTGAGGCGCTCTGGAGCTACGTTGCGAGCCACTACCGAGCTGCGTCGTTTACGTGGCGAGGCACTGACGGCTCAGGTTTCTACAACACTAGCCAGCCGGATGACACGACGTGGAGCACGATGGCGGCGAACGCCCGTCTCTACGCCATGGGGCCGAAGCGGTGGGAATACACCTACGCTGGCGCTCCTTGGGATGAGTCGTGGTACAGTGGAGCAGGGTTCATCTCTGGTGCTCAAGCGGCGGCGAGCGCTACCGCCATCAGCACCAGTCAGCCCACGATCACTTCGGTAACGCAGAACGACAATGGCGGCGGATCGTACACGATCACTTGCCGAGCTGCTCACGCGTACGGTGTTACCCATGTTGACGTTTACATGGGTTCTACGCTGCTGCAGACGATGAAGATGACCTGGAACAATGGAGGCGGTTCGGTAACCACGAACTTCAACTCCTCGTACCAGGATTGCACGGTCACGCTGACCGGGCGCTCTTCTGGCGATGCCTTGACGCTTGTCGCGTACTCCGCCAAGGATGACGTGGGCGTCAGCTCGCTGACCTTGACGGGTGGCATAACAGTCACCCCTGCTACTGTGGCAGCTACTGCCACGGTGCGCACGGTTTCCATTGTTACTGCTGGAGCTTTCGACCCGACCACGCTGGGCACGATGCAGACGTGGTTGGATCCGTCGGTCACCTCGTCGATCGCCTCTTCAGCGGGTGCGGTTAGCCAGATCAACGATCTCACCGGCAACGGTGCTCATGGCACCCAGTCCGTAGCCGGTAACAAGCCTATCACGGGCACGCGGCAGATCAATGGGCTCAACGGCCTGGACTTCGACGCCGACGACTTCCTTAACTTGAACATTTCTGCCAGCGACCGCACCCAGACGATCTTCTTCGTCGTGCAGCTGGATAGCTTGGCGGGTCCAAACAGTCGGGTCGTCTTCGACGCTACCGCCGTCGGCGGTCGCCACGTCCAGTTCCGGTGCGAGTCGGGCGGCAACGGGGGCTTGCTCTCGCTGGTGAAGTCTGGCACTGCGTTGTTGGGGCAGTACGACACGCCGGGTGTGCCGAGCACGGGCGTGACCTACGTCTGCATGGTGGCGATCAGCGACACCAACGTCATCTTTAGGATCAACAACAACGCAGAAGAGACCGACGCGAACAGCACCACGTTCACCGCGTCCTTGACGAGCATCATCGGCAGCACGGCTTCCGGGTGGTCGATCGACGGCATTCTTGGCGAGGTGTGGGTCTACGACGGGCAGATGGGCGCCACCAACCGTGGCATCGGCATGACCCAGCTGATCAACAAGTGGATCAACAAGGCTGTCTTGGTGAACCCGGTGGTCGCCACCGGTTCGGTGCCCTCGGTCACGATCCAGACTTCCACACCGACGATCGTCACTCCCGCTACGGTGGCTGCCACGGCAGCAGTGCCTGCGGTCACGATCACCGCCGTTCCTACGCTGCAACCTGCTAGAGTGGCGGCGACGGCCACGGTGCAGCCGGTGACCATCACCGCAGTTCCCACACTGCAGCCGGCAAGAGTCTCAGCGACGGTGTCAGTGCCGGCGGTGACGATCGCAGCGACCGCTACCGTGACGCCTACGGTTGTTGCTGCGACTGCCACAGTTCAATCTGCGACCATCAGCGCTACGGCGACGGTCACTCCCGCCACGGTCGCAGCGATTGCCACTGTTCCCGCAGCCACTGTTTTGGCGGTGGCCGCTCCCTCCCCGGTAGTTGTTGCGGCCGTGGCGACCGTTCCATCGGTTACCATCGTCGCCACGCCGGTCCTGCAGCCGAACGTGGTCGCTGCGGTGGCTACGGTGCGCTCGGTCACGATCCAAACGACCGCAGTCACGCTTCCGAACGTTGTTTCGGCGGTTGCCACGGTCCAAACGGTCGTTGTTTCGACCGTCATGCCGCTGTTGCCGGCCCAAGTGGCCGCCGTAGCGACCGTGCAGCCCGTTACGGTGCTGGTTGCGGCTGTTCCGAGCGCTGGGACGCCGGTTTCGGCGGTTTCGACGGTCCGAACGGTCCAAATCAACACCACGGCGGTCGTTTTGCCCGCTCAGGTGGCTGCGACAGCCACTGTGCCGGCTGTGACGGTCTCCACGACCTCTGCGACCGTAGTTCCGACCTCGGCAGTGGCGGCAACCGCCTCAGTGCCCCCGATCACGATCCTGGCGACGGGATTGGTCGCTCCGGCGAAGGTTTCGGCGGTTGCGACCGTCCAAGCAGCCACGATCTCGACTACCGCAGTCATCTCGTCGTCGACTGTGGTAGCGACTGCGACCGTCCCGGCGGTGGCGATCACCGTACCTGCCACAGCCGCGCCAAACCAAGTGGCGGCTACGGCAAGCGTCCCGCCGGTGACGGTCCTGGCGGTTGCGGCGCCCGTTGCGGGTACTCCGGTATCCGTCGTCGCAACCGCCAGATCTGTCCAAATCAACACCACTGCGGTTGTCGTGGTGGCGCCGGTAGCTGCGACAGCTACGGTGCAAACTGCGGTAATCCAGACCAGCGGTACGACGACGGTACCTGTCACGGCGGTGGCAGCTACCGCGTCAGTGCGGTCGGTCACGATCCTCAGCGACACACGAATCACCGTCTCTGCCGTCCAAGCCACGGCCACCGTCCCGCTAGTGGGTGTGGGACTGGCGCCTGTTGTTGCTGCGGTTCAGGCGGTTGCAACTGTCCAGCCTGTCGTCGTCCAGGTGGGGTCCTCAACCACCGTTCCGGTGGGCCCGGTCCAGGCGGTTGCTTCGGTTCAGGGGACCACGATCACCGCACCCGTGGTGGCGGCTCCGCCAGTTGTATCTGCGGTCGCAACCGTGCGGACCGTCACCATCAATCTCACCGGGATGGCGATCCTGGGGCCGGTAGTTGCTTCGGCTACGGTTAGGGCGGTCGCCATCCAGGTGAGTAGTCCTACCACGATCACTCTGCTCACCGTCCAAGCGAC